>MDTD01187118.1_pt1 | contig 76938 bp, 54 predicted proteins | sample 811221 | NCBI WGS metagenome assembly MDTD01 (sample SAMN05326646, study PRJNA326480) | marine metagenome | isolation source: seawater | place: Pacific Ocean: South West | collected 2011 | reverse complement strand
TCTTTTGTCAGTTCTTGACAGCAAACGCCTATCCCAGACTGAGATTTGGCACCATTTCTGGCACCGGAGCGGTTTTCTTGGCACTGTATTTGGTACTGGTGACACGAGATTTGTATCAGATTTTTCGTTGTTGCTCTCCAAGTGTCTGATGATCCAAATTCTGGGTGCAATAGATATTGTTGTTGAAAATTGCCAGGTGCCGTTTCGTACTCGAAGTTGACGGAGAGTTTGCTGATGGGGCATCGGTGACTGTGCTTCGTGTACATCACCCTAATGTTTTGTGATACGACTGTATTGGCTGGATGATATTATTTGCAGTCAGTTTTCCTGAATTGATTGATGTTGCGATCTATTGATGTGTGTTCTTGTCTGGATTTTGGGTGCATTGAGATAACTTGTTGTCAGTTCATGGATTTGAACTGTATTGCGATAAAATATTAACGAAAACAATAAAAGACCTGTGTGGATTCTATGGTGATGCGTTTGTATAAATTTTATGCATAAAATTTGACTTTATGTGTTATTTGGGGATAATGATATTTAAAATGTTATCGAAAACAAAAGGTATTCCATGGTGTTCAAATCAATCATTGCTGGATTTCTGGTTGTTGTTTTTTGCGGATCGGTTGTTTCGGCTGATACGCCGGGTTATCAGAAGGTGGCTTGGCAGTCCCTTGGGCTTGATAGCGGGGGAACGATTCAGGATATTGAAATATGCTCGAGTGATAACAGGGTGATCTATGCTGCCAGTGACGTAGGCGGCTTTATGAAAAGTGTCAACCGCGGGCGGTCCTGGCAAGTTATGAATGACGGGCTCAAAGGTGATTTTGCAACACTTAAAGTCTGTGATATTGCGATTGATCCGTCGAACCATGACACGCTCTACATCATCACCGGTGAAGGTTTTCGCCCGGAGCGTGGCGGTGTTTTTAAAAGCACCAATGCTGGCGAATCATGGCAACTGCTTACGGATGAACTCTGGTCCTATGGGAATGGTCCCATGCGCAACTGGGGTGACCTGCTGGCCGTCGATCCGCAGAATCCCAAGCATGTTTTTGTGGGCACTGCGCGCAAAGGTGTCTATCAAAGTTTGGATGCAGGCAAGACATGGCGCTATTGCGGGCTCAAAGGTCAGCACGTCAGCAGTCTCTGGCTTGAGAAAGCAAAGGGTGTTAACACGCTGTGGGTTTCGGCACGCGGTGAAGAGGGCGGACTTTATCGCAGTCAAGGTCCCATGTCTGACTGGCAGGCCATACTCGAAAAAACAGATATATGGCACGTCACGCGCAGTCCCGGCAAAGATCGGGCGCTGTATGTATCCGCGGGAACGCAGGGTGTCTTGAAGTCCACAGATCAAGACGCGCATCGCTGGCAGCAAATCAACACCGGCTTCGATGAGACGATCCGCTGCGTGGAAGTCGCAGTTACCCCCGATTGTCCTGACATTATCTATGCGGTCTCCAACAGGCCGAAGGTTCATGGCATTTACCGTTCTACCGATGCAGGACATAGTTGGTTGAAAGTTCCGGCCAATCAAGATGACATTTCACGCAAGGGTTGGAACCTGAGCAATGGTACCTGGCTTGGTCTGAGTTCGGTCAAATGCATGGCCATTGATCCGATCGATACGGACCGTATTTATGTCGGTGATTGGCATGCGGTGTTTGCCAGCGAGGATTCAGGCAAGCATTGGCAGGTTTATCCCGAAGGCTTGGAAACCTTGTGTGTTTATACCGTGAAGGCTTCGCCGCTTGATCCGAATCGGCTCTATGCAGGTGTCATGGATATCGGCATTATGGTTAGCCACGATGCAGGCAAAACCTTCTTTCATCCCGATTCGGTCTCCAATGAATTTGCCATGACCTGGGACGAAACCCCTGCTTTTGCAGTGTCAAATAAAAATCCGGATGAAGTGATTGCAGCCATTACCCGGGATTGGAAAAATCCGCATGATGGTACGCTCATCATCTCAAACGACGGCGGATATCAATGGCAGAGAATTCACCGCGGACTGCCACCGTTTGGTATTCTCTGTGTCGCACAGTCGGATCAAAATCAAAACAAGTTATTTGTTACGATCGAAAATCACGGCGTCTACCGTTCACTGGATAAAGGCCAAAGCTGGCAATCCTGTGCCGATGGCTTGCCTGATACCTTCGGCAAGTACACCTCATGGGCGCCGGCTTCAGTACACATTTCGCCAACGAATGATTCGGTGATCTATGCACGCGATCGACGCCTTGGCATCTTTAAGAGCGTGGATTCTGGGGATAGCTGGACTTGCGTCTCTAAAGTGAATCAAAATGCAACGCTGGCTTTTTCCAAAGAGAATCCCAATCGTATTTATGCAGGTTATTACAAATCAGGCATCCGAAAATCAGATAACGGGGGCAAGGATTGGCAACGCATTTTCCCCAATGAAAAAGGCCAAATGAGTTGCGTGGGCATCGAAAATATTCCCGGTGATCCTAACGCATGGATCGCTATCGGTTCGGCAGGTTTTGCCCCAAATCAAAAACACATCGGCGTCTACTACACCACGGACAACGGGCAAACATGGAAGAAGCTAATGTCCCAAGGACTGGATCATGATGTCATTTTATCCATGAGTTATTGCCCGCAGACTCATAAGCTCTACATCGGAACCAATGGTGGCGGCGCGTTCGTCGGGCAGTTGCAGTAAGTCTCTTGTTTCAATTGACTGGAAAGGCACGAGGTCATCATGCAGACAATCCATCAACGCATCAAACCAGTCGTAAACAGTAGCGAAGCGTTTACGCTTATTGAATTGTTGGTCGTGATCTCGATTGTTTCATTGCTCATCAGTATTCTCCTGCCAGCTCTCGGGTCAGCGCGTAAACGCAGCCTGCAAGTCCAATGCGCCAGCAACATGCGTCAAGTCGAGTTGGCTGCAAACATGTACGTCACGGATAACGATGGTTGGCTGACCGCCAGTTATTACAGTGGCAAGTACTATTCCTATTACCTGTCCCGCTACATGAGCAATCAAGTCATAGCCTATCCTGATCCTGTCAAATGCGTGTCATGGCAGCAAAAGTATGGCAACAGCCCACGGATTTCATTTTCCCAAGCCAATTTGTGGGACAAAGTCAATGATCAAATTCTGCTGGACTACAATCAGTTTTTCGTGGTCTCCAATTTGATTCTCAAGCCATCGCAGACCGTTCATTTGTATGAAGCAAAGCAAAAAACGGGTACCACCGGCTACGTCGATAGCGCAGGTTGGCTACAGAATAAAACCGATCTTCGTCATGTCGGTCAAACCGCCAACTTCTCGTACTACGATGGCCATGTCAGTAGCACAAGCGAGATCATTGGAAAAATGTACACACCATAATTGATATGTTTAAAACGTTGCTTTTCACAATTCGAATCAGTTTATGCCTATTTGTTATGGCAATCAGTTTATTGCAGAGCAATCAGCTTCAAGCATCCGTGCGCGTGCAGACAATCGACTATCAAGGGTGGCCATATGCACGCAGAATCAGTAACGGTGTTATCGAGTTGATCCTTGTGCCACAAATCGGACGCATCATGTCCTTTGCACGAATTGGCCAGAACAACATCCTTTGGGAGAACACCCGTGAATTGGGAAAGGTGTATTCGCCAACGCAGAAAAAATGGATCAACTACGGCGGATACAAACTCTGGCTGGCACCTCAAAGCGAACTGGGTTGGCCACCCGATCCATATGTTGATCGGGGATGTTACACGTTTGAAAGGGTCGATGACCAAACCTTCAGGCTGCAAGGCCAGTTGCATCCTTCGAAACATTTTCGCTTGAGCATTGAAATAAAACTGATGAATGATCAGCCGGAATTGGTACTGACGCATCGTCTGGAGAATCATTCGACGCAAACGATCCCCGTGAGTTTCTGGGGTGTGTCACAGGTCAAACCGCTTGGGCAAATTGGTGTGTATCCGCCATTTTCTGCTCGTCCGATCTGGGATTTAAAGCTCAGTGAGCGCAAGCATATCCCGGTTCAGAACATCGCTGAACGCCAAGGCTTTTATCATCTAACGCACCAGGGCATCCCGGACAAAAAGAAGGTTTATTTTTTCCTCAAGCAGGCAAAGATGGTTTACAACTGGAACGCGTATCGGTTGGTCAAATATTTTGATCCATACCAGCAGGATGCATTCCCAAGTGAAGATTCGAATTTTGAAGTTTACTTTTGCCCACAATATATCGAGCTTGAAACCGTCAGCCCGATGATTTCTGTCCCCCCCAAAGCTCAAGGCCAATCCAGTGTGCGTTGGACTTTGGGAGATGCGGAGCCTGCTGGCAGGTGATGGAGTTTAAATCAATGCGCATTTTATTAATCGGTGACAGCATATCCATTCACTACTTCCCAACGCTTAAGCAGGCGATGGGGCAAGGTATTGATTGGGTTGATCGGACTCCGGATTTAATTGAACGATCACAGGTTGATTTGGATGAACCTGCGGTGGTGAACTGTGGCGATTCGAATCGGGCTTTGAATATCCTTACGAAAGTTATGCAGCGTGAAGGTGATCGCATTGACATGGTGCTTGCAAACTGTGGCTTGCACGATATCAAACGGTTTTTGGGATCGGATGGCTGCCAGGTTGTTTTGACGGACTATCAACGCAATGTCCAGCAGATGGTCGCAACGGTCAAGTCCTATGGCATCCCGTTTGTCTGGATTCGATCCACCCCGGTCAATGGTTCGATTCACAATCAATTAAAGCCGGACATGCATCGTTACGAAGCGGATTTGGACATGTACAATCAGGCTGCTGATCGTATCATGCGTGACTGTGAAGTCCCCGTCATTGACCTGTTTGGTTTTACAGGGCAATTGGGTGATATTCAAAACCTGCTTTGTGATCATGTTCATTTTGCGGATTGGGTCAGGAAGCTGCAGGGAGCCTATCTTGCAGGATGCATCCAATCCTTTATGAATCCGTTGTCATGTGTTTACGCGGTGAGTCATTAAAGTGCAAAGCAGTGCTGAAATTTTTTATGAGGTTCATTGATGTCTACCATTCATGATATTGCCAAGCAGGTTGGCGTGACCCCCATGACGGTGTCCCGCGTGTTAAGCGGTTCATACAAAGCCAAACGTCCCGATGCCGTCCGCCGCGCGACGGTGATTCGACAGGTCGCCCAGGAGATGGGATACCGTGTGAACACCTCCGCACGCACCATGCGCAATGGTCGGTTTGGTAGCGTGGCATTATTGATGAGTCGGGATGCTTCACGGAGCGTGTTGCACGAAACGGAATTGTATTGCCTTCATGATGCTTTGGAAGCCATGGGCTTGAAGCTTGTTTTGACGGTGATTGACGATCAGCAGCTTCAAAGCGATACCGAACTGCCACAGGTGTTGCTGGAACACTCCGTGGATGGCATGTTGATCAACTATAAAAAATGCGTCCCGGATCGTCTGCATCATTTGATTCGCATGCATCATCTGCCGGCGATATGGATGGCACGCAAGCTTGAGTCAGATGCGGTGTATTACGAGTATCAAAAAAGTGTTCACGATGCGACGACGCAATTAATCGAGATGGGACATGAGCGTATCTGCCTGGCACATGTCTTTGAAGATAAACCGGGTTTTGAAGCACACTACAGCCAACACGATCCGGTTACGGGGTATTTACAGGCGATGTCAAACCATGACTTAAATCCGCTGGTGAAAAACATTCCACACGGACGCAAAGCGTTTGAGTGGATCGCGCAGTTGTTTGAGGATTCACAGCGTCCCACGGCTTTGATTACCCGCCGTCATACCCTGATGTATCAAGTTGTCTCCTATGCCTGTCAGCATGGCATACGTATTCCCGAAGATTTACATCTGTTGCTCATCGGGCATCCGATGAATGATACGATGGGCGCGTCGATCACCATGCTCAAGCATGACAGTCAGGCCTTGGCACAAAAAGCTGTCGCGTCCATTGCTGCCAAAATTGCTAAGCCTGATCAACCCTTAGATGCCTGTCCCATTGCTTTGCAGTGGATGATTCAAGAATAGAAAGTTGTTACCCATGAATTGTACCGTATCCAATGTTACTGATCAGTCCGTTGTGATTGATCAATGTGTCTGTGAAAATATTTTTCCCACTGATCAATTCCCCGGCGAGGTTCACGCCTCCACACTTGAACAGGTTTCCGATGGATCGATTCTTGCCTCATGGTTTGGTGGCAGCAAGGAAGGTAAGGACGATGTGTCCATCTGGCTGTCGCGTCGTACCGATCAAGGTTGGAGTGAACCGCAAGTGGTTGCCAAGATCAATGACCAGCCGCATTGGAATCCGGTACTCTTTGATTATGCGGGCAAAACATGGTTGTGGTTTAAGGTCGGTAAAGACGTGCATGTCTGGCGGACTTATGTCATAACTTCGGATGATGCAGGCCAATCATGGTCTGATCCTCGTGAGGTGGTTGCTGGCGATATCGGTGGACGTGGGCCGGTGAAAAACAAGCCGATTCTTTTGCATGATGGCGCGATTCTCGCTCCGGCATCCATCGAAATTGGTAAAGGTGAAAACGCAAACTGGAATGCGTTTGTTGACCGCAGTGACAATGTTTTGGATTGGAGCAGCAGTGATCTGGTGAGTTATGACCATCAGCAAACGCGCGGCGAAGGTGTCATTCAGCCGACCCTTTGGGAAAGTCAACCCGGCATTGTGCATATGCTTCTGCGAAGCGGAGATGGTTGGATCTACCGAAGCGATTCCATTGATGGCGGTGTCACATGGTCAGATGCGTATCGAACCGATTTACCCAACAATAACAGTGGACTTGATGCGGTGCGATTTGATGATGGTACGTTGGCACTGGTCTATAATCCCATTAGTGAAAACTGGGGGGATCGTTCGCCCTTGACACTTGCCTTGTCGATGGACAACGGGCAAACATGGCCTGTGAAGTTGGATTTGGAAACGGCAGAAGGCGAATATTCCTATCCTGCCATCATCGCGCGAGGTCGTGATCTGCTGATCACTTACACCAATCGCCGCAAGACCATCACCTATCGAAAAGTCACCGTTCGTTCGCAGATGATTGATGGGAAGGTGGACTCGTGAATCAGGCTCCCAATATTCTCCTGATCATGACAGACCAGCAGCGTTACGATTCGCTGGGATGTTATGGCGCGGACTTTGCCCATACACCTCGCTTGGATCGCATGGCCAGTGAAGGTGTCCGCTTTGAACACTGCTATTGCAACAATCCAATTTGCACACCCTCCCGTGCAAGCCTGATGACTGGTCATAGTTTGATGACGCACAATGTTCATCAACTGCACAGTGATTTGAACGAGCAATTCAAACTCTTCCCCAGCTACCTTCAGTCGCTTGGTTATCACACCGCGCTGGTGGGTAAGCTGCATGTGAGCAGTTGGAAAACAGAAGCTCAGCAACGCCATCCCCATGATGGGTTTGATGATTACCTGTGGTGTCATGATCCGACCTTGGCAATCGATTCACCATTTAACGCATATGCCAAATGGCTGGCTGACAAAGCTCCGGATTATTTGGCTCAACTCAAAGCCAAGAGATGGGCAGCAACTGCACCTGCGGACTGGCACATGACCACCTGGGCCAGCGAGCAGACCATTGAACTGATTCGAAATCGCCCGGGAAACAAGCCGTTTTTTATCAAGATGAGTGTCTTTGATCCGCATAATCCCTATGACAAATGTCCCAAAGAATACGCAGCCAAACTCGACATGAGCAAGATGCCAAAGCGGATTGGTATGGATACCGACATGAGCAAAATGCCCAAGGGGATCCAGCAGGAACATCATGATTCATACATGCATGACTACATCAATTACTCAGAGCAGGATATTATCAACATGCGCCGTGGCTATCATGGCTCGGTGTCCCTGATTGACGAAAAGGTCGGTGATGTGCTGGATGCATTGGAAGAACAGGGCATCACGGACAACACGTTGGTCATCTTTGTCAGTGACCATGGGGACATGCTCGGTGATCATCAATTGCTGGTTAAAGGCGCGTTTTTTTACGATGCCTGCACGCGCGTTCCGTTGTTAATGCGTTGGCCCAAACACTTGCCCGCTGGACAGGTTCGCAGTGATCTGGCACAAGTCAATGACCTAGCGGCAACGATCCTTGCAGCAGCCGGTATGTCGGATGAGGCGATCGCGCAAGCCATGGCCGAAGCATGCAATTTACTTGCTCCACAAACAGGAATAGATACGCAATCGAAAACACCGCGTGAATATGCTGTCTGTCATTATCTGAACACCGGACTCAGTAGTGCCAGTACCTTGCCAAATCGTTATTTTGATCCACCAATCTATGCTTCGATGATTCGCGATGATCGGCATAAGCTCAATGTCTACTGGAATGGGGCGGATGGGGTGCAGTGCCAGTTGTTTGACATGCTGCAAGATCCCAATGAAGTTAATGATTTGTCGAATGACACAACGCGATTAGCGGTTAAGGACTGTTTGATGAATCAGCTTCAAGAGCTGGTCAAGGCACAGTTCTTTATGTCCGAGTGCTGGTGAGTTTTTTGCGAGAATGTAGCGGCGAAGTGGATTGTTGTGATGGCTGTCACACAACGTTTTGTTTGACTTGCGTTGACTTATATCATTCAAACACACTCGGATCCTCCGTGGACAGGGATTCTGGTGTGGTACAGGAAGGACTCATAGATTTAAAGGCAATTGTCGATGAGTCAAAAGTCCACATTGTTGTTACCGATAGGTGGAGATGAAAGTTTGCAAGCTGTATTCTTCCTCCCACCAGGTTCCTATTCGGTTTATGCAGTAAAGTTCAGGCTGGGGGGCTAGCCTGACGAATTAGTTTAGCTCATGGTGGTTCCGTCTCATTTCCGGGACGATAGTATGATCACCCTTCCAATACGTGAGCGGAAAGGGCACACGACGAATGCGTATTCTCGTCGTTGAAGATGATAAGCAGATTAAAACGCAAACAATTGATGATTGCCTTGCATCGCTGGGTTGTGCCAGCGATTGGGCCACCAATCAGCAGGAAGCAAACAAGCTTCTTGCCACGCATGAATATGACTTGATTCTGCTGGACTTGAAGATTCCCGCGCGTCCAGACGGTGAAGGTTCACCAGACTACGTAGCGGCGCAGAAGAATATCACTAGATAATTGTTCGGGTTTTGCTCGCTGAACAAAACCTCTGGCACTTGATCATAGCACTGAAATTTGCAGACAGCGCGTATTGATCGCGCAAAAACGCATTGTTCTTTGGCAAGTCAATATCGGTTGTTGGTTACATTCAAGCAGCTTGACGTGTGACGCTGATTTTGATCACAGGCAAGTGCGCATCGTCATTGAATCGGTTGCGTTGAATGCGGATGTGAGGATGGGAAGGCCAATTCGCTGACCGGATTGGGATTGGCTCATCGGGTTCAAAATCGTTCCATGCTTCATCGGGCGTCAGGCCATCAAGGGATTGATGGTAGCGATTTTGGTTATACCAAAGTTGGAAGCTAGCTAACCGCTTCTGCAAGTTCTGGTGATTGGGCAGTAACCATGTTGAGCGTTGCCAAATGCGGAGGGTTCGAAACAATCTCTCGATTTTCCCATTGAAATTTGGCATCCGCACGGGGCCTCGGACATGCTTGATGCCCAGTGCTTTCAAGCCTTTTTGAAACTGCATTTGAAACTCGCCACCATGGTCCGTGATCAAATGTCGTGGTGTTCCGTAACGTGTTACAGCCTTACGAACCTGTCGAAGAAGCTGTTGGGAACCAGACTTTTTCCTGTAGACACGAAGACACAACAATCGTCGCGTTGCACCATCAAGGATGGCAGCAACCGTGAAATGAATCCATAAGACTTTCAGGTTCATCAGATCCATGTGCCAGACATCGTTGCGATTGTCAGGCGTCAGTAAACCATGTGGTTCAGCGCCAACGGGTGGATTCATCGGTGTCCTGTTTTTCCTGGCTTTCTTCGGAGCAGGCGGTGGGGTTTCATGCAATATTCGTTGTACCGATCGCCTGCTGATCTGAATGCCTGCGCGAATCAAGTGCCGCGCGATAGTCCGAGTCCCCATCTCCGGTTCAGGGCAAAGTCGACGCAGTTCATGTACCGCCCAGCGAACCGCATCGTCAATCCGATTCCATCGCACTTTGGGAAACAGCGAACCCGTTGGATCGCCATTCTCCATCGTCATGACCCATTTACGGATTGATTGAGGATGGATCACAAACCGTTTGGCAACGATGGTTATGCTCCAACCCCGCTGCCGCATCAATTGCACAATTGCCAAACGTTGTTCGGATGAGTATGTAGGCTGTTTCCTTGGAAGCAGATTGGCCCGTTGCCCGCGCAGAATTTCCAACTCGCGTTTGAGCCATTCAACTTCGGCCAGCAACTCATCGCGTTCCATGATCAGTCGCAATGTCGATGAAGCATTCGATGCCAACCGACATCGCGCCAACTGGTATGCCTGAGCAATAACAATGGCCACGGAATCAATGATCTTCAAAGTCGACGTACTGGTAAACCAAGGCATGATGGGCAACTCCCCGAAAATGAAGGGGTATTGTATCAGGCAGGTTTGCGATAGATGGGGTGTTCATAGCGAACGATGGTTTGATATGTGGTTTCCAACTTTTTCCAGTCGCATTGAATTTGTCATGCGGAGAAATGCTGAGCTACTTCGGCCACAAGCTCAAATGATCGCTCCAAATCAAATGTTTGAAATGCCTCTTCTTGTAGGACGGGTTTAAGCCTGGTTGATAGTTGACGCTTGAGGTCAGCCAATCGTTCAGGGCTGACATCCACAGGACTATTGCCAGGGACGTTGAGCTTGCTTTTGATCATGGCAATCAATTTGGGATTGTCGATGTCTAGGATCAAGTGTTGCGTCGCGTAATCAAGGTCGTAGAAGTCACGAATGGCCACGTCGCGTCGGGACAGAGCTGCCCGGAATTTTTCAGCGAAAGCTTCATCCCTGGCAATGCAATTCAATGGCATGCTCGGCACCATATTTTGTCCGGAGATTGGATCAAGTAACAAGGTATGAGCATGGGCTTTCTCTGCGGGCAGCAAAAGAGGCTCACGGACACTGACTTCAATCAGGATGTTTTCAGACCGTCCAGTCGATGGTGACTGGTACGCAATCATGCCGTTGTACTGTGTTGAGTTGTTGGCACCTGTCAACGCTTCAGTCATGCTGAAATCCGGTAAGTGCTTGGCTATATCGGATACGGCGCATTTCACGGCTTCAACGGATAGGCGGCGTTGGGTGCGATTGGCATCGATCGGTGTGGATATGGCAAAATCCAGGTCTTCGCTGAGTCTGTAAAAACCCGCATGAACTTTGGCCAGGCATGTACCACCTTTAAAGACGAGTTGCTCGCCACCATGATGCGCAAGATAAGACAAGGCAACGGAACAGAAATAGTCCTTCTCAATGAGACGAGCATTGAAGCCTGTACGTGACGCGGTATAGTTGATGGCTTCACGGAACAGGGCAACATCTTGATGTAGATTTAATCCGGTATGGTCAGCCATTCATCACCACTCCCCAGCGTTTGCATAATGGTCCGCATACCGAAATTGCCTGTCCATCCTCTAATGGTTGTTTTGGGATAAACGCGATTTTTGAACTGGCAGGTTTCAAAGCTTTTTCCAATCGCTTGAGCAATGTTTCATTGACATTCATCTGTTCCAGTAATGCACCGATTCGGCGAATGGTTCCCAGGTTACCGTATTGGAGTGTTGTCTTAACGAGGTCGGTTGCCTTGATCTTGTCAGATTCCAGATCTTTACGAATCCAATCATAGGCACGAGGTAGGCTGCCAAAACGCGACCAGTCGTAAACGGCATCCATCAACGTCCGAACGCGGGACGAATAGATCATTGTCTGGCCGGAGGGCATCTTGACATCTTCGGTGCTGCCTAAGCGGTCGGGGGTGAGTTTGATCAATGTCATCGCCAACTTGCCAACCTGACGTTGGCCAGAAATGACGTCATTGTAGATGAAGTATCTGACAGGAATCTGCTCGTCAAAGCCATAGTAGTTAAACGCATTGGGACCAGTGATTTGGTATTTAGCTTGTCGATCTGACAACAGCGTATTGATAGCCAAGGCATCTTCTGGTGTCCAGATTCCACCCAATGGCAACTTCTCAGGAAACAGGTAGAGCCCTTTGCGGACATTGGCAATAATCCCCTTGCGAGCCATACGGCTGAGCAACTCGCGCTCCTGTTTAGCAGCGATGCGCAACGGGACCGTCAGGTCACCTGATTGGACCTTACGAAGGTTTCGCAATTGCAGGTAGGCCAATGCCGCAGATTCGAGTTGCCCGAGTTGGCGTGACATGCCGATATTGTACTTCACAAATATTGCCAATCAAGCAATTATTACAAAATAGAATATCTTGGATTGTTGGGCGAGGCAGCGGTTTGTTCCGCGAGGTTTGGCCCACGGGCGTCTGGTTGATCCATGGCTACCCCAACCGCCCGAACGCCACACAGGCGAACGTCGTGGCCTTGGGCCAAACCTGGCAAGATCGGCACATTGGGACAATATTCGGAACGCCTTTTGGCACTGTATTTTACGTGAATTTGGCCCCATGTCACCGAATTCGGCACCGTTTGACGCACGTCACTTAAATATTTAAAAATTAAATACTTGTAACTATAAACACCCCGTTGCCAACGTGATTGTCGACGGTTCGAGTCCGTTCACCCGCTCTTTGACAACGGCTGGCAGCAACTGTCAGCCGTTGTTTATTTTGCGCATGGGGTGTAGCGGCGCAGCAGATTGTTGCGCTGGTTCGGCGAGTTTTACGAGCCACATACACACCCGATTTCGCTTAATTCTGTTCAATAAACACGTAATGCGCATGCGGCAGCATTCGCATCATTATGCTTTGTTCAGTGAATATGCGGATTTTGATCGGGTTCTCAGGCCGCAAGACGGTGTATGGTGATTTTGACCACCGGCAGGTTGGCATCGCTATCGAATCGGCTGCGCTGAACTCGAATATGTGGCGTGTGGGAAGGACAATCTACAGCTCTGATTGGGATCGTTTCCGCAGGTTCAACAGAATGCCAGGCTTCTTCTGGCGTCAGGCCATTGAGTGCTTGGTGCGGACGTTGGGTGTTGTACCATGCTTGGTACTGGTTAAGTCGTTGTTGGACACCGCGCGATGTCGTTGGCCACAAGGCGGGCCGTTGCCACAAGCGAAGTGTTTTGAAGAATCGCTCGACCTTGCCATTGAAGGATGGTGTGCGGACTTGGCCACGGACATACTTGATGCCTAATAACTTCAAACCTAACTTGAATCTATTGCGGAACTGGACACCGTGATCTGTGATCAGATTCGCAGGTGTGCCATGTTTCTTGGTGGTGGTTTTGACCAATTGAACCATCTGTTGTGAGTCGAGTGCCTTGCTGTGGTATGCGCGAAGACACAGCAGTTTTCTGGTTGCCCCGTCAAGAATGGCGACTGCCGAGTAAGTGGCCCAAAGCACGCGGAATGTCATAATGTCCATGTGCCAAGTTTGATTGGGGACCGAAGGTGTCAGCAGATTGTATGGCTCAACGCCTTGGGCAGGATTCAATTTTGGCCAACGCTTCCTGGTTTTTCTGGACTTTTTCGGCTTGGTTTCTCGCAGGATGCGTTGGACAGATCGTCGACTGATTTGAATGCCTGATTGAACCATTTGCAAAGCGATGGTTCTCGTGCCCATTTCTGGTTCGGGACACAATTGCCGCAATTCATGTACAGCCCAACGAACTGCATCATCCATGCGATTCCAGGAAATCTGAGGCAGGAGCGACTTGGAACCCTCCCGTCCGTCGATGGCTCTGATCCATTTGCGGATCGTGTTGGGATGCACCACAAAGCGCTTGGCAGCAACAGCAGCATTCCAATTCCTCTGTCTCATCAACTGCAGAATTGCCAGCCGTTGTTCTGGTGAGTACTCGGGTCGCTTGTTGGTTGGGCAGTCCGCGCGTTGCTGGCGGAGAATCTCCAGTTCACGTTTGAGCCATTGGATTTGGGAGAACAACTGGTCACGCTGCATCATTGTACGCATGACAGGTGAACTTACAGACGCCAGCCGACTGCGTGCCAACTGGTAAGCTTGGGCAATGATGATCGCCATGGAATCGATCATCTTCAGATTGGCGGTATTGTTGAACCAAGGCATTGCGATCCTCCACAATTTGAGGAGGGGATTGTAGCTGCTGCATGAATTGGATTGAAGTGAGTTCTGAGATCGACAATTCTGGTTCTTTGCTGCAAATCGAATTTAAAGTCCATAAAAATCTTTGACAAGCAAATCTAACTTATCCCATTGTTCGTTGGATTCGCTTAAAAGGTTGTTCGCAAGTTTTGAAATGAAATGAGCGGTATCAGTTTGCCAGCGTTCCTGAGGTGGGAATGGGAAATCCCTGATTGTTCCCAGACGAAAGACTCGACGTTCGAATCCCATAGTCGGAAGTAAAAGCTGAATATATTGGCTGAAAATTGAACTATTCAGAACCCCCAATAGCAAGTAAGGTTCTAGTTCTTGATTGGGGATAATCTGCAAGACAGAATTATGAGCAATGATGCTGCGGTTGTTTGACAAAGTCATTTGCCTTCCTGATGAAACCATAGGCCCCATTAGTATGCTTTCTGAGAGAGGGTATGAAGGTAGAAGACGTGGTGCAAACCAAGGTTGATTCTTCTGGTTTGGGGATGTTTCAAGAAGGTTCTTGTTTTGTAAAAGGTAAGCCCAAAGTTTGGGATATTCACTTGCTAATTGATGTTCGTCGATTAGTGATCCATTGAAATCAAAAGGTTGGATAGCTACATTTACTGCTTTCGGATGTGAAAAACCATGGATGTTTCTCCCATGAATAATAGGTGTGAGAACTGTGGATTCGATTTGATAAACCTGTTTGGTTTTACGGTTTTTGACACTTATCAGGTTGTTTAGTTGTGTTGAGTTCTGTTTTTTCAAAACGAAAACATCATCGAATCCTGAACTCCATCCATTGCGGATTAATCGGCAGAATTTGGACAACGGATAGCCGCTATTCTTTAGAGTGTTGAGCCAGTCAGAGCGATCTTTGGGATATAATTGCCAGTTGCAGGTTTCGAATACAGACGAACTAAGTTGAGTTCGTATTACATTGTGATTGCTCTGTCTTGATTGAAAGGCGAAATCAAGTTTGGATCGCAATCCGCCCTTGCCTTTGATTAGAAGATGTATTGGCTCTGTTTGTGTCTTTTCTTTGTCTGCGAATAAAAGCAGAATCTGCGTAACAGCGTCTGGATAAACTTTTGAATCTTCAAACTCAACTAGTTGTGTAATCGTTGCATTTTCTCCGAGAAATTCACGTAATCCTTTTCCACTACTCGATCGCAAAAAACTGTTGGTGATACTTAAGCCTAAACGGCCATTGGGATTTAGGCGTTTAAGCGATTCTTCCACGAACAGCATGTACAAATCAAATTGACCATGTTGGGCGGAATGATAGTGTTGCCGATATTCAGCGATGCGATCAGGTTGGTTTTTGTAGAGTTCCTGAAGACGGATGAATGGCGGGCCTCCAACGATATAGTCTACATCCCGATGCTTGTTCTGAACCGAATTCGTTTTGTCCTGTTGTAAGAAGTCAGTGTTTATGATGTTGTCAATTAAGCATTGCTTTAATACTTCTGGTTTGTGATCAATCTTCCCGAGTTCATCGTAAAATCCTTCACAAGCCTCGAGCACTAATGATCTACGTGCCCATGCGATGGCATTTTGATCAATGTCACTCCCCATTATGCTAGAGCACAGCAAATCTAGACGTTCATTAATAATCTGTGCTCGCGATAGATTTGATGGCGTGTGAGTAGACAATCCATATCGATTGCATAGGCATTTGAATACTGCGATCAAAATATTGCCTGTGCCACACGATGGGTCCAGTACCGATGGGAAATAGTTCTCTGGCTGATCAGGAATAGATTGCAGTGTTTGGCTAACAAGAAAATCAACCAAGGGGGCTGGGGTGTAGTGAATGCCGCGTGAATAGCGTAATTTAGAATTGCGTTTTTCTGTTTGTAATAATGATTCGGGAAATGGCTGAGCGATGCACAGTTGATGGAAATCTCCAAAGAACCATATGGGGAGATTTCTCTTTGGGAATAATTGATCAAGAACGTGACCGAGTTGAGCAGGCCAGTCTTTATGCATGATTGATGTTGGGATTGGTTGCTTATGTGTCGGCAGGGCGAGTGTTGTTTGCAGCAACATGGGGAGTTGTCTTTGTAATGCATCAGACAGTGAGCCAAGGGTTGTTTCGCTCTCCCGATGTTCAATATCTCTGAAGTGTTTGGGAAGATGCGGGATTCTTTGTTTCAGGAAATAATGAATGATGCCCAAAGAAACGAGTTCATCAACCAAGTAAGCCATTTCCTTGTCATCAATTGATCGGTCTTTTGTTAAAGTCCAAGTTTGAAATAGCCATCGTCTGATGCGAGTTATCTGCTCAAGCCCTTTTGAAATGATGCTGTGTGAAAGACGTTCTTCAAAACCTTCATTTTTCAACAGCATTGGCAAAGTACGTTCATGTGACAGCGCGGTCATGCTAGATCTCCCCGGGTGTGTTGATTTTCAGGTTGTCATAGCAGGCAGTTGCATTGGCCGATGGCTTGCTTCATGCCTAAATCTTCGAATACCGATGTGTGTTCGAGGCAAAGACCGATTTGCAGTTTCGGCTGAATCCGTTTGATGGTCTGTACCATGACGCGGTAGATTTCGACGCGTTGTTCATGGGAATACCGTGAACGTCCATCGTCATTTACTTTATCTGCCGGTTGCAGATCATTGGAAATGGCATTGTCTTTGCCGAGTTTTAGTTGAACCAGTTGAAGTGCCGGTTTGTAAATACAGGTTCCGCCGAGTGTGATTCGATTCAATGGGACAGCAGTGAGTAGTTGTTCAAGAAAATTGCCATAGACATGTTTCCAATCTTCGATTGGGATAATGGGCATGACGACCGCACGCACTGGATATCCCGCAGCCGCGCAAGCCTGCATCGCTTGGATGCGTTTTTCGACGCTGGGGGTATTGGGTTCGAACTGTCGATCAATAGCTGAGGGGTTGGTTGTCCATGAAAGGATCGTGTGGCCGTGATGATCCAGGTCCAACAGGTTTTCGACATCCACGCTTTTGGTTAAAACAGTCATACGAGCATAAGGGTGTTTTGCGAAGAATGGAATCATGCGCCGTGAATAACCTGTCAACCGATCCAACGCAAGACCGTCCTGGAGTTTGCCCAGGTAGAACGGCATCGGCCGACCGTGTTGGTTTGCAACTCGATTGATGCGATCGAGCATCTCATCAAGGTTCATGTAGATTTTGACAGTGGGTGAAAAACGCACGCCACGCGATCCTGCCAGGTAGCAGTAATCACAGCCATAGGGGCAGAAACCATACGGCGAAAAGTGCCAGTAATTAGGACAGGTGTTGCCATCTTCATCGCTGTGGCGGACACTACTGAGTAATTCGCCCAGCACCAATGTTCGTTTGCCTTCGTAATGCAGTTTGAGTTTTTCACTTTGGCCCAAGTCGATTTTGTTGTGATGGGTATCGAGTTGTTCTTCAACCGTTGCCTTGGGATATGCCTGACAGATCGCATGCGCCAATTGCTGGCGATCGGGTGTCGATAGGCTGCCTTTAGCTAGAATAATTCGATGTGGTGCAAAGCAGCGAGAGGGTTGGGGAACGTATGTCGGCGGGGCCGTCAAGCCGTCGAACAGACCATTGGCGGGGATGGTTTCTGACATCGTTTGGCTCCAGAATGAGGAAGTTATTCCCTAACAATATACAAACTCATGAAAGCGGGCTGTGTCAACCTGTGAGACTGTCATGCTCAATAAATAGCTTGTGTGTTAAGTTTTTATCACATCGGCTTGGTCCCAATACCACACGGGTGAAGGTGCCGCCAAGGGGCCGAATTGGGTAGAATCAGCACCATGCAAATAGATTTTCAATGCCTTTTGAAATAATGTTTTACGTTAATTGTCACCATGTCACCCAATCAGCCCTAATAGCCCCAAAATCACGTAACTATCGTTTTGTTGAATTGATAAGAACTGTCGCACTCCGTTGGCATGCCCGAGGTGATATCGTTGGATGAACTCAACGCGCACCTGCTGGCGTGCTGTCGCAAGGACCTTCAACTTCCGGGGGCCAAGCCGCAGCATGAGCAATTGCGTGCGACGTTGCTCAATGAAGAACGCATTGCGATGTTGGCGTTGCCGGAGACTGCGTTTGAAGCCTGTGAGTTGATCGACACGCAGATCGATAAACGTTCGTTGGTGACGGTCAAGACCAACTGTTATTCGGCTCCGGTGCGATGAGCACACCATTCGGTGCGCATCAAGTTGTTCGTGGATCGCGTCGAGCTATGGTGCGAGCATCAGTTGGTTGCCCAGCATGTTCGCAAGCATGGCAAAGGTCAATATATTCTCGAGCCGACGCACTACCTGAACCTGCTGAAGATCAAGCCCGGTTCATTGGACAACGCACGGCCATTTAAAGGCATGGCTTCCGCTAACGGATGGGGGCGTGACTTCCAACAACTGTGTCGCGAGCTGGAATATCGTTACGAAGATCAGGGCACCAAGAAGTTCATCAACGTGTTGTTGCTGTTGGCCGAGCACGATGAACAACAGGTGCGCGAGGCGGTGTCGATCTGCGTGAAGCGTCGGGCCTTCAGCGATGAGGCCGTGTTGGGTGTGTTGAGCAACGAACCATTGGAAAGCACGCATCATCGCCTGGACCTGTCGCATCGTCCGGAGTTATGCAACGTCAGCGACGGCATTCGCCCCGCGTCCATCTATGACGATCTGTTCAACAGTCAGCAACCCGTGGAGGTGGTCGCATGACATCAACAAAAACCGACAGCACGAAGCAACACACCGAGCATCTGCTCAAGAGCTATCTCAAGACGCTACGCATGCCCACAATGCATCGCGAGTCATCAACGGTGGAACTCTACCTTCAACAACTGGCCGAACTGGAAGTGGCTCAACGCAAGGCTGGCGCGATTGCTCGTCGTTTGAAGCATGCCCAATTCCCGGTGACCAAGGAAATCAGTGACTTCGACTTTGCCGCCGTGCCCAAGCTCAACAAGAAGCGATTGATCGATCTGGCACAATGCGACTTCGTACCCACCTTCAGTTAATCATTACTGGCGACACTTCCGGGGGCGAACACTTATCAGCCGTCAAGGTCGTTCGTATCGCCAGCAGGTCAACTGCAATGGCGCCGGGATCGATATTTCAGGATTAAAATTTTTTGCATCAAATTCTTGAGTTCCATGGAACACGATGGTACAATATTTTGGCAGCATCATTATATTTTTTTGGAATGTCAGGTTTTTTATGCAGGATTCATTTGATCAACAGGCTGGACAGACACGAAGTCAGGTCATCGCTCAGCAGCTCCAAGCCCAGATTGTTTCAGGTAAGTATCAAGATAAACTGCCAAAATTAAAAGAGTTGGCAGAAATTTTCGGTGTCAATTTCAAAACCGTGCAAAAAGCCATCCGACTGTTGGAGGCTCAGCAGGTGGTGGTTTGCCAGTGGGGATCGGGTACATTTGTTCATCCCCGATTGCGATCAATTCAAGTTCAACCGTTTTATTTTGTCTATCCGGGCAGTATGTGTCTTCAGCCACATGCCAATCTGTATCACGAGTTTATGGCTGACCTCATTGACCAGATGATGGCAGTGTCTGAGCAGAAGCATCTTGAGCCACGCATGCTGGCGGTTTCTACCACCCACCCCGATGCGCCAGCTAACAAGACAATGCTAGAGCGGATACCTGCAGGGGGGACGGCGGTCTTTATTGGTGTGATTCAATATGCAGAATCGATCATTGATCTGGCCAAGCGTGGCGTGAAATGCATCATTATCAACGCTGGGTGGAACGCTGAATATCTCAAACCCTTCACAGATTTGCCGGTGAGTTTTGTGGGTAGTGACTACAGTGATTTGCCTTCTGTAATAAACGATTTTGCATCGCATCACCAGATTCAGAAAGTTGGCATACTTTCACCAGTGAATCTACTTGAAGTCGACGGGTATTCATACATATTTGAACCATTGGCAAAAACATGTCCCAATGTGTCGTTTTCATTTGCAAGTGGACAATATAAAAAACGCGAAGATCCGTACTTTGAATCTTTGCAGCAATTACTGCCAGACTACCTTGTGGATTTACTTGATCAATCGTTGGCTCAAGACGCAGACCCCGAAGCGCTGATGGTGATGTCCTATCGCGAAGCCCGTGCGTTGCGTCAGATTTTAAAGATTCGCGATCGCAAGCTTGCCTGCTTGCCGATTCTCTGTATGGATTGGGATCATCAATGGTCACCCAACCAGGAGCAGATTGATGGTGTCTGTCATATGGGTGAGACCTTCATGACCAAGACCTTGGCTCGTATTGAGAATCCTGCATTGTTTGTCCCGGGAGAGCGTGCGTTATCCGCTTTGGGATTGTTCGTTTCAGATCGACATTCGTCCCGCGTATCACGCATGAAACCTTTGGAGGTGCATTACCATGGCAGTCCACTTTGATATGAATATCAACCGTCAATTCAGTTGCATTGGTAATCGTACGTATCAGCGTCGCGATGCCTTCACACTCATTGAGCTGTTGGTTGTGATCTCCATCGTATCACTACTGGTCTCGATACTCCTGCCAGCCTTGGGTGCTGCACGAAAATCTGCGCAGGCTATCAAATGTCAGTCGAATCTTAGGCAAATGGGAATTGCTAACAATTTATATTCAAATGACTGGAACGGTTATTTGGTATCAGCCCGGATGGTCAAAGATGCTGATATCACCGCCAATCCCAGTAACGACTGGACAACCTATTGGTGGTATAAACTCTCGGTTCAATTTGATTATATAAAGCCTGGTGGTTTTGTTTGCCCTTCAGATAATCTGCGTCAGGATTGGTCGACAGGTGCCAGGCAATATTTGAATAATACTGGTGTCGATCTGCCGGTGAGTTATGGATATTCCGGTGGGAACGGGGACTATTATATCATTTACCGGTATGGCCAGTCCGGTGGTGTATTAAATACAACAGGTATGAAACACAGTCCCAAACGAATCGAAGATTATCGTGGACAAAATGGTCCGGGCAGTAATCCTTCGACGGCGTTTACAACTGCTGATTTTGTGGTGATGCAAAACAGTGAAGTGGATGGCAAGGGAGATAATCACACTGTTCTAAATGCCTCACCAAGTTATGGCCTGACACGGATGTCCGCGCGACATGCTGATGGCAAAGAAGTCAATACGTACCATGTTGCATTGCAAGGCAACATGAATGCGGTGTTTGTTGATGGACATGGCAAAACACTCAAAGCACCATTTGCTTTGAACAACAATATTGCCAATCCGGTATTTGCCAGTGAGCAATGGTTAGCAGGTAATTTTGAGCCTTGATCTATCGGATTTTATATAGGTCAAATTTAATATGTTTTCGATGGAGGTCACTATGTCACGATTGGCAAAGCGTTGTGTGGTCATCATATCGATATTTATGACAAACCTGTTTATTTCCTCTATGCCGTTGAATGCCCAACAGGGAGCAGATTCAGTTTCGGTTGGTGATACCTGGATTGCAGCTTCGAATTTGCGTCTGGATTACAAACCCCTGCCGACTCGAAACTGGTGGGTCTTTGATGTTCAATATCGGGATGGTATTAACGCTTCATGGGAGAGTATTTCTCGATTCCGGGTGCTAGGCAAGATAATCGATAAACAAAAACAGGAAGCTGATCGTAAGGCAACTGGTTTATTTTATCCATTTCAAGAAACATTGGTTACCCAAATTCAAACACAAGGTGGTCAAGACACAGCCGTGATGTCATGCACGCTCAAGCGCGATCAATGGCAGATGAGACTTCGCTTGACCTTGCTTGCTCAAGAGCAGGTATTGATACTCGAGAAAGTTGATGCCAGTGATCCGTCACTGAGCATATGCACCAATTTCAATATGGATGTCAAGTTACTGCAAGCGATCCATGATCAATCGGTGACGCCCGGACGTTATGCAGGTGTCAGTGCGCGAGACTACCGGGAAACCAATCTGACGGTTAAAAGTCATCGATTCGTGACACTGTACAACTTGCTATTGCCGCGTCACATGTCTTTTCACTGGCTCTCAAATCAACCCATTACGACACCACGGCGATTGATGCTTGTTAAAGGGGGGTGGAAAACTTTGACTTGTGATGGTGAGTTTTCCCTGAGTTTGGGAGGAGCAATTGATGGTGATTCTGTTAATGAGATTGCCAAGTTTATTGAGCAGAAACATAGGGAAATACTTGTGACCTACCAGACAATCAGTCAGCCATAATATTGGTATGGCGATCTTGAAGTTTTCATTTGATTTAATATTCATGAGGCTATTGATAATGTTGAATAGAGTCGTTTGTATATCAGTTTTACTTGGTCATTTTTGTGTCGCTATGGCATATGCAGATACGAAAGATATACATCTGAGCAAGATGGACAAGGCCTTGCCTGTCGCTGAAGATTTTTATGATGTTCACACAGAACTAAAATCTTTTTTCCCGTTTGGTTCTTATCTGGATATATATTCACATGACATTTGGAAAATAGTTGATGTTCCCAAGCATGAAATGCGTGAAATCGGTGTTGAAATCATGGCTTGCCAGGGAATGAATGTGATATGGGATGGTAACTTTATTCGCCTTGTTAAAGATCGTGCGCCGTCAGGTGACCAGCCTATTGAGCTTTCGGAAGAGGGTTTGCACTACTTCGAACAGACCTTGCCAGATCTTGAAATGAAAATCTTTCCAGGCCTGACACATCTTGGGACGCGTTATAGTAGTGAATCTTTTGAAGGCCTGGGACGCAAGCACCCAATGTTTAACCAGATAGAGCTTGATGTTTTACAAAAGCGTCTGGCCAAGCCCTTGGCTTTTGCGCAGCACATGGCACAGACATATCCACGAACTGTGATGGGATTCATAACCGATGACGAGCCGCATGAGACTGCCAGTGCCATCGCAGTGGCCAAGTTGGTGGAGCAGGCCACGAAGAGAACCGTTACATTTTGCAAGCCGACTTTTAGTGGTTTTAAGGAATATATTAACCATGTTCAACCCATGACAGGTGATTGGTATGTCAATGGGGATATCTATCAACGCAATTGGGATATTCAAAGCCGTCTACGCTGGCTGGCAAAAGAGCATCCGGATCAGATTTTTTACTTTCTTCCCGGTGCCATTTCCTGGGCTGCGTTTGAGCGGACCAAGCCATGGCTTGCATACAACGCTGTTTCACCGACTGATATTCGTATGCAGTTTTGGCAATCACTGGCATTTGGCTCAAAAGGTTATTTCTACTTCATGACCGACGGAAGCATTGCATGGACTCGAGGTCGTGATGGTTTACTTAATCCATTGCTGCGTCCCAATGGTATGCAATGGGATCAAATTGGCAAACTTGGGAGTTTGATTCAGGCAATAGGTCCATCGATGCTTGACGCTTGGCCGGATATGAAACGCAGTCTCAAAATAGACTGTGACCAGATGGTTCATCCCGCTTTTTCGGGACCTCAGATGAATGCAGGAATACTTGCGACAAAAGATCGAACCCGTCAATTTGTTGTTGTCTTTAGCAATCTCTTAAAGGAAAACACGACAGGCAGGATTGATTTTTCCGCTTTACTCCGTGATGGGTTACAGCTTTACGATATGCACAAACTCGAACGCATTGACCTTGGTGATGATCAGACATTACGCTTAATATTAAAAGCAGCAGGTGGACAAGTCTATCTGATTTGCACCCCTCAGACATTTTCCAAGGTGTGTGACGAGGTTCGCATGCATCAGGTTCGCTTGCCACGTGTGAGAGCAAGTGTGGCACGTGAGCATGCAGGACAGTGCTCTGATGTTCATATGAAACAGGTCAATGAACTTTGGGAACAAGCTTTGATTGCGCAGGATAAACAGGATTGGATTGCCGCACGTAGTTTGTATGAATCTGTTTTAATGGAAGTGAACAAAGCTAAATCACAGGTGACATATATAACACGTACTCAAACAGTACATGACCGTCTTGGAGATGTGCTTTCGGAGATGGATGATTTATTTGTCAGTTACTCAGATTTTAATTCAGATAAATCACATTTCCTGGGGCTAGGAAAACGACAAGAATTATCAGCTTACATCAACGATACGAGTCTTCCTGCACATGAACAAATCATCGCATGGAAAAATGGGGTTGCGGCATATTTCAATGCGATTGCAGCAATGCGCAAAGGTGAATATCAAAACGGCAAACTCGCTAGACAACTCGATCTAATACTCCAATCAACCATTAAAGCGCATCAACAATTACAGGATTTGATTCAAGCCCAACTTGATAAGCACCGTAAACCCGGAATTGTCGCATTAATCACGCCTGATAGAGTTCAAATGGAATACCACTTGACATGTTCATGGCTGTATGAGACGTTTGATTGTCGTTGGTTTGCGCCTGGTGAAGATGGGAAACTTCGCGATCTGCAAAGTCGATTGCTCAATCTCTCGACATATGATGTGATATGGATTCACCAGATCACCGATTGTTCTGACCAACCAGGCGTCCAACTGATGTCACAAGTTCAATCCCCATCGTTTGTCAGTCAATTACGACATCAACTGAACACTGGCAAAGGTATGTTGTTAACTGGTGTCGCAGGACTGCTTGCTAACGAATTAGGACTTGAACATGTCAAGCCTAATATTACACAGGCCAACCATTATGACATGTCCCGTGCATGGAATTTAGGTTCCGTCCCCATGGCTGGTTACCAGCAGCATCCTCTGTTTGATCAATTAGACAAGAATGGTTTTTACACCAATACCAATTTTCCCGGGCAAAATCTCGTCACTATCAATACATGGGATGGTATCAAGCCCACAGGAAGTGTGATTGCCTGTGAGTATGATGAGCATTTTGGCCCTATCCCAGAATACGCACTGGCTGTGGAATATGAATTGGGATTGGGTAAAGTCATGGCAATCGGGGGACGCTCTTTTGACATGACACCCGGCAGCCCGCAAGGACTTGATCCGGCAGCACTGGACCCAACACTGCCTTCAAAACCAGTTACTCGTTATGACCTGCGAAGTGCTGTTAGAAAAATGACAACCAATGCACTGTCTTATCTTGCAGGTAATGGACGTTTTGAACCTGGCAGTACTAAGCTACGAAAGCAGGAAAGTAATATCGTGCCTTTGCCTCGCGAAAACTGGCAGTTTAATACCGATCCCAAAGATATCGGATTGGCTGAGAAATGGTTTGCTGTCGATCATGTCTCTGATGGTTGGAATCACATATCAATTGGCGCACCATGGGAAAGTCAAGGATACCCAGGATATGACGGGGTGGCATGGTACCGACGACAAGTGAAGTTGGCTGGCAAAGCGGGAAAACGTTGTCTACTTACATTCGGGGCAGTTGACGAAGAGGCACGTGTCTATCTTGATGGTCAGTTAATATACACACACGAAATGGGCCCCAACGGTTGGAAGATTCCATTTACTATCGACATTACCGGAAAACTCAGTCTCCAACCAAAGGAACATATACTGACAGTTCGCGTACATGACTCACTGATGGCTGGCGGTATTTGGAAACCTATATATCTGGAATTTAAACCAAGCAATGAATCGGCAAACCGTTAATTGTGTTTCTTTAATTTAGGCATTACTAACCTCGTTACATTACGTTGGTTTTTATTGGAGTTCGCATGCATGTCGTTCAACTTGGAGAGCCCGAAATTCATAGCATCTCTGCGGACCCGGCGATAGCCCAGCGTCAGCAGGCATTTTATGCTGCTGCGCGTGAGTTTTTCAGGCCGGTACTTAATGATTCTGATGCCTCCTGGAAAATACCACTGACTCATGAGCAGGGGCGTATCGATTTGCAGATTGCCTATGCTTTTCTGGCAGGTGATGATCGAGATGTTGAACTGGCTAACAAGCTTATTCGTCGGGCGCCGGTTCCTGTTTTTGAATCGGGATCGGGGCAAACGCATCGGTTTGGTATTTTCCTCACCAGTCTTGCAGCGGAAGTATTAACCCGGTTTGAAGACCGTTTACAGGACTCGACCATTGATTTTTGTGAACAGCTGCTCAGAGAAGGCCATGGTGATTTACCGAGTAATTGGGCGGCAGACTACCAGTTTCATGGCATGAATGACAATATGCCTGCCATGGCTTGTAAATCTTTGATTCTCGGTGGGCAGCGTTTGGGTCGCGAGGATTGGTGTGACATGGGACAATGGCGACTTGAGCAGTTTGCCAATCAATTATCCCGTCATGGTTTGATTGGTGAATATACCAGCCCCAATTACACACCAGATACGATTCATTGTCTGCAGGTCATTGCGACCTATGCAAACCATCCCCACACGAAGCAGCTTGCCCAAGACTTGGCGAATCGCATCTGGCTTGACCTTGCTGTGCATTGGCATCCTCAGGCGAGAACCTTGGCTGGGCCATTTAGCCGAGCCTATGCTGCGGACTTTAATGCGCACCTCAGTACATTGCAGGCCGTCGTCTGGACACTTTGGGGTGATGATGTCAGTGGTATTTCACCATTTAAAGCGATGGCACCTGATCCAGGTCTGCACGTGCTTCACTGCGGTGATCTTTATGAACATACCGCACGTATGTGCTATTGTGTATCCATTGATCAGTGTATGATCACACCTCAAATCAAGGCATTATTTGAATCCAAACCTGCAGACTATTCTGCGATTGCAACCGCAGAACAAGGTGACTGCATGGATAGTCCCTGCCGCGTGATCACGAGCACGATGCATATGCAGCCACATGCTAGCCTTGGAACTGCCAGTTCCTGTTTTTGTAATGGTCAGCAAACCGCAGCCATGTACATCACCGCTGCCGCGGCAGAGAACTCGCAGACCACAGGGCCGGTTTGTTTTACAAAGTATCTTGTGGATGACGAACAGCCCGATTGGCAGACCGATTCATATTGGCATCGTCACCTGCATGGACCAGGTGAATATTTCAACCATGCCACTGCAATAACCGTGCAGCATCAATCCAGTGCGTTGCTAAGCTATGTCCCGCACCGCCAACAGTTGGTTGACCAGTCGCACCACCGACTTCGTCTGGCGATGATCATTCCAACCGGATTGCATCCACTAACACAATGGGCTTGCCAATCGCATCGCACTCAAGACGCTCATTGCTTGAATCACAAGGTCAAACATCAGGCTAAGCAGTGGTTCGGCTTTACGCTGGGCCAAGCCATGGTTGCATTTCGCCCGTTGGTTTGCCAGGCTGATGACACCCCCATGGATTGTTATGTGCAATTGCATCAGGCGGACCGATATACTTGGTTTGAAGTCGTCAACTATGCAGGTGATCCCCGTGATTTTAGTACCAGCCAATACGCGCACATGCTCAACGGCATGGTCATTGAGGTGACCGCAGCATCGTCATGGGAGTCATTGGATCATTGGCTTGCGGATTTGGTATCGAACACCCGTTTCATGGATTACTTTTATTTTAATCACCGGCGCTTGCGCTATCACCGAAATCCCATGTTGGGCCAAAAGCCTGTTGAATTGGAATTGATTCACAGCACATGGGCTGACGGTTCGGCTGTTCGCGTAGTCAATGGACGACGAGCACCTGAGCCTGCCTGGGATGTGACTGGATTACCCGCAGATAGCCTATCATTTTTAGGCAGCGATGGTCCTGTCATGTTGCCCATGACATTGCCCTGGGAGCAATTGACTGCAGGTTGGAATCCCTATTCACATTGGGCGATTTCCGACAATGGTGTGTAGGCCAAATTCCAAGTCTTCTGACATGTGAGACGATTGCAATCATGTTTTCTTGCAAGTTATCCGTCCTATGCCCACTGCTGTTGGCGCCATTGATGTGGTGTGAGTTGGTGTTCATTTTGATAGAGTTTAGTGAAATAGCCTGGTGATCCAAAGCCGCACATGTTTGCATTTTGGAGATGGAAAGTGCCGGGTTGCTCAGTCCGTGGAAGTGCGCACGCAAAATGGGTTCTTACGCAGATTTGGTGAAGGTTTTTGGCTGATACTCGGCTTGATGGTTGTGTTTACGTTACGACCGGATTGAGCAGCAATTGAATCGGTAATCATCTGAACAGCCACGTTGCACACCCATTATTGGCATGCAACGCGCAGGGGATCAGTACCTTGTGCAGGATGGTAAATCGTGCCTCAGTGATCAACCGACATACAAGACACGTAGGTCAAGGCAAAGTCATTTTTGTTTTGAGCCAAAGCCTTGTGATTTGATTGGTGATTAAGCCCAAAAATACTGACTGCGTCTCTGTAATACAAAAAATATTCCTGTCTCTACTTCGTGTCTTTGTGACCTTCGTGTTAAAACTTGATCGCACGAATATGCAAAATCCTTGAGAAGTCCATTACAATACAACCATGCCCATCATTACCCTCACAACGGACTTTGGTTTATCGGATAGTTATGTTGCGCAAATGAAAGGTGTGATTCTTTCACTGTGTCCAACTGCGACACTTGTTGACATCACCCATAAGGTGCCCGCGCAATCGGTGATGGCTGGCTCGTTGATTCTGCAGACCGCTATTGATGCGTTTCCCGACGGGACGATTCATGTGGCAGTTGTGGACCCCGGAGTCGGGACGGATCGTCGGGCGATTTGCGTGCGAACGGATCGCGCGTTTTATATCCTGCCTGACAACGGTCTGGTCAGTCAGGTGCTTGAAAAGCAGAGCTTCGTTAAAGCGGTCGCATTGGATAACACCGAGTATCACCGATCCAATGTCAGCCACACGTTTCACGGTCGTGATATTTTTTCATCCGCAGCAGGCTATCTGGCATCAGGTGTTTTGATTGATAAGCTTGGCAGTCCAGCCGATGCATTGGAGTTGTTTAAACTGCCCGATCCTGCGGTTGAGCCGGATCATATTACCGGTGAAATTTTGCTGGTTGATCACTTTGGTAATTTGATTACCAACATTCCCACAGCAAAAATTGATAAGCCGTATGTCGTTTTTTGTGATGGTTTGACTCAGCCAATTCCAATTAATCAGACCTATGCGGATGTGAAAGAGGGGACGCCCGTCTCCTACATCGGTTCGATGGGTATGCTCGAAATTGCCATCCGCAAAGGTCATGCAGCGACCGTTCTAAACCGTGCTCCCGGCGATGTCGTCCGTCTGACTCCTTTGGCGCAATAGATTTTAAAGATAGTTTTGCCCTGAATCGGAAAGGTCAATATGTCCACCTTGATTTGGCGTTTGCGCGGAATCTAGGATAATCTGCACATACCTCATTGAACTATTTATGCTGACAGCCCCCAGGAAGGACCAGCGACCGTGAAGATCCATGAATATCAGGCCCGTGACCTGCTCGTGAAATTTGGCATTCCCGTTCCCCCCGCAATTACTGTGGATACTGCTGAAGAAGCCAAAGCTGCATTTGAGAAACTTGCTGCTGAAGGGGCAACTCTGGCAGTGGTCAAAGCGCAGGTTCATGCTGGTGGTCGTGGTAAAGGTGGCGGCGTCAAACTCGTCAAGACCGCAGACGATGCCTTGGAAGTGGCCAAGACCATTCTCTCCAAGCCGCTTGTCACCCATCAAACCGGACCCGAAGGCGTGCCCGTTAACAAGCTTCTCGTCGCTGCGGGTGTGGACATTGAAAAAGAATATTACCTTGGCATGGCAGTGGATCGTGCTTCCAACGCGCCGGTGCTCATTGCTTCCAGCGAAGGGGGCGTGGACATTGAAGACGTTGCCAAAAACACGCCCGATGCCATTCTCCGTGAACCCATTGACCCGGCCATGGGGCTCCAACCCTACCAGGCCACCAAGGTCGCCTACAAGCTCGGCTTTGTGGGTAAGCAGGTTCGCCAGGCAGCATCGATCATGATCAAGATTGCCAAGCTGTTCATTGACATGGACGCTTCGCTTGCAGAAATCAATCCGTTGATCGTGACTCCTGCATCCGAAGCACATCCCGATGGCCAGGTGCTTGCCATTGATGCGAAGATCACCTTCGATGATAACGCGATGTTCCGTCATAAAGACGTTGCTGCCATGCACGATGCAACCGAAGAAGATGCATCCGAACTGCGTGCTCAGGAATACGGCTTGTCCTACATCAAACTCGATGGCACGATCGGCTGTCTGGTCAACGGTGCAGGCTTGGCTATGGCAACCATGGACATCGTCAAACTCCACGGTCAGTCGCCGGCAAACTTCCTGGACGTCGGTGGCAGTGCGACCGAAGAAGCCATCACCGAAGCCTTCCGCATCATTCTTGATGATGAAAATGTCAAGGGTGTTCTGGTGAATATTTTCGGTGGCATCATGCAGTGTGACAAAGTCGCCCGCGCCATCGTCAGTGCCGCCAAAGAAGTCGGCTTTAAGGTTCCCTTGGTCGTACGTCTCGAAGGCACCAACGTCGAGCCCGCCCGTGAAATCATCAATGCCGCCAAGGCCGATGTGCCCACCATGAGTGTTGGTACGGATCTGACTGATGCAGCTCAGAAGATCGCTGCTGCCGTAGCAGCGTGAGAAAGCAAGGGATTAGGGATTTGTGATTAGGGATTAGGGTTGCGTCATGTGTACCAGCCTGATCTCCTGAGTTTTGGTTTCCCCTAATCCCCAATCCCTAATCACTAATCCCTATTCAGGTATCGCTATGAAAATCGAACCGTTTCTTGCTGAACTCAACCGTCTACGCCAGGATACGCTTGACGATCCGACGGACATTGAAAGTCTGACTCTTCGCCACGTCTTTGCTTTTGTCAGTTACAAGATGGGGGACTTTCAAAAGTACCTCGACGAAGCCGAGGCCAATGGTGAGTTTGACGAGTACAAAGAAGAAATGGGTCTCTGATTCTGCGATGATAATCAAGTGAATTGAAACGCGAACGTGACGACCATCACGTTCGCGTTTTTTTTATGCGCTTCAAAGTGTTGGCTTATTTTTGTATTTTTCATGCAATCAACTTTTACAATCATGCGTTGAATTCAAAACAGACAAGCCTTAATTGAGTCCCACGCCGACACTTCGTGCTGTGTGTGTTTTTGCTGCACTGTATGTTGTCCGTCTGACCTATATTCAATATGCAAATACAGGCTATTTTTTGCAATTTGTACATTTACTGTTTATCTCTAACGCTTGTATGCCTATCATGACGGGACGCAATTTGTCTCTCAGGAAAATCCACCATGTCCATCCGAATGCTTTCTCTGGCAACGCTGCTGTGTCTATTGTTCACCGCAGGCGTGACTTTGGCGCAAACCGAATCAACCCCGGAATCATCTGACGCGATGACAACGCCTGCTGATGCAACCCAGCTCTCCGACGAGCCGGAGACCGAAATCGTCGGCTCGGTGAGTTTTGCAGACCGCATACGCTCCGGTGGCAATACCATGTTCTTCTTGGGACTCTGCTCCCTGGCTGCACTAAGCTGCTTCCTTGAACGCCTGGCAAGACTCCGTCGTTCAGTTGTCACGCCCATTGGTTTACGCGATCAAGCCATGAAGCTTTGGCAGAACAAGCAATACGCTCAACTCAGTGCGCTCTGTGATAAACATCCAAGCTCGCTGAGTAGTATTCTCAAAGCCTTCGTAAGACATCGTCACTGTCCGGCTTTGGAACTCTCAGCATTAGCAGGAGACATCGCAGGACGTGACATGCGACAGCACCTCCAACGGGCATATCCCATCGCCATCGTTGCGACACTCGCGCCGCTGCTTGGCTTGCTGGGGACCGTTATTGGCATGATCGAAAGTTTTGAAGTTGTCTCCGTCGTTGGCTCGATGGGTGATGCTTCCGTGTTAGCAGGCAGTATCTCCAAAGCCTTGGTGACCACTGCTGCGGGTTTGATCATCGCAGTGCCAGCCCTTGCGTTTTATCACTACATCAAAGGCCGAACCGTCGCGTTGACGTTACTGCTTGAAGAAGATGTCAACGAAGTTCTCACCACATGGTTTATGACCTTGGAAGATGAAGATAAGGCCAGCGACAGTGAAGGGCAGGTGACAGATGCAGGTTGATCTGCGTGATGATGATTCGTTGGAAGTGCAGATGGCGCCGCTGATCGACTGTGTGTTTCTGCTGCTGATTTTCTTTCTTGTCGCAAGTACCTTGCGCAAGATTGACAAGGAATTGCCATTGGAGTTGCCAGAGATTGCAGCATCCATCGAAGTGCAGCAGCCGCCGGACATGGCGGTTGTCAGTGTCGATGTGGATGGCAATTTTTATCTCGACGGGGCGCCAGTTACAGTCGCATTGTTGCAGGCCGAATTCCGTCGCATTGCAGCAGATGATCCAGCTCGAAAGATCAGACTTGATGCAGATCGTGGCGTAGCTTTTGAACGTGTGATGATGATTTTGGACATGGCGCGATTTGAACGTCTTACCAATCTGTCCATCAACTCCAAACGCGAAAATGTCAACAAAAAATAACCCCCGGAAGCCCCGGAATTTTTGAAGCATCCGGTAAGGAATCAATGTATTTCTCTGAGTAATACCGCGGTTCAACACGTAATTTAAGATATGAACAACGCACGTACATCCTGGCTCTCGCGATCACCGTACTGGGTGTTGTCCATGATTCTGCATGTGGCGATTCTGGGTTGGCTCATTTGGTACGGCCCGGTGCGCAACATCATGCTCGAACGGGGTAAGCCCAAACGCGAAGCACTCATCCGTGGCAAGGAGTTGGAAAAAGTCATTGAGCAAATGCAACGCAGCGTCGCAGAAGAATTAGAAGATCGTGTTACGCTGCTCAAAAATGGGCAGGATCGCATGGCCACCAACTTCGACACGCTCAACGCCCACTTCCAACCTTTCGAGGAAAACCAAAAAGCCACCGCATTGATGCGCTTTGAAAAGTATGCTGCAGCGCTTAAAGCCGATCAGGAATCACTGATGCAGGTTTTGGTGCAGGCCAAGGCGACGAAGAATTTCGACATTGCTTCCAAAGCCGGCCAGGAAAAAGTCCCCGTGATGATCTCGGCTTTGGATGAAGTGCGTCGTGGCGTGTTACTGCTTTCGTCTGATGAGACGATCGCGCAAATGCATGCGTTGGCAGAAACCGCCTTGTTTAAAGTCGAAAAACCCCTGCGCGATATTGGGAGTTTGCTGGGCCGTCATCGTCGACTTGAACGTGAGATTCAGGAATCCAAAGCGCAGGTAAAGCTTTTGGGATCAGCCATGCAAGCCAGCCGTGATGAGCACGAACGCGTGAAAAAAGCCTACGATGAGTTGGCTGCCAAACGCAAAGCGGTCTTGGATCAAATGCAGGCACTACGTAAAGTCAAACCGAGAAACAATGATGCGATCAATGAGGCAAACGAAGTCTTTAAAAAACTCAACGAACAATACAAAACAGATCGCAAACCGCTAAGTGATGCCAATCGCAAAGCACGGGATAACAAGTATCAATTTGACCGCGTGAATAAACGTCTTGATGAATGTGTCAAAGCTTTTAATGGTTTAAACATTCAAACCAAGCTGCCTGAGTATCTGCAATTAGCGATAGACAACTTAGCTGAAGCATCAGCTTTGGAAACACAGGTGATTGAGCAGGTCTTGGCCGCGACAAAAGATCAGGCTGATGAGTCCGCAAGTGAGGTGCCTGCATCATGAAGACACGCATCTTGATTTTGAGTTTGTTGATGTGTCTGGCTTTGTCTTCTGCAAAGCTTGTTGCTCAACCCAAAGTTCAAACACCTGCCACCGATGAGCAGACCATTACCGATGCGATGGCAGATGGAACCCAAGGCGGACGTATTATTGCGTTGCACCGTTTGGCGATTGCGACGATGCGCAAGACCTGTGACGATTACCGGCGGATCAAGGCGTTGGAATTGTCGGTGACGCTTAATATCCCATTCCGCGAAGCCTATGGCAATATCAATGATGTCATGCCGATCCTTGATCCGATTGATGTGAAGCTACTTCGCAAACCGGTTCAGTTGCCCAAACAGATTCAACCACACAAAGATGAAATCGCCACCGTGCAGCAGCAGGTGGAGATGCTCATTGAGTTGACCGAAAAACTGCTGTTGGAAATCGAGCAGGCCAAAGTGGTCATCGAACAGCATCTTGAAAACCAACAGGAAATCAAGCTCGAAGAGATCGTTGCTAAAGAACAGTTCGACCCTGAAGAAGAACAGAAGCAAGAGCAGCAGGTTCAGGCACAGCAGCAAAAGCAACAAGCCAAAGAGCAGTCCACGGAAGAAGAGAAAAAAGAACAAGAGCAATTGGATGCCAAGGATCAGAGCTTAAATGATCTGGTGGAGTTGGCCAAGGAAGATGAAAGTCATTTCAAGGATGTCTCTCAAGCGATGCGTCAGGTGATGGCTCATCAGCAGCAGACGCAATCCGCGAACGTGCCACCGATGTCGCAACTTGAGCGTCAGGAAATGAAGGCTCAGGCACGCAATATCAGTGAAGGTGAACGCAAGGAGCTTTCCAAACTTGCCAAGCCCAAGCCGGAGATGGGGACGCTGGGACGCATGGTCACTGAAAAAGGTGATCCGACGGAATGGTTGTTCGTGGATACCTGGTACACCATTGGCCCGTTCCCCAATCCTTCACGTGTGAATCTCAATCGTAAATTCCCGCCTGAGTCGGTGGTCGATCTGGATGCGGTGTACATCGGTAAGGAGGGTCGGCAGATTCGTTGGCAGTTTCAACAGAGTCGTGATCTGCGCGTGGTTCCCATCGACGCGGAGCCGTACGGCATTTGGTACGCATATTCAGAGTTGTATTTTGAAAAAGACATGGACCTGTGGATCTCCATCGGCTCGGATGATAAGGCCAATATATGGGTTAACAATTTGCCCGTCTGGATCAGCGGTGACACGCTTAAGGTTTGGCGACCCAATGAAGGCTATCGCAAAGTCGCATTTAAGGCTGGACGCAATCGGATTCTTTACCGTGTGGAAAATGGATGGCACAGCATGATGTTTTCCATGGCGATCCGCGTTGCCAAGTGATTTGCTGACACCTTTTTTACATCCACCTTGCTGCGCATCAACTACCAATCTTTCGTATCATTTCACTCATGACACAGCACATCAAAATCGGCGTGATCGGCGGATCAGGACTGGGCGATGCAATCGGTGGTGAGCAGGGGCAAACCGTATTCCCCGACACGCCCTTTGGCAAACCTTCTTCTCCAATCGTTGAGACACAATGGCAAGGTGTGGACATCTGCATCCTCCAGCGTCATGGCATCGGGCATACGCTTAATCCAAGTCTGGTTCCCTATCGTGCGAACATCTATGCACTCAAGGAACTGGGGGTCACGCACATTGTCGCAAGCGGCGCGACTGGCTCATTGCGTGAGCAGATGGCGCCCGGTGATCTGGTGATCGTCGATCAAGTCATCGATAAAACCTACAAGCGTGCCAACACGTTTTACGATTGTGCTGCGGTGCATGTCGAGTTGGCTGAACCCTTCTGCCCGGTGATGCGTCAGTGGCTCTTGGATGCTGCCAAAGCCAAACTCGCCAACCACACCGTTCATGACAAAGGCACCTATGTCGTCATGGAAGGTCCCGGCTTTTCCACCAAGGCCGAATCAAACATGCATCGTGCATGGGGCGGAGACCTTATTGGCATGACCTGTATGCCCGAAGCCAAGCTCGCCCGTGAAGCGGAAATTGCCTACGCACTCATTGGCCTGCCCACGGATTATGACTGTTGGCGACCCCATGATCCGAACGTCAATCAAACGGATTTACTCTCGGAAATCATTGGCAATCTCAACAAGGCAAGCGCTGCTGGTATCGAACTGATCAAAGCGGCACTGGCCGATATTCAAATACTGCTGACCACGCCAAGTCCTGCGCATGATGCCCTGAAGCTTGCCATTTGGTCCAACAAGCAGCATATCGACACAGAGCAGGCCCAGCGATTGAATGTGCTATGGGGGCGATACTTCGATTGATTGACTTGCCATGTTCAACGCTTGGCGATGTCGTTGATGTTTTACGCGACAAAACAAGGCCGCTCCGGCTAGAATACATCCCACCATGGCCTACCTCGCAACGATTGCTTCATTTGGTTTTGCTGACTTCGACCCACCGGCTTTGCTTGATGTCTACAAGCAGTTGGGGTGCGTCGCGCTGCAATACTATCGCAATGAATCAAATCCGCCGGACATAAAATATGTCAAGCAGGTCGCTGATGATCTGGGCCTTGGTTACGATTCAATCCATGGTGTCTTTGGCAAGAAGTATGATCCATCATCGCCTGATGAGTCGGTTCGCAAAGCCTCCGTGCAAGTCTATCGACTCGAAGCGGAATTGGCTTTGCAGCTGGGCGGCCCCAAGGTGGTGGTCCATCCCGGATCGCCCACAGCCGATGGCAAGCCCTTAAGTGATCCGCAGCGAACCCAGCGACAGGCACCCTTGAAGCAGTCCATGCACGAGCTTGCTCAAATGGGCCAAGAGCTTGGTGTCACCTTCCTGATGGAAAACATTCCCGCCACGTTCAACGCAGGTTCCGATCCTGGGGCATTGGCAACAATGATCCGACAGATCAACAGCCCGAATCTGAAAATGTGTTTCGACACCGGCCACGCACATATGACCTGTGATGTGGTCGAGCATTTCAAGCAGTCTCTGGATGTGATCGACTACATGCACATCAGTGACAACAACCAGAAATTCGACTCGCATCTGATCCCCGGTCATGGCAGTATCGACTGGGATACCCTCGGCCCATTGATGACACAGTTTGACGGTGCTGCCATGCTCGAACTCTTCTTCCCCCTGGGCATGATGGAGCTCGAATTGGCAGGCGGTTTGGCGGATGTGTTAAAGCAATGTCTACAGGTCAACTGATTCCTCAGTGACCTCAATCCCATATCATTCCCATTGAGATTGACAATAAGTGATTACATGAAACGTCAATTGGTATAAATTGGTATATTAAAATTGGATTGAAAAAATATTGAATACAAATATTTATAAAAAATGTATTTATGATAATTTTGTTATTTTTAGTTGTTGTGAATGCTTGACCATTTGGTTTTGATTGGTATTATTCAGAGCCGTTTAATGGTCTGTTTACTGGTCTGGAGTTTGCCTGATGTCAGTTGTGGATTCGATGCCCCGATACTCGCGATTGATGCTTGATTTGCAGCATCTGGTATCACAGATGCAGCTTGGGGATCGCTTGCCACCTGAACGGCAGTTGGCTAGTGAGCTTAAAGTCAGCCGTCAGACGCTTCGCCGTGCCGTGCGTGTATTGGTTGAGCAGAATGTGCTTGAGTCCCGGCAGGGCAGTGGTACGTATGTCTGTGCGGTTTTGGATGACCCGTTGCGCAACCAGCGTGCTGCCGCCAACACCTCGGGTGCTCGGGCAACGGGCAGTCTCATTGGTTTGTCCGTGCCCACAGTGGAAGTCCCCGCCATCGCGCGTGTTGCCAGTGGTGCCGAAGTGGCCTGTGATGCCTTGGGATTCCGTCTGGTACTCACGCATGACCGTGGCAATCCGGATCGGCAGATCGAGCAACTCCGTGAAATGTTTGCCAGTGAGATTGAAGGCCTTGTGGTGTTTCTTGACCAGGATAACGTCACGCGTGTTGAATGCCTGGAGCTCTTGGAGCAAGGCATTCGCGATGGCGTGAAAGTCGTCCTGCTTGACCGTTACGTGCCGGGGATTGATTATCCTTGCGTCCTCACCGATGTGGTGGCAGGTATGCACATGGCCACGCAGCATATGCTCATGCTCGGGTGTCGCCGTCTGGCGGTGATCTCATGGGGTGAAGAAGCAGGCATTGCCGAACGCAGTCGCTTGGCCGGATTCCGCAATGCCATGAAAGATCACGGCCTGGACCCTGAACCTGTGCTTCATGGCAAAGTCGGGTACGGCCAAAGTCAGGAAATTTCTGCCCGCCAGATCGTCGGCGGATGGCTGATGCAATATGAAAACAAATTGCCCTGTGATGGCATCATTTGTTTTGTCGATGACATGGCTCATGGTGCGTACTGGGCGCTTCAGGAAGCGAAAGTCTGCGTACCACAGGAAGTGGCATTGATGGGCTTTGATGATGTGCGGCCGATCCTTGATCCTGCTACACAATTCGGACTCACGACCGTGCAACAACCTTTTGAAGAGTTGGGCAAACAGGCTATCGAGCGATTGGTGAATATGTTTGATCAAGCCAATGCCGATGAGCCGTTGCGACACACCATACTAAAACCCCGGCTCGTGGTTCGGGATTCATGTGGATCACACGGCGTGCGTGATTGATCCGTCTGGTATTCACTTGATTTAAATCGGTTTTTGCGATGCGCAGGCATTGGAGACTTATCCTGCGCATCAACTGTATTTGCAATCCATTTGAGGAGTTGGGATTTGAAGAATTGTCATGTGAATGTGATCTTGGGTTGGGCGGGTTTTTGTCTGCTGCTATGTACAGCTAATGTCATCGCGCAAGTGCATATTGAACCCATTACGCCTCATGATTTCTTTGTCACACCCATGCAGTCAACAACCTTGCGTTGGCAAAGTGATCTGCCTCAAGGCAGCAGCATTCCCTGCACATTGCGTGATTATCAAAATCGTCCACAACCTGCCCCAACCGCCAAAGTTGTCAATGGGCAATTGCAATTGACCGTGACTTTGGCGCAAGGCTATTACGATCTGCAAATCGGATCACAATCCTTTGGCATCATTTCGCAACCGGGGCATACAGGAAAAGTCGATGACTATTTCGGGATGGATGTCGTACTCACATGGCTTGAACGCCGAGATGAAAAACGCCCCGTCATTGTGAAAATGCTTCAACGCAGCGGGATTGGTTTTGCTCGTGATCGTTTTCGCTGGAGCGGGGTTAATCCAAAACTGGATCAGTGGAACTGGAATGAGCACGATCACGCAGATCAGGTTCGCAAACTCTATGCAGCGCATGGCATCAAGGTCTTGGAGATGTTCCATGATCCGGGGCCGGCGCGTGGGACGTTCCCGGTTGCATCACGTTTGCCTCAGAACTTACTTCCTGTCCCCAATGCGTGGCCGGTGATTCATCAGCGATGGCTTGCAACGTGGGGCGGACTTGAAGTCTGGAACGAGCCAGATGGCGGGTATGGTTCGGACTTGCCAGCCGATCAATATGCACCGCTTGTTCATGCAATGCATTGGACATTCAAGGATCGTGATGGCGTTGCCATGCCCATAGGTGGTGGTGTACTCATTGGCAATAATCCCGGAACTTACGAGGATTTTCTGGCACGCAACGGCATGTTCGACAGTGTGGACTTTGTGAGTTTTCATGACTATCGCCGCGCAGTACAACTTGAAAATCTGATTGCTGATTACCGGGCGTGGCTCAAGCGTTATGACCGACAGTCCAAACCGTTGTGGCTTACCGAATGTGGTTACCCCTGGGCCAAAGGGTCCGGTCGAGCCTCGCGGGATGAAGACGCTAACTCCGCCTGGCAGATTGCAGCCAAATCAACCATCGCCAAAGCCAATGGCATCGCCCATTATTTCCCATTCTGCATGCCGTTTTACGAAGAGGGAGGGACGAAGAGTTTCTCCATGATTGGCAAAGAACTCACGCCTCTTCGATCCATGGCAGCGTATGTGCAAAACGTCCGTGTGCTTTCGCATCAACAATACATCGGTGACCTTCAGGTCAACTCCAAAGCCAATCTCACCGCGCAGGTTTTTGCAGGCCAGACGCAGCAAGCAGTCGTCGTGTTGATCGCTGACTCCTTGGCGGCGGCGAGAGTGATACTGCCGTTAAGCCCCACACGCGTCGAAGCAGTCGATGGGCAAGCAATCAAAATGGATGAGCAAAACACATTCACGTTCACAGATGGTTTGGCATATGCATGGGTTGATCGTGATGCGTTAAAGGAATATCTCAAGATCGACACGCGTGCGATGCAACACTGTAATGTTGCAAAAAAGCCTGTAAACAAGCCTGTTTTAGCCAGTCCGATCATTCTGCAACATGAACTTGACCCCAGGCAGGTTAACTATTCAACCGCGCGATACATCGTGTTGCCGGGACATGCAGATGCGCTGAATCTCAATGTGAAGGTGACGAATCTGGATACGGTAGCTCATCAGGTAAAGGCTCAATTGATCCTGCCAGGGCAAGATGATTCGGCGACGGGTCAAACGCAAAGCGTTGAACTGCCACCACAAAGTATGCGAAAAATACATTGGCAGATTGATGCGTCGGCATTACTCAATGCCGTGCACACAGAAGCAATTGTGGTCAAAGCAGTGGATGAAACCGGGCAAGCTGCAGCGCCTTTGGCCATGCCGTTTCGACTTGAAGGCGAATTGTCCACGTTGTTGGCAAGCTTCCCCAAAGTCCGCAGGTTAGACGTCAATGACGTTTCCGCATGGCAAAAAAATATGGCAGGACATGGAACGCAGAAGCTCAAGGCAATGGACTTTGTTGGCAAGTCCGGTATCCAGATGGATGTGCGTTTTGCAAAGCCCGGTGAGCGTTGGTTCTATCCCAAACTGTTGGTTAACAACAATGCGTTGGATCAGGCCCAGGGGTTGATTGTTCGCTTGCGAACCACGCAAAAAGCAGCCATCCGTTTGATGCTTTTTGAGAACACCGGTGGTGGGTATTGGATCAGTTCACCAATCGTTCCCGCCGACGGGAAGTGGCATGTGGCGTACGTTGGATTTGCTGAGTTTCTACCCCTGCCCAGCCATCCGGACATGGTCAATGGCAGGCTCGATGTCGGGCAGGTCAAGTATATTTCCGTGGGGATGCATGACTTGTCCGAAGCGCAGCAAAACACAATGCAGATCAGTGACCTGCTGGTGGTGTGTGATCAATAAGTGATGATCCAGATTAAAGGTTTTTACATGTATAGCAGTTTAAAACAATTGGTAACAGCGTTTTTGATGAGCTTGATGCTCATGGTCCATTCGGTTGATGCTCAGGTCATTGATGACTTTTCCAGCAAGCCGCAGATGCATATTTACAAGGCTGTCCAACGCGGATGCAGCTTTGAAATTCAGGCATCAACGGATAACAGGCACAAACTTCTCGCCGGTTTTCTTTGGCAGGATACGCATGCCGGATTTCTGGAGTATTACTACGCCAAAGACCCCGCGATTCCCAATACCACGCATTCGGCTAGCGGCGTGGTGATCGTCAAAATGTCTTCAGGCAATCCCGAAGCGATCAAAGGATTGGCGTTACGGATCAAGGATGCCAGTGGCGAAATTCTGCACTATCAACAGACTGTTGAACTATCGACTCATGTGGGTTTGGATGTGGTCTTCCCTATTGAGACCACATCACCTCAAGGACACTGGGGTGGGAACAATGATGGCAAACTTGACCTGCCGTTGAAACTCACAGGCTATGCCTGGATCATTGACAAGCAGGCCAAAGCAGGGAATGTCATCATTGAACAAGTCTCCTGGCAGGCAACGCAATCGCAAGGTAAACCAACTCCCAAAGCAGTTGCACACAAGCCTTCTAAAATGGATTCATATCCCTTGGAGCAAGCCCATCTCTTTGAACCCTTGTGGCAAGGTGCGATCCAATATGACGAACATGTCGCATTGATCAAGGAGCCCGACTCCGATAGGGCTTATGGCACCTTGCTATTCGCTCCGGGCAAAATCATTGGCGTTACCAGTTGCGATACCATGACCGTCTTTGAGCAAGGACGTGACTTTACCATTGATGCGACGGCCAGACGGATTGTTCTGACCGCTGACTCGCGTATCCCGTCGATCACGCGCGAAGAACTTTACAGGAAGCCCAACGAAAAGCGAGCTATCCGCAGCAAGCTTGGTGATCCAGATAAATGGCTGCTCTATGCCGAAACATGGTTCCCCAATATTCAGGTGAAGGTGACCTACGAACATGCCGACGCGTGGCTAGGTTACACGCCTCAATACGCAGGCAGTCAATTACCACGAGTCACAGGCCTGATTCAGTCCGGCAAACCCGTGTCCATTTGTCTGATTGGCGACAGTATCACTTCAGGTGCCAACGCCACAAGCCGTGGATACAAACCGCATATGCCTCCCTACGGCATTCTGGTTCAACGTGCCATTGAAGCCCAAACAGGTTCCAAGGTGACGCTTAATAATCTGGCAGTCTCCGGCACAACGTCCGATGGGGCGATGAACGTGTTGCCACGCATCGGTGAAAGCAAGCCGGACTTGTTTGTGATTGCATATGGCATGAACGACGTGGCAGGGCGTAACCCCCGGAAGTTTGGGGAGAATATTTCAGGTTTGCTTACTGCATTGAAACAGTCTTATCCGGAAGCGGAGTATGTGTTGGTCTCATCAAGCATGGCCAATCCGCAATGGACATGGTCGCGCGAAGATATGTTCGAACCTTACCGTCAACAACTTGTCAGTCTCCAGGCTCAACATGACAGTGGGTGTGCGTTGGCGGATGTCACTGCGTTGTGGGCCGACCTGCTTAAGACCAAGCGTTATTACGACCTGACGGGGAACGGTATTAACCATCCCAACGATTTTGGTCATCGGCTTTATGCCCAGACCTTATTGGCTTTGCTTATTGCGCATTAACATTTTGCCGAGGATAAAAATATGATCACGTTCAAGACACCGATCACACGTCACGCTTTTACGCTCATTGAATTGCTGGTGGTAATATCAATCATTTCATTATTGATTGCCGTTTTGCTTCCGGCATTGGGTGCTGCCCGTAAGAGCGCTCAGGATGTCAAGTGCAAGTCCAATCAGAAAGGACTTGCGTTGGCCATCTTTGCTTATTCGTTGGACGACCGGGAATATGTGATTCCTTATTATGCCGGCGCCGGTTCCACGGCATTGGCTTATGGGACGCCCAAGTATTGGTATACCAATTTGCTTATCGGCGCGAACTATTTGCCTGAAACAGAATGGCGGTATGCCAGCAAGGCATGGGGTGATATTCGCACCGGAGTCTGGCAGTGCCCGCGTGCGATGAAGCTGTCCTATGGTGGTGGGTATGCTGTGACTCGATCAGGCATCACTGTCGAAACAGAGGGCACGTTGTTTAACAAAAAAGGTCACCGACATCGCATTGGTGATCCATTGGCACCAGGCCGTGTGATGTTGTTGGGCGATGCGCAAGTCAATGCTGCCACGGATGCCACGGTGAACTATATGATCGGTTGGGAGAGTTATGCCTCCGTTGCTGGCAAGCCCTCGGCCCGACATGGTGGCCAATCCAACATGGCGATGGTCGATGGGCATGTCGAAGTTGTCGACTATTTCAAGCTTGTCGATGATGGTGATACGGCTCGGCTTAACGAACTTTTCTATGATCCCATCGCTCAGCCCAAGTAACACAATTGGCGCTTTGTCTGGCGATATATCAAAAAAACGAACCACTGTGCAGGATTTACATTGATTGTAAATCCTGTTTTATTATGTGTATATGAGATGTGAAAAGAAAAAGGCGTCAAGTGTGTTGACACAGTTAAGTGCTGTGCTACTATTCTGTATTGAGGAGATTATTTCTGATGAGTTTGATGCAGATGGACATCCAGATTGACCCGGCACACAATGAGCCACTGGTCAAGCAGTTCCAACGCCAGCTTCGTGCGAGCATTCAGAGTCGCCAGCTCAGGCCTGGGACGAAGTTGCCGAGTATGCGTCAGTTCGTCTCCGAATACGGCATGAGTCTGGGCATGGTCAAGCAGGCCATCAACACGCTGGCGGCTGAAGGTTATCTTCGGGCCGAGCAGGGCAGTGGTGTCTTCGTCGCCAACCGTGACTTGGAGCAGCAGGCCATCGCATTGGTTGTTCCAGCGATTAACGAAGCCATCGGCGAGATCCTTACGGGTATCAAAGAGGGCTTGCAGATCGACTCACCACGTATCCTTTTACACGATGCCAACTTTGATTTTCGCAATGAAGCTCAATATCTCGATCAGCTTGATTCAGCCATGGTCAGCGGTGCGATCATTTACCCACCACCGGTATCGGACTTTCTGCGAGTCCTTCAATCGCTTCAACAGCGTGGCGTTCCGTTTGTCTTGGTGGATACGGCGTTTGAAGCCTTGGAAGCCGATTCAGTTACCACTGATTCGCATGCAATGGGTAAGGAAGCATTGCTGTATTTATTGGACCGCGGTCATCGTCGAATTGGCTTGGTGGATCTGACAGCGGACTCTGCGAACTATTTGTCGATGCGTGAAGGAATTGCTGAAGCTTTACGTGAATACGGTATGCACTTTGATGAACTGCCGCGTTACGTGACCGATGCGACAGACTTGAATCCCGCTCAACCCTGGGCCAATGGTGAGCGAGCGACATTACGATTATTAGGACAGAATTCTGACATCACAGCCGTGGTGGGCATGAATGACCAATTGGCTTTGGGTGCGTTGCGTGGTGCCCAGGCATCAGGACGTAAAGTCCCCGATCATGTCTCAGTGATTTCCATCAGTGACCTGCATCTGTTTGCAGCGATGTCTCCGGCATTAACTGCGTTGGGCCAACCCAACCGTGAAATTGGTAAACAGGCTGCGATACGGCTATTGCAGTTAATCAATGGCCAGCAGATTGATGTGACGGAAAAAATGAAATTAGGACCGCGTCTGGTTGAGCGGGATAGTGTGATGCCTCTCCGGCATTAAGTCGTTATACAGTTTTTGAGAATTGATTTTAAAGCGTATGAATCGTCTAATTGACGAAGGCTTGTCGTACGCACTTTTGAAACAGGAGCACGTTATGTTGTTGAATATGAATGCCAAAAGTCGTCGCAGTCTGAGTAGTCAGGCTTTTACACTCATTGAACTGCTTGTGGTGATCAGTATTATTTCGCTGTTGATCTCCATTTTGCTGCCCGCATTAGGTGCCGCAAGACAGGCAGCTCGCAGTAGTATCTGTACCAATAACCTTAGACAGAATGTACTGGCCTTTACCACTTTCTCATTTGATCACAAGGGTATCTTCCCCAAGTTTGTGGACACCACAGGCGGGTACGTCCTTTGGGATGCGCAGGTGGCGTTTGGTAGCTATACAACACCAAGTACGTTGTCATGCCCCATTGATTTGCAGGTTCGCACGTCGTCTGATGCGATGGGTAATAACCCCGGCCTGCCACGCAGCTATGCATACAATGGATTCCTGGGATATGACAACACCATGCCCGGACACCCTGGTTTGGCGGACGCCTGGCCGAAGCTCTTCTTTGGTGGTAAGTATCAGAATGTGGTCAAGCAGAATACCAAGCTTGTACTTGTTGAACGTCAGTTCCTCACCGCGCCAGCCTTTGCAGGTATGCAGGTGATCGGCAATTCCGCCGGTGCCGATGCCTATGATGAGTCGAGTTTCACACGTCCACACTTCCGACCGGATATCGCCACCAAAGGTGTGGGTAATGCTGCATTCATTGATGGACATGCCCGCGCATTTGGGCCCAATGAAACCACCAGCGCCAATACGGAAGAGTATTACAAGTACTGGCGTTGCGATAAATAAATCTGTGGCAGTCTGATCAACCTCTCAAGTGTAAGTATTAATGATTTCTAATAGCTGATTTTCTGATACAGGCCCTGATTGTGCCTTGTCAGATGAGTCTACGCAAAGGTTACTTCAAGTGCATACCAACGGATTTAATAGTATGAATCGAATCGTCATGATTGCAGTCCTGTCGCTCATGGGCACCGTGGCGACTGGACAGCAAAAAACAACGGCAGATAAAACTGCGCCGGCAACCATTAGTGTTCATACCGATAAGGTGATCCATCAGCTGGATGATCATTGGTTCGGCGCAGCAGGTGAATACTTCAACGCACAATTCAGTATGGCGATCTCCAATCCTCCAGCTGTGGAGATGATCAAATCCTTTAAACCCGGCTTCCTGCGATGGCCTTCTGGAACATGTGCCCTTTGGTATTTCTGGGATAAACCTGATCAAAGCTACCAACCCATTGCCGGCAACAAGCTTTTTATCAGTCCCAATGACTTTCTGAATGTGGCTAATACGCTCAACGCACAATCACTGGTGCAAGTCAATACCTATCAAATTCGTCGTGAAGGTGCCGAAGGTTTTGATAATGCCAAAGTATTAGTCGCACCAGGTAATATCAGGGAGGCCGCAAACTATGCCGCACGTTGGGTCAAAGACCTTAAAGAGAAAAAACGTCCTGTGACATGGTGGGAGATCGGTAACGAAGACTGGGTCTACTACACCGGACATCAGCATGCTGGTTTCGTGAATGCCTATAGCAAAGCCATGCGTAAGGAAAATCCCAAGCTGCGTATTCTTGCTCAAGGCATGATGGCTGGACAGCGTTGGGCCTCGGACTACAACGTTGCCCACGGTGAAGTCTGGATGCAGCAGTTGCTCGACACCCTTGAGCCTGGTGCAGCCGATGCCGTGTCATTGCATACCTATATCTCAGGTCTTCTCCCCGACCAAGCTACTCCAACACTCGCTCAGCAGACGATGTCTATGTTCGCTCAGAACCACGATGCAAAGGATTTTACCGTGATCCGTGACATGGTTCGCCAAAACGATCCCAAGCTCCAACTCTGGATCACCGAATTGAACTTCATGCAATCTGACCCTTCAGGCCCTGGTGGCTTACGCCAGTTGCAGAACCTGGCGCACGCGCTGGTCATCACGGATCGTGCTGCAAGATTCCTTTCATTGGGAGCTGATCGCCTTGCCTATCATGACCTGGTGGGACATCCCTGTTTCGCTTTGATGGATGTGCAACACTATGGCAAACCCGATAAGCCACGGATGATGGCGCCAGGCATGGGCATACAGGCATTGACCGCTGAATTCGGTACAAGTTTCTACCAAGTCGATCTGGACAACATACCTCAACAGACCGCGACTTTCCCTAGTTTTGTGGATGGCCAAAAAGGCCGAATTGCCAAGGAAGGTACGTATCCTCTGGTCTCAGCTTATGCATCCGGTCGCAAGCAGGATCAATCTACTCGCATCCTGTTGATCAATCGTGATCTGGATAACGATCAGGTTGTGAAGCTTCAATTGCCAGATGGTCAGCCCATGCCTCAGAACATTGAATTACGTCAATTGGGTAAAGGTCTGCCCCTGGAAGCTAACAATCTCAGAGAGCCTGAAGTAGTGCGTTGGGAGACAATGCAAATACCATCATCGACTTTGACGAATCTGACATTGCCTGCACATACTTTGACTTTGATTATTATCCCGTAAGTCATCCGAAACTGTACTTTATTTAGCCCCTTCGTATAAAGGGACTAGTGACTTACCGCAGGGGATTGGGGGCAAGACAATCCAAGACTCATTTATTGGGTGTCTTTTTGCCTGTCCCCAGCCCGGGTTCCATGTCGCTAGTCCCTTTTTAGCTATAGAACCATAGATTCAATTTGAGTGATTTTTTAATTCCTTAACTAATTTCAATTCCGGAGACGTTTGATATTCAGTGTATCTAACCACCTTCATACAGGTGGCCATGATCACTCTGTCCCTTGAATTCTTGTGATTTCAAGAGTCAGTCACTTCGTATGTTTTTGTCATTACACATTTCTTTTTAATGGAGACATTGATGTTAAGCACGAAGAGTAGACGCGTGATTCCGGGTTGGAAAGTATGGGTGATCATTTGTAGCATCCTGTTGATTGGGACTTTGCCCACCAAAGCCCAGTCGGTCATTGTGGTTTCGGACCCCAATTCATCAGGGGATATTTCACTGGGGATGGGAGGAAGTCAGTTTGAATGGTGGTCGTTTCAGACCAAGTACATGTGGAACAATCGTAAAAGTGAACTTTTGGAAAACTGGCGATCCGTGCCAGTGAAATTTCTACGGTATCCCGGCGGGACTCCAGGCGATCACTATGTTTGGGATAATCCCTCCGCCAGTCATGGGTACAACGCCTCACAGGCTGCGGACTTTTATATCCCGCTGTATGACAGTGATCCAGCGAATGTCAGTTTTTATCAAATCTGTCAGGAAGTCGGCGCTACGCCGGTGATGCAGATTAATGTACTCTTCAAAAATAGTTGGAAACAATATGTTGATCCAAGCAGTCTCAGCAGTATTCGTGAAGGTGCTCAGTGGCAGGCAGGTCTTGTTGCGGATTGTCTTGCCAAGGGTTTGAATATTCATCATTGGGAAATAGGTAACGAAACATGGATTTGGTTGCAGCCTGATGAGTATGCATTGATTGTCGAAGAATATTCAGCAGCCATCAAGCAGGTCGATCCCAATGCGGTCATCATTGCCTGTGGATTGTCCAGTACCGTCGGGCCGTTTAATGTTTCCTGGTGGAGTCCGGATACCAGCCGCACTGCCAATACCAATCATGCAGCAGATTGGAACGATGCGGTTCTGTCCAGGAAAACCAGCATCGATTACATTGCCCCTCATTATTACATGAGCTACACCACATCGCAGACCAACGCGACAGCATGGTTTGAATCCACACGTCAGGTCATCTGGGATTCAGTTCAACTCACTGAATTGGATGATGCCTTTACACGAAACAGTGTTAGTATCAATGACGTTAAAGTGTTCCCAACGGAATGGGCATGTAACTTTATTCACTCTGTCCCCGGTGGCGGTGGGGGGTATCCCGCGGATCGTTGGAAACTGTATTACTATCAATTGGGCAACGGCCTCAACGAAGCGCATTTCTTTGGGACCATGCTCAATAAGGTGAAAACCGATCTGGCGATTCATCATTCACTTGATGATTCAGCGACAACCTATCTTTGGGGTGTAAACCAGTACTGCAACGGCCAACCCCTGGAACATCCCTCACAGTTAGCTATGAAAATGTGGGGACATCACTTGGGTAATAAACGTCTTAACCGTACCTATTATGGGCCGACACTCTCTGGCAACGATCTTGTTTATACTTTCGCCTCCATGAAAGATACCGGCGAGCGTTATTTGGTAGCCATTAACATGGATCCCAATAACGCCTATCCCACTTCATGGTTCGCTAATGTGGCTGTCAATCGCTATGCCGAAATTTCCTTCATGCAAAATACCACCGGAACGGGACTTGGCGGTGATAATTTTGATGCGTGGAATAACAATCCCGGTGGCCAACCCAACGCACCGATTAAAATCGTGCAATACGGGAGTAAGGTCATTAACAACGGTGGGTCACGTGTCGACGTTTCTCAAGTTCCCCCGGGAAGTATGTTGGGTATTGCTATCTACAATCAAATGTCCAACACACTTAATGATGATATCGGCAGCCCGTCACCATCCGGTAGCTACACACTCAACGGTGATGTCTACAATATTCAATCCTCGGGAACACGCATTGGCGGGACTGCGGATTCCAGTAACTACACCTACTGTCAACTTGATGGGGATGGTGCCATCGTCGCAAGAGTTAATTCGTTGACCAATACAGGTTCTCAGGCTGGTGCAGGCGTGATGATTCGTCAATCTCTAAACGCTGATTCAAAACAAGTCTCTGTTGTGATGAGGCCAGATGGAAGTATTAACTCATTAAGCCGCCAGGCAGTCGGAGGGGCGACTGCTCAAACTGCCGTTGCTTCGGCAGCATTCCCAAGATGGGTCAAGATTCAACGCAATGGAAATCTGATTAAAACGTATTATAAAAACAGCTCTGGTGCCTGGAGCTTGATTGCGAAATATACCAATGATATGCCGTCGAATATATATGTAGGATTGGCTGTTGCTTCTGGTAGTGCAGGAAACTTGACTGCCGCCAATATGGATACAATTGGACTTTCTGGAAATACGAATTAACGGCATTGTTTATATTTTAATTGCATCTCAAAACTAAAAGTTCTCGGACTTATCATCCACAGCCGCAGGTCACTCGATGTCCTGCGGTTGTTTTATTTCAGATTTGATTCTTCCAGATTCACATCAAGTCATCTGGAGATAACTCCGAATGATAGGATCAGGGGCCGATGATAGGGATATTTTGTGCGTTATTTATTGATACGACATATTGCATCATGTCAATGCCGCTGCATTAGCCATCTGAAACTGGTATTGCTTGGCTTGATATTTGTTATGCCCATCGCAAGGTTACACGCACAAGAGTCCGATATCGTAGCTCAAGGACAAATTGTAAAAATCGGGATGTCCACAGCATTATCCGGACCTGCTGCAGACTTGGGGATCAATGTCAGGCAGGGTGTGGAAGTAGCGTTGAAGCAGGCTTCTGAAAAAAGTAATCGACAGTTTGAATTAGTTGCACTTGATGACGGATATGAACCGGCACGGACGATCCCCAATATGCGCGAGCTCATCAACGATAAACAGGTGACTGCCATTATTGGGAATGTTGGTACCCCCACATCAGTCGTTGCTTTACCGATTGCTAAACAGCAGAATGTTTGCTTTTTCGGTGCTTACACCGGCGCGGGTGTGTTGCGTCGAACACCACCTGATCGGCAGGTTTTCAATTATCGTGCCAGTTACGCACAAGAGACAGCTGCCATGGTTCATGGGCTGGTTCAACAGGGTGGAATGGCCCCTACGAATATTGCGATTTTTACGCAACGTGATTCGTATGGTGATGCAGGCTACAGCGGTGCAATGGATGCCCTTCGATCCGAAGGCTTAACCGAAACGGATCGTGTGATTCATGAACGCTATGATCGCAACAGCCTTTGTGTTGAAGATGCTGTATCGAGAATTCTGCTTGCCGATCACGTCCCCAAGGCCATCATCATGGTTGGTGCTTACGCGCCTTGTGCAAAGTTTATTCGATTGGTGCGAGAAAGCGGGATTAATCCAGTTTTTCTCAATGTGTCTTTCGTGGGTACCGAGCCATTGATCAAAGCGCTGGGAGCATTCGGCGAAGGTGTGATCATCACACAGGTGGTTCCGCATCCGATGGCCGATTTGCCTGTGGTGAACGCATATCGTAAAGCCATGTTGCAATACGCGCCTGACGCATCGCTTAATTTTGGTTCATTGGAAGGCTACATTGCCACGGTGATATTCAGCCATGCTCTGGATCGTATTGAGGGTTCGGTTACACGCGAAAATATTATTGTTGCCCTGGGGCAGTTGGGTACGTTTGATATTGGTCTGGATGAACAGATGAGTTTTTCTCAAATGGATCACCAGGCTTCGGATCGTGTTTGGCCGACAGTTATTCGTCAACAGAAGGCCTTGCCTTTGGACTGGTCCCAATTACGTGATCGAGTTGAACCTGTACGTCTTGGAGGTGCAGGTGAATAATGTCTTTGTTCATCATGCTACCGGGCGTCGAACGACACGATTGGTTCGCCGATTGGTTATGTTGGGTTTTGTCATTGGTTTGATTACCTTGCTGTCATTCGTCTGGTATCTTTATCAGATGCATCTTGCCAAGGGACAGATGCAAAGTTATCAGGATCAATACACCCGAGTTTTTTCCAATTTCAATATTACGTTATCTGACGCACAGCGGGATTTACGTCAGATATCACTGATGCCTGTTTCACAGGTTCCATCTGAAACGGCTCAATGGTCCGACAATCTGATTGCTGTTTCGATTGAGATGGCCAAAATACAACATCAGGATTCAGACGTTCAACAGCAGAAGCTCGATAAGACGATTTTGACTCTTTTGGATTTGCGTCAGTGTATGGTATCCACACATATTCAGTTGCAGGAGTTGAATCTTGCCAGTGATGAACAGTACAAGCAAATACTCGCAAGTACCCGTCGGATGCGTGATATTGTCAGCATGCACCATGGGATGCATCGTCTTGAACGTGCGAGGATGATTCGCCAATACCTTGATCATTACCAAGACAAGTCACAAGAGGAAGTGCGCGTTCTGGTTGATCAAATGCGTGATGTGATTGTGCTCAAAGGGATGGATACTGAGTTTGGTCAATTGAGCAGGTATATCGATCAATTGCATCGTACTGATGACTTGGCACAAATTGCAGATTTGAAAGATAACAAGATTGCTGCGTTACTTAACCGAATGCGCAGCGAGGTTTCATGTGCAGAGCATCAGCAATGGAAGGATGAATACTTTCAGGAATTGATAGTCATTGAGAAGCACCTTTTTGGAAAAACGATTCCATCCAATGCAGAATTGCAGGCAATCGATTATGCCCATGGAAGTTTTCTGGATCATTGTTACCAACGTGTGTCTCTGGATAATGAGCGTCGTGAGAATATCAACAATATTCAAGTATGTTTTAATGAACTGCTGATCCTTCAAACACAGATTGCTTTACAGACGCAGCGTGCAGCCAACAGGATATGGGTAAATTTTGAGGCCGTTGGGAAAAAGAATTTTATACAGATATCTGTCATTTTAAGTACATGTTGGGGAGCATTTTTTCTAATAGGTTTGCTGATTCATAAGCAGGTTCGTGCTCAAGTTGAACTTCAGCAAAAAACGCAAGAAGAATTGCACCATCACATTGAGCAGCGAGAGTTGGCTCAGCAGGAGAGTCAGCGGCTTCATCAGAAACTAATGCAGGCACATAAGCTTGAATCTGTCGGGCAACTTGCAGCCGGTATTGCTCATGAAATCAACTCGCCAAGCCAGTTTGTCAGTGACAATAGTCAATTTCTCAAAGGTGCTTTTACCTCATTGATGAAGATCAACGATTTGAACTGCAAGCTTATTTGTGAAGCACGTCATGCGACTCAAATGATGCCATATATTCAGGCAATTGATTCAGCAATCCAAGAGCTTGATGCGGAATTTTTATGGGAAGAAATTCCTCAGGCTATCGACCAGACGATTGAGGGCATTCATAAGGTGTCGGAAATTGTCGGCTCGATGCGGCAATTCGCTCAACCAGCTCGAACAGACAAAATCGCTTATGACATGAATAATGCGGTGACAAATGCACTGATGGTTGCTCGTAACACTTGGAAATATGCAGCAAAGATTCAGACTCAGTTAGATGAAAATCTCCCGGAGATTCCTGCCTTTCCCAGTGATATCAATCAGGCGTTATTCAATATCATTGTCAATGCCGCACAGGCCGTTGCGGACCTTCAGAAAACGCAATCCCTGCACGAAGGTCTGATCACCATCACTTCACAGATGGGTGATGATTGCGTGCAGATTTTAATCAGCGACAACGGTGTGGGGATTGATCCGGCTATTCGGGATCGGATCTTTGATCCGTTCTTCACCACGCGACCTGTGGGTCAGGGAGCCGGGCAAGGTTTAGCTTTGGCCTACAGCAGTGTTGTTGAGAAGCATCAAGGTAAACTCGAAGTACAATCCGAACTTGGCCGTGGCTCCACATTCACGATCAGTCTGCCATTGGTTGATGATGACGTTGAGGATGATGATCAACTTCTCACATCATCAGACGATACGGCGACGGCGTGAACGTCTTACTGTCAAAGCCATGACTGACCCCAGAAGGACCATTGCAGATGTTGGTTCAGGCACGACATTGTGTTCAAAGCCACCAAGGTTGACTTGACCACCACCGGTGAGATTCCCGACGATGAGGTTGCCGGTGACCAGGCCGTATGCAAAGTTGGTGTCCGCCAAGGGGGCGAGCATGTTGACGGTATTGCCACCGGTCAAAGCCAGGGTTGTGGCATCACCAAAGTTCAGCAGGACATCGCCGCTGTCCAGTCCATTGTAAACCCAGTTCGTTGAGTCCAGACTGACGACTGTCCCATCGACATTGATGTAGACGACGCTGTCGGCTGCACCGTTGATGGTGACGCCCCAGGCGCTGTTGAGGGTGCTGCCGTCGATGGTGATGTAGTTGTCCCCTGAGGCTGCGTTAATGATCAGTTCCCCATAGCTGTTGGTATAGCTACCGGTGTCGGCCTGGCCGTTGATGTTTGCTGAGTAGCTGGTGAGGAAGCTGTTGATACCTGCGAAGTTCAGTGAACTGGTGAAGCTTGCACCTTCGCTGACCGAGCCTGTGACGGTGACTGAGCTTGTGGTGTTGTCGCTGCCACCGAGTGTCGCATTGCCATAGACGGTGCCACCGGGGCCGTTGAGACTGCCACCTGCATTGACATTGCCAAAGACGGAGGCGTTGTTGATATAGACATCACCACCTGCTTCAATGCCACCGTTATTAATCGAGCCGGCAATGGCAGCGTCACCACCGGTGACCAGTGAAAAACCGGTGACGATGTGACTTTGATTCAGGTCATTGAGTGAGAAGTTTGTGAAGTAGGCACTGCCAGCAGCACCTGCGATGCCCTGATAGTCCGAGCCATATCCAGTGGTCGTAGAGCCGATGTCTGAAAGCGAGTAGACATTGAAATTAAACGGGTTGATGTCAGCAGCTTGTGATGATTGGGCACCGAGGCTCATTGCGATAGTAAGGCCCAGTGTTACAGCGATTTTTTTGAAAGACAATTTCATGATCCAGTCCTTGAGGTATGAGGTAAAGCGGTCACACATGTTGTGGATGCCCTAGTTGGATCATGCCGCAAAGCAAAAGCGAATTGAATGCTTGAATAATGCTCGATATTTTCGATTAAAGATTGGTTTATGAGGGCTGTAACGTGTGTGAAATAAACACAAACCGCCAGATGCTTTTGGGATCATCTGGCGGTTTGAGTTTTATGAATCAGATAAAGGTGATCAACAATGCGACTATCAATCATCCAGCGATGGCGTGATGTGTTGGTTGATCTGTGGGTAGACCGCCAAGGCATGTTCACGTGCTGAAGCCACCAACGGTTGGCAGTTATCAAAACGGATGAGCTTGATGAGCAGGTCGATGGTTTTGTTCTCACCCATATGCGTGAGGTATTCGCGAACGATGGTTGGATCGTCATTGATTTGTGCATGCGCAACCAAGCCAACCAGTTCGGTGACGGGAATCAAGTCAAAACCGCTGTCGCGTTGACGGGTTCGCGTGAGCGCTTCGTCTGCTTTGGGTAACCATTTGTTACTGTCAGCTAATTCGCCGGTGAAGATGCGGTCATAGACATGCGTTGCCATGTTGTTTAAGCAGTAACTGCACACGCGCACCGGCGATGGTACGCGGCGGTCGGACTCCTGACGTTTGACCCAATTGAGATAAGTCGCCGTTGCTTCATCATCCTTAAGGGTATAGGCGGACTCTGCTAAGCGGTGTAGTTCCGCGACGTAGAGTTCACTGTCTAGGACATGGCGACCTGCGACGAGGACATTAAGCTGGGCCATCACACCTGCCAGGGAGTCGGGGCCTTGCAGATCGCAGACCACGCGTGAGCCGTTGACGACCAGTCGCATATCGCAGGTTGCCGAACCGTCATAGTCACACAGGTCGACGAGTAATTTGTGCAGGTCACGGGTGAGTGTGTTGCCTTGATGGTCTTGAACCGAATCGCGGACGAAATCCAGGAACCGTGATTCGACTTCATCAATGTCGATGTCCTCTGCGATGCCTTCACCAAAGTCGTTTTCAATCAGGCGTCCAGCAGCGACACGGACGATAGCAAGGATCTCCGTGCCGATGCGTCGATAGAGGGTGTCCTGCTCCTTGCCGGTGGTGTCCAGAAGCTGTTGATGATTGGCCTGCAAATCCAGATGCAGGGCAGAGAGTTGGTCCTGGAGTTTGGGTTTGGGCTGCGTCATAGTGGTCGTCTGTCGCTTGGCTCGCAAATGGTCAATGGCAGTCTGCACACGACGAGGCGAAAGGTCCGTGTGCATGGACTGATTAATATGCTGTGCAAGAGCAGTGTAATTGATCTGATCCAATTGCGGGCCTGGGCGGAGGCATTGATCGAGAATCTCATTGAGCTGTGGTTGGTCGGCATCGTGATTGACCACACTGGCAACCCACGTGGCAACCGCACTGGCTGCATCCTTGACGTTGGCTCGGATATCTTTCACCGAGTCATCCACACGCCGCAGCATCCGACGGGGGCGTCCGGCATTGGACTTCCGGGGGTTCCGGGGGGCGGGGATTTGCTGCATATCCACGCCATCGAGCATCCGCTCGAAGAAGTCTGGCTTTGATTGTTCGTTTTCGTGGTTCATGGCTATTTCCACCTGAGTGTCACATCCGTGTTCAAGTCCGATTCCATTAAGGGAAACTTCCGATGGGAATGCAGGAAGCTTGCGGGGGCGGGGCTTGCGGGGGTCAACGGGTGGACGGTGGGTTTTCGGTACTTGGGGCCGTGGTCCCGCCACGATGACAGCCGGACTCTGCCTTGGTGGTACTTGTGAATACCAGTGGCATCAGCAGGGCGGCGGTCAGACTCAATAGGGCAGCAATTTTGGAAAGTCGCATCACAAACTCCTGTGGTTTGATTTGAAAAAACATGAGGTCTCTACTCATTAAACGCGCATTGCAGGCTTTTGTTGCAGAATTGGCTTTTTACGAGATGATTTTGGAAGGTTTTATGGGCTGTATATCTATTTATATCAGTTGTTTGTAAATGTCGAAAAAGTTTTTTAAAAATGCTGTATCCCCCCTTGGTTTGAGGTTTGTTGTGATCCCAAGCCGCCAGATGAACGCAGTGAATCTGTCGGGTATCAAAATACATAGACGGGAAACCCGTCAGATTCGTTCCTGGGTCACTTATCTGGCGGCTTGGGTTGGGAGAGGATGATTTTCAAGGTTGCTGACAGGGGGATACAGGTATCCAAAAAAATCTTAATCGCAGTTTGATGCGCGGCTTGGCGGGTGGCAATGCAGGCATTGGCAAGTCAAAACCCGTAGAAAAAACCATAGGGGTGAACACGTCATGTGTCGCGACAGACTGTTTGAAAACTGAATATCACAAACCCCAACTTAAAAAATTGAACCTGCTGCCCGCAGGTCGAAAGGAACTCGCCATGCGAAAGAATCACTTATTCACAATGACCGCCGTTTTACTTGCCGGCCTTGCGTTTGGCTCAGTGAACACCGCTTCAGCTGCCCGAGGAGACAGCCAACGTGAGGACAAGTCCTATCGTCACGACAATGATCGGAGCCACAACAGTCGATCCAACCGAAGTCGCCACGATGATCGGCATGACAATCGACGCGATCGCAACAGGTATGACCGTCATGACAATCGTCACAAAGACAATCGCTCCGTCATCATCAAGAAAGATCGTGACCGTTGGAACGTTGGCGATGCACTGCTATACCACTTCGGTCGATCCGTGATCAATGGTGTGTTTGAACAACCCCGTCGCACCACCGTGGTAATCAAGCAAGGTCGATATGACTATGTATGGGTTGCACCGGTCTATGAATACCGTCGAAGAGCTTGCGGAACTTTGGTCAAGGTTGTGGTGCGGGAAGGTTTTTATAAAAAAATCTGGATTCCTGCAACTACCTCCTGCGAGACTGGGTATCACTAAGCAGAGGACAACGAGATTCACGGTCAATGTTCAACGGGTTGACTTGAATCCACGAAGTCTTCGACCAAATACTGCAACCGTTTCCATTCTCCTGACCGCCCACGTCGTGCCCCCGACGTGGGTTCTTTTTTGCGCGGATTTTGCGATCTGGGAGCAGGCAATAGTGAGTAGTGAGTAGAAAAGACTGATAAACAAGGTGTTTTTTGATCAAATGGGATTGTTGTATCGAGTTGGGATTCCATTGATAAGGGGATGAATGCTTGGTTGTGTGACAGACATCGACTGCGGATTTCTGTCTTTTTCCGATTGCCTGCTCCCTAATCCCTACTCCCTCCTGTATCATTCTCACATGTCCGATTCACCAGCACTTAAATATGAGCTTTTGGTTAAAGATCCATCCACCCATGCGCGCTTGGGTCGGGTGACGACTGTTCATGGTTCGTTTGATACACCAGCGTTTATGCCCGTGGGGACGCAGGGCGCTGTTAAAGGCATTCTGCACGAGGACCTTTCCGACCTTGGGGCGCAGATCATCCTGGGTAATACATACCACCTGATGCTTCGGCCTGGCAGTGAGCTTGTTGCCAAAATGGGGGGGCTGCAAAAATGGACGACATGGAACAAGCCCATGCTCACCGACTCGGGCGGGTTTCAGGTCTTTAGCCTTTCGGATGCCAACAAGATCACCGAGGATGGGGTGGTCTTTAAAAGTCATCTCAATGGCGCGCGGATTGAACTGACACCTGAGCGATCCATGCAGGTGCAAAACGAGTTGGGGGCGGACATCATGATGGCCTTTGACGACTGCCCGCCTGCTGCCCAACGTGATGATGCTGACCAGTCCACAGGCCTGACCCGTCATGCCATTGAACAGGAGCAATATCTCAAGCGACTTAAACTCGCCTGCGAGCGATCCAATCGCTGGTTAGGTCGATGTGTCAAAGCCCACGCCCGCAAGTCCGAGCAATCTCTATTTGGCATCATCCAGGGCGGGATTGACCTGGAGCAGCGAAAATGGTGCGTTGATGAAGTCTGCAGCCACGATTTACCCGGTTATGCCATTGGCGGGGTTGCCGTTGGCGAGGGATTTGAACAGCTTAAGCGGGTGGTCGAGTACACGGCCCCGCTGATGCCATCCGATAAACCACGCTATTTGATGGGCGTAGGGTACGAACGGGACATTTTGACTGCGGTTCAGGCCGGGGTGGACATGTTCGACTGCGTATTACCGACCCGTAACGCCCGCAATGCCAATGCCTTTACCCCCAATGGCCAGATGCGGCTTCGAAACGCTCAGTTTGCTGACGATCCTCGGCCGATTGTTGAGGGTTGTGATTGTGCATGTTGTGCCCGGGGGTATAGTCGAAGCTACCTCAGACATATGTTCATGGCCAAGGAGATGTTGGGGCCGATTCTGGTGACCCTGCATAATCTCCGTCATTTCCAGCGGTTCCTATTGGACATCCGCACCGCGATCAGGGACAATAACTGGTCTTTCGTCACCGAGCGCTGGCCGGTGGCGTGTTTGTGATTCATATAAAGATGTATCGACGCCCGGAGCATGTGAGCCTGTTACCTTGGAGGTGACACCGTCTTGTTTAGGGAGAGTCGATGATCGAGGGAGTTTTCACGTGATGCATTTGCCTTTGACATTGGCGCAGGAAAATATCAAGCCTGCTGATTCGACCATCTCGTCAGCCCCGGCAACGACCGACGCAGGCACCACTCAGGTTCCCGCAGATGGTTCAGAAGCCTTGGGGACACCACCGCAAAAGAATCCGTTTGACGGTCTGATGATTTTACTTCCTTTAATGCTTGCTGCGATGATCTTCATGACCTTCCGCAGTCAGTCCAAGGAAAAAAAGAAACGTGCGCAGTTGCTCAACGCGCTTGCCAAGGGTGACAAGGTGCAGACCATCGGCGGTATCATCGGCAATGTCGTTGAAATCCGCGACAACGAAATCGTCGTCAAGATCGACGAAAACAACAACACCAAAATGAAATTTGCACGCTCTGCGATTCAGAACAAAATCGAAGAGTGATTGCTTATTGACTCATATCGTCTGATAGATTCCGGTGCGACTGTTTGTTTTAGCCGCACCTTTAAGCTGTCGCAAAACTGATCCACACACATAGCTCTGGTTGACCCAATCCCATGGAAGACAAATTCCCCATCTGGAAGCCGACACTCATTGTCGCCGTGATCGCTTTTTTTGCCCTGATGCTTTACCCACCATCTCGCAAGCTCAAGCCAGGCTTGGACCTTGCCGGTGGTACCACGCTCATTTACCAGGTTGAAATCCCCGAGGGGATGGATGCCGGGACCGCCGTGGATCAGGTCATCAGCTCCCTGCGTAAACGTGTCGACCCCCAGGGTGTCCGCAACCTTGTCTGGCGTCGCCTGGCAGGTAACCGTTTTGAAATCCAAATGGCTTTGGCCACCGAGCAGACCAAAAAGCTCCGCAAAGTCTATCAGGATCAACTCGAAGCGCTGACCAATGGTAATCTCTCCGCCCGTCAGCTCGACCGCATCATCCAAATGCCTGCCCAGCAGCGTAAAGCTCAGCTTGACGCACTTGCCACTGGTCATGAAAAGGTGGCTGCCGACTTTGCTCAGTTAGCTCAAGCCTACGACAAATATGTCGAGACTCAGGAGCCGGTCGCCAATCTGCAGAAGATGATCGACGGCATCGAAGCCAATCTCGCCAAGCTCCCCGCTGATGCGCCTGATGAGCAGAAGAAGGAGATGAACGAGCACAAGACCAATCTCATTGAGCAGATGGTCGACGCATCGCGTTTACTGCGTAACGCCAAAGCCACCTACGAAGAAGCTCGCGATACGGCTTTGAAGAACAATGTGGATCCGGCTGAAGTGCAGGCAGTGTTGGCATTGCCTAATGTGGTCAAAACAGCTCGCAAGACAGATGACAAAGCTGCTGATACCGAAGTGGAACTTTCCCCACGTGCACGCGGTCTTAAAGCAATGATGGAGCAGGCCTCAGGTCGTGCCGAAGATATTCAGGTTCTTGCCGATGCCTATGCAGCCTATGAACAGGTCAAAGGCCCGCTTGATGATCCGGCAGACCTCATCGCGCTGCTGCGTGGTTCAGGTGTGCTTGAATTCCGTATTGCCCCCAGCCCCTCGGACATGCCTGATGTAGAGACCTATCGCAAGCAACTTGCAGAAAAGGGTCCGCGAACCGGTCGTGACAAGCCTTACATCTGGATGCAGGTGGATCGTGATGAAAACGGCAATATCAGCTTTGCCGAAACCAGTCGTCTACGTAAAGAACTTGAAGAAGGTCCCGCTGCATTCTTTGCAGGTCAGAATCTCATCGGTGCTGAATACAACGGCGAATATTTTGTCCTGTTGTCCAACACACCTGATGCATCACTGACACCTGCACAGCAGGACTGGGAACTTTCCCGAGCCTTCCCTGATCGTGATCAATCCGGCTTCCCGGCAGTGAGCTTCCGACTTAACAATGTCGGTGGATCACTCATGGGGGACCTTACCGGTAACCACATCAACGAACCGATGGCAATCTGCCTTGACGGTAAATTGATCTCTGCTCCGCGTATCAATGATCGCATTAATGGCTCAGGTATCATCACCGGTGGCAGTGGTGGTTTCTCAACCAACGAATTGAACTATCTCATCCGCACGCTCAATGCCGGTGCTTTGCAGTCGCGCGTCAGTGACAGCCCCATCAGCATCAAGACCGTCGGTTCATCCATCGGTCATGACCACTTGGTCTCCGGCCTCAAAGCCTCCATTGTCTCGATGATTGTGGTCGCGGCATTCATGATCGTCTATTACTTCTTCGGTGGCATCATCACCGTGCTGGCATTGATTGCCAACATGGTCGTGATCCTCGGTGTCATGGCGATGATCCGGGCGACCTTCACTTTGCCAGGTATCGCAGGCATCATTCTGACCATCGGTATGGCAGTCGACGCCAACGTGCTGATTTTCGAACGTATCCGTGAAGAAATCGAAGCAGGTGAAAAGTTGCTCATCGCCGTGCGTCGCGGTTATGAAAAGGCATTAAGCACCATTCTTGACGCCAACATCACCACGCTGATTACCTGTGTGGTTCTGTATCACACTGCGACCGCCGACATCAAGGGGTTTGCTTTGGTGCTTGGTATCGGTATTGTCGCCACGCTCTTTACCGCATTGTTCTGCACACGTGTCGCATTTGAACTGTGGATTCGCATGTTCCATCCCAAGAGTCTGCCCATGCTGCCCACCGCAGTCCCGGCAGTCCGTCGGATGCTTAGCCCACGTGTGGACTGGATTGGCAAAAAGGGAATCTTCGTTTCCATCAGTACCGTATTCATTGTCGCTGGCCTGGCTATTACCAGTAACCGTGGCAAGGAAATGCTCGATATCGAATTCCGCTCAGGTACCGAAGTGAGTTTCGAACTTGCCAACGAACAGACACTGACACTTGAACAGGTTCGTGAACGTTTGACCACTGTCTCCAAGGAATTGGGGATCGACCAACTCTCCGGAGAGCAGGCTCGTGTGGTCACCATTGGTGATGCAGAGGGTCATACCTCCAACGGATTTAGTGTGCAGACACTTCACCAGGATTCCAATGCGGTCAGCAAGGCCATCAAGCAGGCCTTTAATGATCTGCTTGATGAAGAGCGTCCATTGTCTTTCAAAGGTGTTGAAGCCGATCGCATTGGCGAAGCACCTGCTCTGATTATTAATCAGGCAAATCTCGGTGACGTGATCAATCGTCCGATTGATGAAGATGTCAGTGCATTCCTCGGCGGCGTGGCCATCGTGCTTGAAGACATCAAGCCCGCAGTCAGTGAAGCTGATCTGAACTTACGCATCAAGCGTATGCGGATGCAACCTGCATTTGAAGACCTGCCTTATCGCGAGTTTGAAATTATCGGTTTGGACTTGGCTTCTTCATCTGCTGGCAATGAGCCACTGTACAGTTCAGCTGTCGTGGTCAGTCATGACCAAACCACCAACTACATTGATGAACCCACGACGTTCACCAGTGATGCGACCGGCCTTGCGACCACGGAATGGAAGCTTGTCCGCGAAGCACTCACCCGTGATACCTCACTGGGCAGTGTGTCGAGCTTCTCCAGTCAGATCTCCAGCACCATGAAGTACAAGGCGATCCAAGCGATGGCCCTGTCGCTGTTGGCAGTTGTGATCTATGTCTGGTTGCGATTCGGTAAGATCACCTACGGCTTGGCTGCCATCGTCGCTTTGGTTCATGACGTGACCATCACCTTGGGTTTCCTGGCAATCAGTTACTATATCTACGACACGCTCTTTGGCGCTGCCTTGCTGCTGTCGGACTTCAAGGTGAACCTTGCCATCGTTGCGGCATTGCTGACGATTGTCGGTTACTCACTCAACGACACCATCGTTGTCTTTGACCGTATCCGTGAAAACCGTGGTCGACTTGCAGAAGCCACCCCGCAGATCATTAACGACTCGATCAATCAGACTATCAGCCGTACGGTCATGACCTCGGTCACCACTTTGCTGGCTGTGGTTGTGCTTTACATCTGGGGTGGTGATGGTGTGCATGGCTTTGCGTATGCGATGCTCATCGGTGTGTTTGTCGGTACCTACAGCTCGATCGCCATCGCGTCGCCCATCCTGCTGCTTGGCCGTAAGGTTGCAGTGAAGGTTGCTTCCAAGGGTGAAGTCGCCACGACTGAGTAAGTCACAACAGACATTTGAATATCAATCCAAACGGGATGGCCAACACGGTCATCCCGTTTTTTGTTTTATGATTGGTAAGTGCACATAGCTGCATCGTGCCGAGTTGCTGTTGCATTTGTAGCAACCTGCTAGGTATGGTGAATCAACCTTTGCATTTCGAAGATAAACATCAGGTGTTTCTTGGAGATTCGATTACAGATGGACATACTTTTAACCTTATTGGTTAAACAATGTCTTGGGGCGTCAGGTGTTGCCCTGTCTAAAGAGATGCCTGCTCGTTCGAGTAATTCAATGATGATCAGCGTATTGAATTTTCTTAACTGACTTCGGCATCCATCCGATGTGGCAGGCGTGCAACGCTGTTAGACACAGGTGTCCGGGGGGGATTGACTATTAACTTCTATACCAACCAGACGTGGTTAGATTGGAACTGGCATATTTATATATCTATTACTGAAATATTGAATGTACTCTGGCACGACCTTCGGTTGTGTTGACACCGGTAACTTCTATATAGGTTGCCCCAGTGAATACTAAGTAGCCGCCGCCACCATGACTGACGAATAGATTGATACCATTAAGAGGTCCCATGACGTTATATTCGGTGCTGTTGTAGGTCCAGTTCCAGTTTCCACTACCGCCATCTTGTCTAAAAGGTTCCCATGAGGTTGAGCCATCTGCCCATGCGACATTACCGCCATCGATATTATTTCCTTGTCGATGGTTGGTTGAAGACAGGCCTTTATATGATCCATCATCTGGCACGGATACACGATCAAAGAAAAGACCGTAACGGGCCTTGTATTTGCTGGCGATGTTGTTTGTCATATCCAGCGTGACGGTCACCCACGGATTAGGCGTTGTTCCCCACCAGTTGATGATGTTGCCGTTGTACGTGTAGTCAAGATTTGAATTTGGGAATCCACTCTTATCACCGGAATTTGAAGGGCATTTTGCAACTGAACAATGCCACTTGTCGGTTGGAGTCCAGTCTGGGCCGATGGTGATGTTCATGTAATCACTCACCATTTGATAGGGGCCAGGTTCAGCCAACAGCCAACCGTTGCTGGCATTGGTGGGTTGACTAAGAGGCAGTGCGCCTTTGTAGTCGTAGCTGTAAACCATTGATGCTTGAGCCAGTGCGCGGAGTTTGGTTGCGCATTGAATGCGTCGTGCAGATTCGCGAGCCGTAGCCAGTGCAGGTAGCAGGATGGCAACGAGTAACGAAACAATACTAATCACCACAAGTAATTCGATGAGTGTGAATCCATGTTGTTTATATTTCATGATGGCAATTCCTTTTTTGTCGTGTGATGATCAGAACAGATTGCTTTAATTTTGATGTATTCCATGCTTTGATCGCCATTGCGTTTGGCCTCTAAACGCTTAAGACAAGTTGAGAGTAATTGGCGTATATCAAATCCGACGTTCGTTGCTGGTAACACCTTTTCAGGCATAATCGGAAAGTTGCAATGTGACACAATTTTCAAATCTTCTTCAACATGAACTTTTGCATTGATCAACCCGCGATACACGGCAGAGACCAGATTGTCATCGCAGATGTACAGGCCGTCAGGTCTGGTTTCTGGTGGTAATGCCATGAGTAGTTGCGCTACGTGACCTGCTTCGTCTGGGAATTCCATGTGCGCAGATTGGCTGAGGATCGGATCGTACTTCAGGCCGTTGTTCGCGAGAATGGGTTGAATGATTGATTCAAATGTTTGCCGCGCGTTGGCGAGCATGATAAAGCCGATTCGCTTGCAACCTTGTTGCTTGAGAATTTTGCAGGCCAGTTCATAAGCAGAAGGTGGATCAAAACCACATGAAAGTAGATGTTCCAATCCCGGGAAGCTCTCGCCATACATGACAGCAACCATCGGGATCGACTGTTCGTTCATCAAACCCGAGACAATCAGTTTGTGCGGAGTCTCGGCAAACATCAATCCTGCCAGGCGGTTTGCTTTGACATCTTCATAGAGTACGGCATAGTTTTCATCGGTCGGTTTATCAATGCCGTAATACACTTGAATCTGGTTGTCCAGTATTTCATTGAGTTCGTGGAGGCTTTGAATCAACGCATCGTAATAACCGTTCCAATAGGGATGTGTTGGTGAGTAAGGCAATACCAATCCGTATTGATTCAAACAAGGTGGATTGTTGGCAACAAAGGTGCCCAGTTTCCCTTTGGAAACCACAAAGCCATCACGAATCAGATCATTAAATGATTTTTGTACCGTCACGCGACTGGTATTGAACTGCTGAGCAAGTTCCGTTCGCAAAGGAAGGCGGTCCCCGGGTTTAAGCTTTCCTTGCGCGATGGATGAACAGATTTGTTCAGTGATGCCATCGAACTTGAAGGTGGGCTTGGCTTGGATGGTTGATGTTGAGATGTTCATTTGCAGCTTTTAATAGTTCACATATTAAAATGAATAGTAAAGTGTAAAGAGTGTTGACATTATACTATTCGGCCATAAAATCAAAATCAACATCCAGTATGAATAAATTTTCTGCCATTGCTCAACTGATTCAGATTTGACCCCAATTGAATTTCCACTAAGGAGTTTTTCGTTGTTAAGCTTTAATATCAAACAATTTGTGATTGTTTCTGCTGTCGTCAGTCTGATCGGAACGACGGTGTGGGCCCAGGAAAACATGATTGGGCGGCAAAGTCAGAATGAAGGACTGTCGATTCTGCCCGTACCCAATAAAGTTCCCGGTGGGATCGTGATTGATGGCAAACTTGATGATTGGGACTGGAGCGGTCGGATTGAAATTTTTGCTGACGTGGCGTTGAGAGGACGCTATTCGGTGCAGTTGGCAGGGATGTGGGATCAGGATTATCTCTACTTAGCTGCCAAGTGGTCTGATCCGACCCCGATGTTCAGCATGGTCGATCCGCAGTTTGACCCGGATCGCGGTTGGCTTGCCGATGCCTGGCAGATGCGGTTTAAGACCGACCGCAAAATGCACATGACAGCATGGTATTACGCAAAGCAGAATCAACCTTGTCTGTCACTGAGTTACAAGGACGATGGCGGTAATCCGCACGCTCTGAAACATAAAGACGGTTACTTTGAATCTGGTATCAATTTGGCCTTTGCCAAAGATGCAGATAGCAAAGGCTATGTCGAAGAACTGCGTATCCCCTGGCGTTTTTTGTATCAACAGTTGCCTCAGATCAAAGCCGGTTTGACCTTCCGATTCGGCAATGAATTTCTGTGGGGCGATACCAGTGGCAAAACCTGGCCGATCCATCGGTATGCAGACAATATGCAACCCGGTGTCACGTCGCGCGAGTTTTACTGGAGTGCCGACAAGGCATGGGGCAATGCCACGTTGATTGATCGCAACAATATTCAGCCTCGTCGCTATATCGCCAAAGACAGTCAACCCAAAGGCAGCATTCCCGTTCGCGCAACAGTCCCCAAAGATGCATCACGCTTCACCATTGTCATTGAAGATGCCCATGGCAAGCGTGTGCGAAATTTGGTCGGAGATTTTCAGGTTCAGGATTACAGTGTTGCCCAACAAAATGATGCTGTCACCGTCGAGGTGCGTTGGGACGGCAATGACGATCAGGGCAAGCTCGTGACTCCCGGGGAATATCGTGTCCGTGGTTTGACCCACAAGGGAATCGGTGCGGAGTATGAGCTTTGCTACTACAACCCCGGAACGCCCCCTTGGGGAACTGCGGATGGTTCAGGCAGTTGGGGAGCTGATCACGGGCCGCCACTTTGTGTCGCAACAGCAGGCGATTGGATAATCCTCTCGTGGGAAGCAGCCGAGGGCGGCAGCGGTATCATCGGTATCGCGCCGGATGGCCTGAAAAAATGGGGTGAAAAGCGTGGGGCATCCTTGTTGGCGGCCAACAGCGAGTATGTCTACGGCATCATGGCTTACGGTAACGAACCGCAAAAACTCTGTCGATATGCCGTCAAGGATGGTGCCTATCGTCCATATGAAATCAATGGCAAGACGCAACCCATCGAGCTGCCAGTGCGATCCATTCTCCAACAACCCAATACCAAAATCGTGGCGATCTCTGCCAACAAATCAACGTTGGTGCTGGCAACAGATGCCGCGCAACTACTCGTGTTGAATGCTCACACGCTCAAGCAGATCGCACAGTATCAAGTCGGTGCCGTGAGCGCCATCGCACTTGGTGATGAAAATCAATGTGCAGTTAATGTCGATGGGCGGATTGCTCAGATTGATCTTGATAACGGCAACATCAAAACGCTTCGCACACCCGGAGTTGAAAAAGCCGGTCGCCTCACTTGGGATCATGATGGGAATGTATTGGTCTTCGATGAAGGAAAAGACCTGCAAATCAAGGCGTTTTCGGTTGAGGGCAAATTGGTCTACACCTGTGGCAAAACCGGTGGCCGACCCTTACGTGGTGTCTATGACAAGCAGGGATTGCTAAGTATCGTCTCAATGGATGTCGATGCTAAAGGTCACGTCTGGACTGTTGAGCAAGGTGAAAACCCTCGCCGCGTTGCTACATGGGGACGTGATGGCAAACTGGTTCGTGACATGGTGGGCAATACCGGCTATTCAGGTACGGGTTCCTATCTTGATGCCAACGATCCAGATTCAGCGTTCATCGGTTCATTGCGTTTTTCGATCAATCGCAAACAACGCACCAGTGAACTGGCTGAGATTCTTTGGGTGCCTCGTTCGGAACATTCCGAAACATTTACGCTTTGGTCGCATCCTCACCATTTTTCAAATCCCGGGTTTGTTCAATCCAAAAGCAGTGGCAAGCAGAAAACCTATCTCTACCACAACGGTCAATACAGCAGCTACCACGCGATCCATATGAAACGCAAGGGTGTCTGGCAACCTGTCTCAGCAGTTTGCTACGCCAAAGACTTGAAAAAGATGCTCCCCGACTTACCACTTCCCCAATCTGGAAATAAAAGCGTGGTGATCTGGAATGACACCAATCGTGATGCTGCGGTGCAATACGAAGAATGTCAACTCCTGGATCAGCCTGTAAACCTCAGTGCAAGTTGGACGCACACCATTGGTAGTGATCTGAGTTTCTTCACCGAAGGCATGTATCGGTTTGTTCCTGTTGATTTCACTGATGATGGTGCGCCGGTTTACGGCCCGGCTGGTATCAAACATCTGAACCAGAAAATCGGCAGCACTTTCGTCCCGGTTTTAGAAGACAATCTGTTACTCGTCGTCGGTTCCAATCTCCATCTGTCCAACCTTCAAATCGCAGGTTTGGAATTGGACACTGCCAAAATAAAATGGACCTATCCCAATGCGTATCCCGGTGTGCATGGCTCGCATGAAGCGCCCATGCCTCGCGCGGGGATGATCATTGGCCCCCTAAAACCATGCGGTATCGCAGAGATTAATCAACAGGTTGGCAAGGTCATGATGATGCGTGGCAATCTGGGACAGGATTTTTACATGACCGCCGACGGACTCTTTGTCGGTGCAATGTTCCGCGATGTCCGACTGCCCGGTGAAGCATTGCCTCAGACTGAAGAAGAATTACTCGGCCGACCTGTCGACGTCTTGACCATGGGAAGTGAACCTTTTAACGGTTGGTTTGGTAAGCAAAGCGATGGCGTTACGCGTATGCTCTGCGGACTTGCCGGCCAAAGCGCCATGCTTTGTCGCATCACCGGTCTGGATACCATTCAACGCTTTGATGCAGATGCATTGTCACTTGATGCCTTGCAGTTGGCTGATGCGGATCAGTTCAACAAGCAGCAAAGTGACAACCAGACCAACGAAAAAATCTACACCATCAAACAAGTCTCGACCAACCCGATGACCGATCACAATGCATGGCAGACATTACCCGTCATGCAGATTCAGCGTGAAGGTTCATCAGAAAAAGCAGAAGTCAAACTGGCCTATGACGCACAAAATCTGTACGTGCAATTCCAGGTGCAAGACACATCACCATGGAAAAATGCAGGCAAGGATTACACGCGACTGTTTAAGACCGGTGATTGCGTGGAACTGTATCTTTCAGCAAATGAGCAAAGCCAACACACCGATCCTGTCGTCGGTGATCAACGGATTGTCATAGCACCTTATCAAGATCAACCCGTAGCAGTCCTCATGCAGGTTCAACCTTTTGGCCCCATCAAGGGACAAAGCGTCACTTATCGCACAAACTGGAGTCGGACCCTTGGCAATGTGGCTTTGCTTAATGATGCACGTGTCAAAGTCTCCAAACAAAACGCAAGCTACACCGTTTGGGCAAGTATCCCCATTGCCAACCTCGGCCTTGATACGTTGCAAGGCAAAACGCTTCGCGGTGATGTGGGTTTTATCAGCAGTGATGCCCAGGGAATGATCAATGTCGCTCGATGTTGCTGGAGTAACAAGGCGACCAATCTCGTCAGTGATGAACCGTTGGAAGCCTGGTTGTATCCCGCCAATTGGGGAACATTGCGTTTCGAGTAAAGTTGAGAATGAATATGAAAGCTGTGAATATGTTCAAGTTGATAAGTGGTGTTGCATGCCTGGTTTTGCTGACGGTTTCTGTACAGGCTGCGGATCTTGAGGGGGGGTGGATACTTCGTGAATCGCCCATGCGGGCCATGATGTACTCCGCAGATTTTGCCAATGACAATGTGGGTTGGACAGTTGGACTAAACGGTATTAATCAGACCGTCAATGGCGGAAAGACATGGATCGCCCGTTATCAACCCATTGCTGGGAAAGATTATTGGTTTAATAGTGTTGCTGGGTTGGATGATCGGTCTGCCTTAGTGGCCGGCTATCCTTATGCCAACAAAAATCCGGATGAACCAGGTGTCATTCTTCGCACGGATAATCAAGGTGTCAGTTGGCAGCGTGTGGATTGTGGATCGCAAGGATCGCGATACAGTTCATTGATTTTTCGCAGCAATAAACGTATTGGCTATGTCCTCACCGACCGTGATGGCCTGATGAAAACGATCAATGGCGGACGGACTTGGCAGAAGATTGATATCGGTGTCAATCAACCGCGTACAATGATGACGCAGCATCCCATCATCAGTTTGCCCGATGGACGCACGGTGATTGTGGCAGCCAACGGCGCGCTGGCTGTCAGTCGCAATGATGGTAGAACGTGGCAGAAATTCCCGTTCCCGGAAAACGTAAAACGCCCAGCGGGTTATTTGATTACATGGATTTGTTTTCCCACAGCCAACGAAGGTTGGGTGAGTCTCTATGCCGGCGATGTGATTCATACACGTGATGGTGGCAAAACATGGGACATACAGGATGACCGATCAAAGCTGTGGCATGAAAAAGGTCGATCGCTTTGGAAGACCACACAATACACGGTTTCTCGCTCAAATGACATGGGCAAAAATTGGGACGCTCCCTTGCGCATCGGTGGCGGGAATGATGCGATTCATCAGATGACCTTTACGGATCAGCGCGCGTACGTTACGGGTGGGTCCGAAGGCCATGGACATCCGTTTATTGCAGATCGTTCACTGGCTGATGAGGTCGGCAACAACAATCTTCCTCTAGGCGTGGTCCCGATCAGAATCGATGTGCCTGATGACGGTGTGGTGACGATTCAGATTCTCGATGAGCAGAACAATCTTGTCCGCAATCTGATCAGTGGTGTGCATCTGCCCAAAGGTAAACAGACCATTGAATGGAATCTGGCAACAGAGTCAGACTTCTGGCCTCCGTTTGAGAAGAACAAGGACTACCTCTACGATCCGCCAGCTAATGCGAAGTTTCGTGCAGAGCCTGGAACCTATCGCTGGCGTGGGTTGTTTCATACCCCATTGTCCGCAAGTTATCGGTTTAGTTACTACCCGCTCAAGAACGAAGGCATGCCTTGGATCACAGAGGATCAAACGGGCGGATGGCTCGCAGATCATGTCCCGCCCCAGTGCATTGTCGCACGGACGGATGGGATGTGGTTAGGTACCTTTGCGGAGTCCGGCGACTCACTGCTTCAAGCGGATACGCAGATGCGCAAGCTTTGGGGAGGCAACAGATTTGATGTCACCATGCCCCGCGCTTTAGCCAGCGATGGTGATTACATCTACTTCATCGAAGCCAACGGATGGAACAAAGGTCTTCGACTGGTTCAACTGCATCACCAAACCAAAGCGTTTCGCATTCTCTGCAAACACGAGCTTCCAAAGGGTGATCCAATCGACATTGCGGGGCTTGCCGTGCAGGACAATATGGCTTACGTCACGTTCCGTGATGGCAATCAAATGCTAGTCATTGATCTGTCGCCCAATCTTCAAAGCAAAGATCAGACGATGCATATTGTCGCCAAAATACCTGTAAAACAAGCAGGAAACGTCCGTCCATACGGCCCCGGTCAACTGGCTGTGGTCATGGATCGCACGGTCAGTCTGTTGAATACCAGCACGCGAAAATTCTCACCTGTCGTCTTTGGCCTGAAAAATCCATTTGGACTTGGCATCGACAAGCAGGGCAATTTCTACGTTGGCGAAATGGCGCCATTGCATCAAGTGCATGTGTTTAATCCGCGCGGTCGATCAATCCGCGTGATCGGCAAACCCGGCGGTCACCCTGTCGGACCATTTGATAAACAACACCTAGAAAATCCACGTGGCGTGTCTGTTGATACACAAGGCAATGTTTGGGTCGTTGAAGACAATCCAGAACTCAAGCGCACAAGTGTCTGGGATCAACAGGGGCGATGTGTGAATCAGGTGCTTGGCCCAACCGTCTATGGCGGGGGTGGCAGTATCGATCCAGAAGATGGCAATCGTCTGTTCTATCGTGGCAAGGAGTTTCATCGTGATCCGGATACGGGCAAAATCGAACTGATCAATATCATCTGGCGAATGGATGATCCATCAGTCGATGAGTTTGCTGGTCATCGGGATCATAATTTCGGTGGCAATGCGCCTTCCATGCCGTTTCATAAAAATGGCAAACTCTGGTTCAGACTCTGGGGTGCCTCAGGTATGGGCGAATTGGCGGTGCTCTTTGTGTATGACAAAAACCGCGCGCGCCCTGTCAGTGCTGTAGGCAAAACGCCAAAATGGATCAATGAACGTTTTGGTTCCGATGATTCGCAACACCATGCCTTTGCATGGACCGACAGCAATGATGATGGCAAAGTACAACGCCATGAGCTGCAATTTGGACCCGTAGCAGGTAGTGCCGGTTGGGGTGTCCGCATGAACGAGAATTTCCAGGTTGCATTCAGCAATATTACGGGCAATGTGGGGTTCTGCTTCTTTGAGCCGCGAGCGTTTAATGCGCTTGGCTATCCCGTTTATGACTTGCCCGAGAAGTTTCACCATGTTGAGAACTTTAACATCCATGATCCCTCGAATGTCCAAGGCATGATGACCGATGCCAAAGGCAATGCCATTGCGATCTCACCCTATATCGTCAGCATGTCTCCGCAGGGAAAGGTCAATTGGCGATACATCTGTCGTTGGCCGGGTCTTCATGCGGGTTTAGCCACCACCGCAGTTGGTATCGAGCCGGGGGTCTTTATTGCGCCATTGCGCTTTTATGGTTCCGTGATGACTACCCCGGATATCGGCGAAGTCTTCTGCATTGGAACCAACTATGGCGTGACGCATTTGATGACAACTGATGGTATGTACATCGACCGTTTCTTTGGCGACAGCAGACGTTCGGATGCCTGGAAATTTAATGAGTCACCAACTCCTGAGCAAATCCAACAGGTGTCGCTAGGACAGGAACATTTTGGGGGCAGTTTCCAGAAAGTTCGGATGGCCGACGGTAAAGACCATGATCTGTATGTCGTCTCACCAGGCTCGGTACATTGTTCAGTTGTGGAACTGCATGGTTTGGACACGCTCAAGCGTCTTGAAGGAGAATCGTTTAACGTGACGGCTGAACATGTCCTGCTAGCCCAAAAAATGAGACAGGAACAAGTCAGAAGCAAACTCGTCCCCAAAGAGTACACCATCAGCAAGCTCAAAGACTTTGTCGCTGATACTAAGGATCAGGAATGGCCCAGGGATCAGATCAACGGTTTTAAACTTGGTTATGACCAGACGCATCTTTATGTCTACTATCATGAACGTGACGATAAGGCCGTGTTTGCCAATGCGGCAACGCGTTCTAATTTTGCCGAATGTTTCAAATCCGGTGATGTCGTGGATCTGATGTTACAGACGGATACCAATGCGCCAGCAGATCGAATGCAGGCAGCACAGGGGGACATCCGTTTGAGTCTGACCATGCTTGATGGTGAACCTGCTGCGGTGTTATATGACTATGTCGTATCAGGCACACCAGAACACCGCGCCATTTCGTTCTCATCACCATGGCGAAGTGTCCGTGTGGATGAAGCAAAGATTCTGGATGACGCACAGGTGAACGTCACGCGACAGCAGGATTACTTCATACTCGAAGCATCCATCCCGCTTGCATCACTTCATCTTAAACCACATTCCGGCTTGAAGCTGCGTGGCGATGTGGGACGCGTGCTTTCCGATCAGACCGGCACAACACGAATTGACCGTATCTATTGGAGCAATCCCGATACACGTGTGGTGTCAGATATTCCATCCGAAACCCAGCTTCAGCCCAATTTGTGGGGCACCTTTATTTTTGAATAGGTCTTGCCATGATTAGTACAAAATTGGTCCCACCACGGACATCTTTACCCCGGACGATTCAATTTCCCAATAAGCTTGGTTTTGATCTGCTCTTTGATGACAATCAGTTTTTGGGGATCGGCGCGGTGCGTCATGACCAGATGCAATTACGCAGTGACGCATCACCCTGGTGTGTATATCTGGAATCCGATGCCGGTTGGCGATTTGACCGATTTGATCTGGTGGATGTGCAACAGGTTCAGGAGCAGGTGACGTTGGTTCTTCGGGGACGTGGCACATGGAACCCGCGCATTCAAGATGGCGATGCGATGGGGGACTCACGTTTTGTAGCACCCAAACTCAGTGTTCCTTTTATCACGATTCACTGGCATTTCACGCCAATCACGCAACGCATTGAGGAAAATGAATACGACGGCTTAGAGATGACACTCGAAGTTCAAAGTCCCGGCGCGCCGGTGAACTGGCTGTTGGAAAATAGTACATGGGAATTGGGGGGCCATGCTCAGGGATGCGTGCTGATTCAACAGGATGTTTCCTGTATCGATCTGGAACAACGGGTTGAAGCTGACAGTGCCTTTAGCACCATCGAAGCCTTTTTCAGCAAGGGGCCAAATGCATGGGGCGGTTCATTTCCCATGGATATGCTGCCTCGCGCAGCCGGTGCCGCCATCTGTGATTTTCAGACGCGCGAAGATTATGCGATGTGTCTGTTCACCGAAGATCCGGGTTTGTCGCGCACGCGTCTTGAAAAGTTTGCAGACGAAAATGTGATTCATCACATGGAACGTCCCTTCTTCCCACTCACAGAACATGCGATTGCGCCGACGCGTACCTTGTTGGTCTATCGACAGGATCAGAAACTCCAGCAGCATCAATGGCGAAATCTCTGGCTTGATTGTTTTACCCATGTTCGCTCCCGGATGTTGGCAATCTATGATTTTGAACTTGAAGTCCCCAAACCATGTGTTCATGCACATCTGTGGGATGATGATTTAAAGGCAAGGGGTAGTGCTTGGTCTGAGCCTTTGAAACAAATACTCCCTGATCTGACAAAGGCTGGATTTAAGCAGGTCTTTACACACGGCGTATGGGAGTCGGTGACATCGGATTCGAAGCGACGGTCTGAGGATGGGAATATCTGCTGCCCCTATGCGTTCCGGTTTGCCGAGCAATTTGGCGGAGCCGAAGGGATGAAACGTCTTTGTGAAAATGCTCAAGACAACGACATTGAAATTTTCCAATGGTACGGTTTTCAATTCGCGCGTTTTTCAGAGATATGGCAAGAACATCCCGAATGGCTGCTCCGCGAACAACACGGTGAACCATGGGATGGGCAATATGGCATCCTCTGGTGCGGGCGTATGCGGTCTCCCTTTGCACAAATGCTCGAAGAGCAGATCATCAAGACCAAACACGAGGCAGGTGTGCACAGCATGTTCATCGACTCCTATCAAAATCTTGGGATCACCTGCGTGGATTGGCAGGCACCGGACAAAGCACCCCAAGCCCGTGAAATCTGGCAACTCCAATCACGCCTGCAAAAACGGGGCTTTTCCTTCCGTTGCGAAGTGGTGACCATCTTCGGCGTCAGCCAAGTGGGTATGTATGGGTTTGCTCAAGACAATTTCAGGCGACGGCTCTGGGATGACACGGTGCGCGATGACAGCTTTTTTGCGCACCTGGATTGTCCTCCTGGATTTCATAGCCAGAACGATCCCTATACACCTGGCCGCATCAATCCGGAAGTCTATTTCAAGTTGGCTGCTCATCGGGCGATTCCAGTGATGGAAGCCAATCCCTGGAAGAACAAGTTCCCCGGTGATCAGGCGCATGAGGACTACGCCCGCGTAAATCGTCTGTATAACAGCGCGCTGCCATCAATGCATCGCCTGCGCGTGACATCGGGCGGACATTACGTTCTCTGGCTTGATACGGAGAATCGTCCTGCAGTGATTTGGGCGTTTAATGATGCGACCATTGCATCAAGCATGATATGGATCAATCTCGGTGATCAAACGCATGCAACGACTCATGAAGGCCATGTCCACGTCAAAGCAGGCAATGTCTATCGTGTGACGAAGGCATCAGCAGACTGATTGATCCAATTGCGTTTGCGGTCTTGAGCCGATCATCAGAACATGGGTGTTATGAACCAACCTTTAAATTTTGAAGATAAACGTCTGGCCTTTTTAGGCGATTCGATTACCGATGGTCACACGTTAATCTTGCTGATGGAACAAAGCTTGCAGGTGGCAGGTATCATACCGCCGATCTGTACCAATGTGGCAGTCTGTGGCAATTGTGCCAGTGATATGCTTAAGCGTTTGGAACGTGATGTTCTTGGCTTTGCGCCGGATTATTGCACGCTGAGTGTCGGGGTCAATGATGCCAATCATCAGGTGTCTGTTTCAGACTATCAACAACAAGTCACGCAATTGCTCGATCAATTGGATCAAGCTGGCATCCAAGTCATCCTGTTGACACCTACCCCCAATACAAGTTCCAAAGCAGTGACGTCCACCCCATTGGTTAATGCATATGTGGATTTTTTAAATCAGATTGCTGCTAAACGTCAACTGCGAATTGCACAGGTGAATGATGCCTTTACCAAGGCAATAGCGGATCAGATCGGGGTACTCACAGGTGATGGTATTCATGTGGATTTTGCAGGCTATCGAATCATGGCTCGATGTGTGTTGGACGCGATGGGATATGCACATGTGCCAGTCGTTGAGCAATTAAAACTCCAACCGATGCCAGGCTTGATCGATCATTGGCATATCCGAGCCGTATCGGATTCATCGGATGTGACATCGCAAAATGTCATGCAATTCAAACCGGATGATACCTGGCATGAATTGAAACTCCCTTTGTCAGAACCGATCCAAGAAGATTGGTGGCTTGATCAGGAACGCCAACGCGGATTCGCAGTGAATCTCGACCGATATGTCGATGCGTCAAAATACAATCTCGCTTTGACCACCTTTACAGAGCCAGCTGACAGACAGATTTATTTGAACACCGGCGCAGGTCTTCAAACCATCTGGCTCAATGGTCAACAGGTTTACCAGGTTTACACGGCTCTCGGCGATTCAGGTTGGCATGCAGGCCGCGAACGGATTGCTGCAACTTTCAAAGCAGGAACCAATCAACTGGTGATCACCTGTGATACGAGCTTTTTCCTGAGTGTCAGTGAAACCGATCGTTGGTAAAGATACGTTGACCTAATTGCAATAAATGAAAAGGGGAAGAGACACCGGAGTCTCTTCCCCTTATTTTAGAGCCATTCAAACAATTACTCTCCACCCTCCGTCACTCCCGCGCAGGGACATTATGCACGTCGTCTTCTGACGTAGGGTGGGTAGAGCGTAGCGAAACCCACCATATAATCCGTGATATCACCGAATTGGTG
>MDTD01090457.1_pt1 | contig 76972 bp, 53 predicted proteins | sample 811221 | NCBI WGS metagenome assembly MDTD01 (sample SAMN05326646, study PRJNA326480) | marine metagenome | isolation source: seawater | place: Pacific Ocean: South West | collected 2011 | reverse complement strand
CTCTAGCGAGACTGCCGGTGTCAAACCGGAGGAAGGTGGGGATGACGTCAAGTCCTCATGGCCTTTATGCCCTGGGCTGCACACGTGCTACAATGCGGCGTACAGAGCGAAGCGATACGGTAACGTGGAGCAAATCGCAAAAAGCGCCGCCCAGTTCAGATTATGGTCTGCAACTCGACCATATGAAGTCGGAATCGCTAGTAATCGCGTATCAGCTACGACGCGGTGAATATGTTCCTGAGCCTTGTACACACCGCCCGTCAAGTCATGGGAGCTGGAGGGACCCAAAGTCGCCACGATTCAGTGGTGCCTACGGTCAATTCGGTGACTGGGACTAAGTCGTAACAAGGTAGCCGTAGGGGAACCTGCGGCTGGATCACCTCCTTTCTACGGGATATACGTAGACATCGAAATCAGAGAGATCTGCCTCGATGATCTGTCAGCACAACCTCGCCTCTCTTCGGAGAGATAGCCAAGTGGTAACACTTGGTGAAGCATGTATAACTGTTCACTTGTCAGTGATTGTCACTCACAAAACAAGAAACGCACTGATTAAAATCAGTGCGTTTTTTTATTGCGCATCCCCCCTCCCCTCCTATCCATAAAATAACTGGCAAGAAATACTTCAAATCAGCTATCATATATTTATGTCAACCCCCAGTGATCAACAGTACATGCATCAAATTAAGATGCTTGAAGACTTCGTTCTGAACAATAGCGATTTGCTCAAGCTCGAATCACACCTATGCCGTTTCAACATTTTTGACGCTCTAAAGATCGCACGAGTTGAAATCCGCCACTCTAATTTTCTTGCATGGCTGATTGATCCAAGTGAATCACATAATCAAGGCACGCAATTTCTAACCCCTCTTCTTACGGATTGGCTGAGAAGAACACGAGAAAAAACCCATCAAATATCAATTTCCCCTATTCAACTCATCGGTTCTGATCTGCGTGATTTTGAGATTAAAAGAGAATGGAAAAATATTGATTTACTCATCAAATCTGATTCATTGAAATTGATCATTGCCATAGAAAATAAAATTGATTCCAATGAACACAATGATCAGTTGATCAGATACAGAAAAACGCTTGAGACGGAGTATCCCAGCCACCAGCACGCTTTCATTTACATGACTAAAAACGAAGATGCTCCTAGCGATGAACAATGGTGTTCATACAGTTACCGAGAGCTTTACCAAACTCTCCAACGTGTTCGAAATGCAAATGAGAATGTCATTGGCATTGATGTTCTGACATTTATTGATCATTATCTGGATGTCCTCAAAAACCGCCTACTTGATCATTCCATTGTCGAGGAACTTTGTCAGAAAATATATAGCTGTCACTCTGAAGCAATCCAACTGCTAACCAACCAGCAATATGTAAATCAGCCCATCCAGGATCTCTGTAAAAAGATACAGAAGGATCATCAACTTGCCTTGGAACTGATTTTCGATCACTGTGGACTTGGATCACCTACTGCACACTTGATTCGCATCATTTCAAAACAACTTCACAGCACTTTTGGTGATGAAATATTCATAACCAACCAATCTGATTTCATGTTGGAATGTATTCCCCAAAACTGGCAGAATCTTTTCCCACACATCGGAAGAGATGGTAGGGTGTATTGGTGCTTCATCAAGATATACCTGATAAATAATCAGTGCCGGACATATGTGTATGTGAGTCCAACGACAGATATTTCCTTACGAGCACAAACGATCCAACGGCTAACGCTAGATCCCAATGAGTTCGGACTTTCAACAAATCGAACTCCATCGGACGAATGGACAAAATTAACCACGCGACGAATTGCAGGATGGGTTAGCTTGAATGCTACCAATGAAGAGCAGATTGCAGCCAAAGTCGTCGTTGACTTGAAACAACGATTAAAACTTCTTACAAAAGTTCCTCAGGCATTGAATCCAATATTTGACCAATATAACCATCAAAAAATGCAATCAACTTCTGACTTGCGCACTTCCCCTGACTAACTTTCTCATCTTTATGCCTTCCCTCGTATTAAAGTACACCTTATGGACATTATTCGCGTGATTCTCTCCGTCATCCTGCCGCCGGTCAGCATGTTTTTGTAGGTCGGATTCGGCATGCATTTCTGACTCAACATTGTGCTGACCCTCTGCGGGTATAACCCCGGTCGTGCGCGTTTTCATACACTTCCAGTCTGTTATGAACACCCAAACCTTCAAAGACTTCAACTGCCACCCCAGCTATGGCACATCCGGCTTAGACATTTGGCTTAACTTTGATGCCATGGTCATTGACCATGAACTGGGACTCGGCAAGCAGTACTTCCCGAAGATGAATGCCATTCGGCTTTGGTTATCGTGGGATGCGTACAAACGTGATCCGCAGAACTTTGTGGCAAACTTTGACGCAGCCCTTAACGGATTCAATGCCTCTGGTATACGAATGCACATCAGGGATGTTGCGTGTAAACTGTTTGTATGAAGATACGGCCGTTGGCCGTCCCGTGCCGACACGTCACGGCTCGCTTAAACCATCCCCATATCTATGACCGGGAGACGCTCATGGCATTTAAATCCAATCTTAAATCCGAACTCATTGCCAGCTACATCAATCAGGTCATGATTCAGGAATCGGAGTTGCAAAAACAACTTCGTGAAGAAACCGCGAATCTGCCCAACGGTGGCATGCAGGTCAGTCCGGATCAGGGCGCGTTCCTTGCATTGCTCATCAAAATGACCGGCAGCCGCCGCGCGATCGAAGTCGGCACATTCACCGGCTATAGTGCCATGACCGTCGCCACCGCCCTGCCACTTGATGGTAAGCTTATCTGCTGCGATGTCAGTGACGAATGGACCTCCATTGGCAAGCCCTATTGGAAGAAAGCCAACGTCGATCACAAAATCGATCTGCGAATTGCACCGGCTCTTGAAACACTCGACCAACTCATCGAGCAGGGCCAGGCCGGCCAATTCGACTTTGCATTTATTGATGCCGATAAGCCCCCCTATCCCGATTACTTTGAACGTTGCTATACGCTGCTCAAACATGGGGGCGTGATCGTCATGGATAACATCCTCATGCACATCAAGGATGATGCAACCGAGTTTGATGAATCACATTTCATGCATCAACTCAACATCAACCTCCGCGACGACGACCGCGTCGATGCCATGATCGTCGGCGTCGGCGGCGGCATGCTGTTGGCGTGGAAAAAGTGAATCAGCTATTTCAATATAATCCCATGCCCGACACCTTCAACTACGCCCCCACCGTCACCCATGACTTTTACTGTCAGCAGTGTGGGTACAATCTTCGCTTGTTGGAAAAATCGGGCAAGTGTCCAGAGTGTGGGCATCGCATTACGCTGAGTTATCTGCAACTCGCTCAGTCGATCAAGCCCGGCTATCCGGTGTATCAATTCCACTTGCCACAGCAGGCGTTGCTTCATATTGCTGCCCATAGTCGCTTTGTCCTTGAAGAAGTGAAGCTGGTTTGGCAAAGCTGGGTCATGGCAAGGGAAATGCGACAACCCCGTGGGCAGGCGGCATCCATCTCTGCGATGCGCGAATTGGGATACGACCAACTCATCAGCGCGATGGTCGATCTATGCTATCTCAAACATGGGCAGGGCTATCTTGAGCAGTTACAAAAAACACGACTCGTCGAAGAACGCCCGTTCAAAGCGCTGCTTCGACTGATGATTGCAGCAGGCATCATGCCCGGTGATGGACTGTTAGCCAAGCAGTTGGACACGACCGTACCTGTCGTGTCACCTGAACATGCCCAGTCGAATTCACCTGAATAAGGGATCAAAACCCGCAACGGATTCAACTAAGTTATCCCCTTAAAGCACGGTAAAAAAAACCGCGTATTGGGGGAAACCAATTGAACGAATTCGCTTTACAGGGGCCTGTTCCCCGACGACTGTTTTCTGATTTATTCACTGCCACTTGTCGCCCGATCTGGATTGGGATCACAGGCTGTATTTACGTCTGCTGGCTGCTGAGTCTACTGCCTCATCCGCTTGATTCCCGGTGGACGCGGTTGGTGATCGACCTGCCCAATGCGATGCTGCTTAACGTGTTGGGATTTGAAGCCAACATTCACGCCCAGTACCAACACCTTGGACCAAACATGCCTTGGCTTGGGGGTTGGCAGTACACAAGCATCGCCCTGCTGGTCGGATTGCTTATTCCCATCTCAGCAGTCCTGTTCACCCGAACGCGAACACTTGGCCAAAGCACTCACTGGCAAAACGCCATGCTCACGAGCATCCCACTGACACTCACAGGCATGGCAATCCTCTGCTGCATCATCAACATCATCAGCCCGCAAATCTGGCAGGCATTCGTACAGAACAAAGCTCCGCTGGTCTACCAGGGCACCATCATCCATGGCACGTCGCCGCTGTATCCCATGATCGTCTTACTGGCGTTAGGGTTGATCTTGGCCCTCCTGCTGCGGTTCACATCGTTAAGCTGCCACCTTCAACAATCACCATACACATTCGAGTTGGCATTGACTGCATTGATCCTCTTGGGTTGGTTCACCCGACTATTGGGCAACACGATCACCGGCAAGCAACCCCCCATTTTCAACCGTGATGGTGGTTACGACTCCGCAGCTTTCCTGTTGATCACCAGCATGATCTGGCTGGCGATTCACATCTCAACGCGATTACTCAATAAAACTGCAAAAGCCCACTCTGGCAAAAGACATTGGCTCGTTCGCTACGGGACATTGGGACTAAGCCTGCTCATCGGCACTTGGCTTGTTCATGTTGGCATCGCCTTTTCAGACCTGCCTGATTCAAGGTGGTGTCAGATTGTCTTTCACCATGCAGCCGTATTGGGATGGTGGATCAAACTCACTGCTGCGGTCTGTCTGATGGGCGTAAGTGTCGCGTGGTATTTCTGGCTCGAATCCCGTTACCTGCAACGCTCAATCGACTGAGTCAATCCCGGATACACATTGACGTCTTTCAGACACAGACTCACTGTGCGCGACTCCAGCGTGCTTGGGTACAATGCCAGCTTCACCTGCGTGATAATCGCGCTTGGATCAGTCAATCCCAAAGCTTGCATCGGAGTCTGTTATGTCCAACTCACGCCCCATCCCATCTGCCCGTCAGCTTGAATTTCAGGATTGGGAACTGGGCCTGTTTCTGCACTTTGGTATCCGCACATTTTATGAAGGACACCGAGACTGGGATGGTAAGCCCATGCCCCCGCAAGCTTTTAATCCTGTCGATTTGGACTGCCGTCAGTGGATGCAGGTCTGCAAAGACGCGGGTGTGAAATACACGGTGTTGACCGCCAAGCATCACGATGGCTTTGCCAATTGGCCCAGCGAGTACACGCCCTACTCTGTAAAAAACGCAGCATGGAAAGACGGCAAAGGTGACGTCATCCGAGAGTATGTCGATGCCTGCGCCGAATTCGGCATCAAGCCCGGCATTTACTACTCTCCAGCACAAGCTGACGGACTTTCCGGCTTATCCTCAGAAGTCTCCATGGAAGAGTCCGGCGGTTACGATGACTATTTCATCAATCAGATCAGCGAACTACTCGACGGACGCTATGGCAAGATCGACTGCCTCTGGTTCGACGGCTGTGGCTCGGAAGGTCACGAATACGACTGGCCTCGCATCACCGGAGAAATCAGAAAAATGCAGCCGGACATTCTCATCTTCAGCATGGGTGATCCAGACTATCGCTGGTGTGGCAATGAGGAAGGTTACGCAGGCATCGACAACACCAATGTTGTCGAGTCGATTGACTTCTCGGTTCTTGCTGACGAACAGGAAAAACTCAAAACCAAAAAATGGCTTCCCGTTGAATGCGACATGCGCATGCGGGATAAAAATTGGTTCTACAGCGAGAACGATGTCCATACCGTCAAAACTCAACAGCAAATCACAGACGTCTATGATCTATCCGTCGGGCGAGGCGCGAACATGCTCATCAACATCGGGCCGGATCGTCGTGGGCATCTCCCCGAATGTGACAGCAAAGCACTGATCCAATTCGGCCAAGCTGTCAAACAACGCACCGCAACACCGCTGGTCACACTCACGGATTTCATCCCAGATGAAGACAGTCAAAGCTGGAACTACCAAACCCCCGAAGGTACAACCCGCTGCAACATGATTGTGATCCAGGAAGACTTAACCGATGGCGAATCAGTCAAACGCTTTTCCATCGACATCAACTGCTACAACAATGGTCGGTTCCTGAGTATCTATCAGGGATGTACGATTGGGCATAAACAGATCATCCGTTTGCCGGAGATTCGTGCTGCCAATGTGCGTTTGCGCATTTTAGAAGCGGATGGCTCGGTGAAGCTGCGAAGCATTGAACTGCATCACGTTTGATATCTGAAACATTCAAATCGATCCAACGCTCTTACGCTCGACCCACGTGCAGGTTTTGACACGACGCTTTAGTGGCTTGCCTTGGAGGATCGCTGTCACATGCTCAGCAATGTCCTCCGCTGGATAGTGCATCGTGGTGACCTGGTCGCATAATGATGTAAACGTCGGACTGTCATCGACACCCAGAACCGACACATCCTCAGGCACGCGCAGTCCTGCTGCATTGAGCTGTCGAATCGTCTCCAACGCGAGCCAATCGTTATGGCAAAAAATGGCGGTGATGCCGTGCTGTTCAATAGTGTCCAGCAAACGATGCATTTGCGACTTATGCATAATTAAAGGGGTCAGACCCCGTTTGGCTAAGGCTGCTTCATATCCTGTACGTCGCTGGATATTCGCTGGCGACTGACTGTCATAATCCAACAATAAAATGTTACGATGCCCCCGTTTGATCAACCCCACAGTCGCATCAAGTCCAGTGCGGACTTCATCGGGATGGACACTATGTAAACCCCGAATGTCCGGCGAATGCAGAAGACTGATCACCGGCATACTGGATAAGACCGGCGATGGGATCGTCCAATCTTCCCCAATCGGCGGAACCATAATCACTGCTGCAGACTTACGGGCTGCAAAGTCAGTCAGTACATTGAGGCAGGTTTCCGCCGAGTCGTAACTACTCACCTGCAACCGCAAGCCCAACGCATCAAGCTTGCGTGAAATCGTCTGGAACAAGTCCATGAAAAAAACGCTGTTTAGACTTGGAACTAACCCGCCGACGATGATGCTTTTGCCTTGCATCATTTCCGTCGCAACAGGATTGGCTTGATAACCATGTTCTGCTGCAATGCGCAGAATCCGATCGCGCGTTTTAATGGAGATGCCCGGTCGATCATGCAATGCGCGATCCACCGTACCTTGGGACACCTTGCAGAGTTTGGCTAGTTCAAGTGATGAAATCATAGGTCAGGGAGTTGGGAGTAGGGAGTAAACATCATGTCAGTTGTATGGTACATAGTCCACACACTGCACATCAATTTTGCCATGCTTCACGTCGACTGTCACCTTGTTATTTTCAATGCAGACTAACCCAAAGCCGGTGGCTGTACTGAGGAAACATTTCAAGTCGCCGGAGACTCGGGGTTTGACGGTGAGTGTTTTATTTATCGCATCATAACGAATCCCTGTCATGCCTTGGATTAAGCCGTAACTCGACAGTGCTCTTGCGTACCAGTGTCCACATTCGATCTCGTTAAAGGGATTGCGTTTGACACCGTCGTATCGATCACGTGCAGCACGGACGATGGTCAAGCCTTCTTCGACATAGCCGGACATCATCAGGTGTGACGCAACTTGATATTCAATGCCGGTCCAGACTTCCTCGCTGTACACAAACGGCAGACTCAAACGACCACTCTTTGGCCACGTACACAGTAACAATCCTGCTTCATGCCCATAAGCATATGCACATCGCTGTGGATTGATGTGTTCGAACAGACTTTCACGGAAGTTATGCTTAAAGACACTTTGCAGATGCGATGTGATTTTCGACTCATCCGCAATCGGTTCAAGACCACAGACCCGCCCCATCCAATCGCCAAGAATACCATCGGATAAGCAGCCTTGACCATACTGATATTTTGGACCTTCGGCTTGGAGGATCGCCAGTGCTTCAGGTGAATAGGCACTTGGGATTTGACTGTTATCCTGAATGTGCGGAGGCTTAGCGTGAAGATCCTGCCAACGTATTTGCTGATAGAAATAGTCACCGTTGAATAGTTGCGTTTCCAATTCTGTTTTGCCACGCGTATAGAGTTGGTCATAGCGGTCATACTCAGCATCAACTGCTTGAGCCATTAACGATGCAGACTTGAGAGCAGCCAGATAGAAGGACGTACACATCCCATCAGGACCCCAGAACTCGATATCGTAGGTGTTGTGATGCGGCTCGATGAGCATGCCAGTTTCATCGGGATCCCATGTCTTGATGCAGTAGTCCAGCGAGGCTTTTGCAGCTGGCCAGAGTTGTTTGAGCCAATGGGTATCACCACTGATCCGCCAATCGCGATAGAGTTTAACGATGCCGCCCAGTTGCCCGTCTGCTGCTGCGTGATGATCAAACTTTGGCTCACTGATCGGCAGATTCGAACGGAAGTTCTGCTTGCCCTGCTCATTTTGCGATGGCCCGAATTCTGTCTCACGTAATGTGCGTTCAAGATCAGGAAACAAGTGACAGATCGCCTGGGCATAATTCCAGACATGCGTGCAACTGCCATGACAACATCCCGCATCGTCGTGACAACCTTCCCATGCCCAAAGCCGTCCGTCATGTTGTCGCATGACAGTGGGTGACTTGAGAATACTCAGGTTTGCTGACACTGCTTCAAGCACTTCATCGGGCAATGTGCTTGTGAAAAAAGTCTCGGAAAACAAAGCACTTTCGGACTCCATGCGTTTATGGTTAGCTTGCCAGTAATGTCGCAGCATCGCGCCACTTCCAAACCGTGATGCATACCATGGACGATATCGCTGCGGTTGATCACCGCTGCAACAGGCTCCATTTTCACAAGCGCAATCTGCATCATAAACACTGCCGGCTCCAACTTGACTCACCGGCACGTACCAACTCAATAGCACCTGTACCGATTGACTTTCACCGGGCTTAAGTGACAGCGGCACGTACAAGCTCCCCCCGAGGCTTGGCTCCCCCTCTGTATAAGTGTCGCCTGCAGTCATATCACCGGAGAATATTTTCCTGGTAAGCATCGTCGTGGTATCAAACCAACCCCCGCGAAACCATGCGCAATCCACACTGGTCTGCGGTGCATCACAGGACACGCCAAACTCACCATAACCCGATGGATTATTGGCTGGCGCCCCTTGCGTGATCACAAAACCCGACTGTTCACCCAACACGTGAGGTAAGACGCGATCCTTGGGATCATCTGCATTAAAGGCAATCACATCACGGTGTGCATGAAATGAATAAACCGCATCAACCACTTGATCCGATGTGTTGGTGAAGGTGTACTTCATGGATGCCACAGGTAAAGAAGCAGTTTCCGAATCACCGGGGACAAACGGGCTGAATGCTTCCAACGCACATTGCAATGGCAAGCGATCGGATTCAAATTCAACTTGTGCAAAGGGGAATCGTGCATTGAACTGCGTGGCATCAAAATGCGGCATGCCATAGGTCTTGTTGTAAAACCCATTACCCGAACTTTGATGGAAATAACTGGCTGAATCCCAACGCGACCCGAGCTTCCAATCCGGTGTTGGACCTTCGAGCAGCCGCGTGCCATGCTCCATGCCTTTGACGTGGATGGCTGAAAAAATCATTGGCTCAAAAAAGACATTGGGCCGATGTCGAATCGACACCTGTGCGAGTTTTCCCGATCCTTCCAAAGCAATCATCCCCGCTCCAATCCCGCCCAGGGGAAAGCCGCTGCGCGTGAGGTGCTTGCCAGTGTATGAGTGATTATACGTGTGCGACATGGATATTCTCCTTTTCGTGTAATTACACGATAGGTACTCGCACGTATCAGGTCAAGATCACCAAAGCCAGTTTTTATTTTTTTAAATGGATAGTCAAGACCAAGACATAGGTCTTTTCACGGACCATGGTCAATCATCAACTCATCAAAAACATGAAGATTGTTTTGGTACCTACGCGTTAACCGGCTCATGAGTCGGCAGATCATTGAGCCCCAATTCCTTGAGCAACTCATCAATTTTGTCGCCCATTCGCAGCTTACCTGAGCAGCTTTCGCGGAGTTTGAAGAACAATGACTGATCGCTGGAGGTCTGAACCACTTTCCCATTTGCCAGGCCCAACGCGTTTTCAAGCATTTTCTGTGAAGGATGAACATAATCACCATACAAACAGGACAACGGCGGGTCGGCATGTTCAGCGGCATCGGTGTTGTTGTAGCCCAGGATTGCAAAATCCTGCGGCGCCTGGAGTCCGAGTTTATGCATCGCAGTCAAAAAGCGAATGGCATGCTGATCGTCATAGGCGATGACTGCCAGATCACCTTTGAATGCCATGAGCTTGTTTGCGGTCTTATCCATCGCCTGGGTCTCAGCGGGAATGAGATGACAGAGATTATCCAATCCGCTTTGGCCGATGAAGTTGGTATAGCCGATGATCTTGCGATGCAGAATGTCATTGTCAGCTGAAAGTGGGCCGATGAAGGCGATGTGTTTGTAGCCGAGTTTGAGAAAATACTCGCCAGAGAGACCGGTATAGAAGGTTGCACTTTTGCCAAAGGTTGCAGCACGTGCGAAGCACTGATCTTCCAAACCGGCAAAGACCGCGGGGACGGTCACGGGGATGGGTGACTGGCTGACAAACTCGACGAGTTGATTGGTCTGTTCCCAGGGGAACCAAGGCACAATTGCTGCACAGCAATTTTCTGCCACGAGCATTTCGATGGCTGTCTTTGCACTCTCGTCATAATCCTGGATCATTTTGGTGTGCAGCGTCATTTTTTGCTCTGCTGCGATATGAGCGATTGAACCAGCAATTCGCAACGCATAAGGGTCTGATTGCGTATGCAGCAGGATGCCAACATGTTTATTTCGCGCCAGGTTGGCAGTCGGATCAGTGATAAATGTGCCGGCACCGGTTCGTTTTTCGATACGCCCTTCGTCGACCAAAAGCGATAGTGCTTTGCGGACAGTTAAAAAATTGCACTCATATTGCTTTGCAAGATCACGCTCAGAAGGAATTTTATCACCGGGACTCAACTGATCAATGACAGATTCAATTTTAACTTTAACCTGCTGATATTTAAGATTATTACGATCAAACATGCCAGCCATTGATGGATTCTCTCGTGTTAAAATTCCCAATTGCTATACTAGTGATATGTAAAAATATCGTATCCCAATGTTGATTCACAGCATTCAACGGGTAGGATAATACAACCCCAGGCAACCAACGCCATGACACTGCCAATCCAACGGTGTCATTTTACTTATAGCAATTGTACACAACTCACTGACACTCGCACAGGTCGCATAGGAGTCAACTAGATGTTCAAACGATGGGCCATCACAGCAACACTGCTTCTTCTCGCCACTTTTACCAATCCCCTATTTGCCGCAGAAGAGCTGATCCTAAACGGTAATTTTGAAGCCAGTACCCGTAAAACCGGCCAACCCGATGGGTGGGGACTCAGCAGCGATAAAGGTCAATTCTGGCAAGAAGAAAATGGCAATCACTTCCTGCGACTCAAAGTCGTCGAACCTGGCAAAATGAATCTGGTCTATCGCGAACTCTACTTTGAAGAAGAAGACGCTGGCAAAGCACTTGAGATGCAAGTCAAAATGCGCTGCGAAGGTGTCGTACCCGGCCAACGCCCATGGTTTGATGCACGGATCATGATGAACTTCAAAGACTCAAACGGCAAGGCACTCAAGGGCGCCAAGTCCCCCAACATCAAAGGCACCAAAAAGGATTGGATTCACAAAACGTTCCAAATGAAAATTCCTGAAGGCGCCAGCAAACTGGAAATCATGCCTTGCCTGTTCAATGCTCAAGCTGGCCAGTTCGACATTGACGACATGCATTTGAAGTACATCGACAAGATGATCGAAGTCCCCAAAACCCGAGCACAAACCGCCCAATTCCCTGTTGATGGTGGTAAACCTCACCCGCCGATGCTCCAAGTCCAAGGCAACAAACTCGTTGACGCCAAAGGCAATGAACATTGGCTTCAAGGCGTGAGCATCCCCTCTCTGGAATGGTCGCGAACAGGTGACTACATTCACAACTCCGTAGTCATCTCCATTGAAGAATGGAACGCCAACTGCATCCGCTTGCCTGTACATACCAAATTCTGGTTCGGTACAAGTGGCTGGGAAGATGATGGCGGTAAACAATATCGTGAACTCGTTGACAAACTCATCGAAACCACCGCCTCTCGCGGCGGATATGTCGTGCTCGATCTGCATGAATACAAAGCCATTCAACCCCTTCATCTGACCTTCTGGATCGATGCTGCCAAACGCTACAAAGACCATCCCGCGGTTATGTTCGGCTTGCTCAATGAACCGCACAGTATCAGTTGGGATGTCTGGAAAAATGGTGGCGAGGTCAAAGAAAAAGTCAAAGCTAAAGACGGCGTTGCTGCGGAAAATAAAATCACATACAAAACCTTTGAATCACCGGGCATGCAGGCCTGTCTGAATGCGGTGCGATCAACAGGGGCCAAAAACATCTGCGTCATCGGTGCGTTGGATTGGGCTTATGACTTATCTGGCATTCTCAAAGGCTATGACATCAAAGACCCCAGCGGTAACGGCGTCATGTATGACACCCATGTCTACCCATGGAAGTCCGACTGGCAAGGCAAGTTCCTTGACGTTGCTGCAAAACACCCCATTTTACTCGGTGAAAACGGCTGTGACACCAAACCCATGCCCTGGCAGAAGAATCCAGAAAGCCCCTACACCTGGGCGCCGGATATGATTGGCTGCATCCAGAAATACAAACTCAACTGGACCGCATGGAGCTTCCATACCAATGCCAACCCACGTGTCCTGGCTGACTGGAACTACACCCCCACCGACTTCTGGGGCAAATTCGTCAAAGATGCACTACTGGGCAAGCAGTTTGAAATGAAGAAAATGCGATAAGTCATATACGACGTAACACCGCCATGGCTTTACTACAGAGGCACAGAGATTTGAAGAGAAGATATATCATCCTTCCCATGCCTTGCTCTGTGACCTCATAGACTCTATGGCTCTGTGGTAAATGCCATAGAGCAACGAATTGGCAAAGCCCCTTCTTAGGAAATGAGTATGTACAAATACCGGTCACTAATACTTGCTTGCTTACTCGCATTGACCCTATCGGCCAACCTGCATGCAAGCGACAATCTCTTTGCAAACGGTGATCTGCAAATTGGCTCGACTGTGCAGCCTGATCATTGGGGCCTTAAGCCCGAGCAAGGTGTCACCAGTGAGTCCGAAGGCAACAATCGTTTCCTGCGTTTGACCAGTCTCGAAGCAGGCAAGACCACCCTGACCTATCGCGAGTTTTACTTTAAGCCTCAAGATGCAGGCAAGTTTCTGCGACTGTCATTCAAGATGCGGTCCAATGAAATTATCCGCGGTGACAAAGCCTGGTTTATCGGCACGCTGTTTATTCAATTTGTCGATGAAAACAGTAAAAAACTCTCGCCAGGCGTCAAAGGCATCCCGCGCATGAAAGGCACGCATGCGACATGGGAAGACAAGAGCATCGACATGGTCATTCCTGACAAAGCTGTGAAGCTACAAGTTATGCCTGTGCTCTTTAACGTCAAATCCGGCACGATGGATTTCGATGACTTCACGCTGCATTACATTGACGAAATGGGAGCGAAGTTCAAACCCGCCCCCAAGCTTCGAGCACATACCGCAGTCTTCCCGGTCGATGGGGGTAAGCCCCATCCCCTGCCTTTGAAAGTCGTCGGTAACAAAGTCCTCAACTCCGCGGGTAAAGAAGTCTGGCTCCAAGGGATCAACATTCCAAGTCTCGGCTGGTCGGATAAAGGCGAGCAGGTTTTTACTTCCACCGTGGTTGCAATCGACGAATGGAACGCCAACATTATCCGCCTTGCAGTGCGTCACCGATTCTGGTTTGGTGAAAGCGATTATCAAAACGATGGCGGCAAAGCCTACCGCGAACTGGTGGACAAACTGGTCGAAACCACCGCATCACGCGGAGCCTATCTGCTGTTGGATTTCCATGAGTTCAAAGCCTTGCAACCCAAGCATCTGAAATTCTGGGAAGACGCAGCCAAGCGATACAAAAACCACCCTGCAGTGATCTTCGGACTCTTCAACGAGCCGCATAGTCTCACATGGGACGTCTGGAAAAACGGCGGCGAAGTCAAAGAAAAAGTCAAAGCCAAGGAAGGTGTCGCAGCCGAAAATACCGAAAATTACAGGACATTTCACTCACCGGGCATGCAGGCGTGCATGGATCTAATTCGCAGGACTGGTGCAAAAAATGTCTGCACCGTCAGTGGTATGGATTGGGCTGCAAGTGTCTCTGGCGTTCTCAATGGGTACGAAATCAAAGACAACGGTGGCAACGGCATCATCTACGAAGCGCACTGCTACAACTGGAAAAAAGACTGGCAAGGCCACTTCCTTGATACCGCTGCCAGGCATCCTGTCTTGATGGGTGAACTCGGAGCCGACGCCAAGCCCATGGAATTCTTGCCCAAGAATATCCAGGAAGATCCCTACACCTGGGTGCCGGACTTTTTGGGATGTATCCAGAAGTACAGACTGCATTGGACCGCATGGTGCTTTCACACCAGTTCATCACCACGCATGATTGCGGATTGGGACTTCACACCGACGCCTTTTTGGGGACAGTTTGCCAAGGATGCGTTATCCGGCAAGCAATTTGAAATGAAAAAAATGCGATGAGTTGTTAATCCATCGCATTTAAAAGTAACTCGTTTTTGTACAACTTTGACAGGAGACTACACATGTCAAAACACTGGATGGGACTTTGCGCCCTGCTGATCGTAAGTATGATGACCACCGGCCTCTATGCAGGTGACAACATTTTCAAGGGCGGTGACTTTGAAGCCGAAAACCCAAAGAAACCCGGCACGCCTGCACATTGGGGAATCAACCCCGAAAAAGGCAGCAGCTGGGAAACCGAAGGTGAAAACAAGTTCCTGCGATTAACGTCAATGGAGTCGGGCAAAATGTACATGGTCTACCGACAGTTCTTCGTGAAGCCTGCGGACTATGGCAAGAAAATGAAGATGACCTTCAAAATGCGATGCAACGGTATCGAAAAAGGTCAGAAATCATGGTTCTCCGGCACACTGTTTATCCAATTCAAAAACAGTGAAGGCAAGAAGATCAAAGGCGTGAGCAAAATCCCACGCATGGCCGGAACGCATGCCGAATGGGAAGACAAGGTTCTTGAATTCGAAGTCCCTGAAGGTGCTGAAAAGTTCGAAGTCATGCCCGTACTCTTTAATGTCAAAGCAGGCACGATGGACTTTGACGACTTCACCCTTGAATATGTCGACTAAGCTCAAAAGCAAATAAACATCCGCAGACAATTGAATACCTATTGAAAAAGCGCAGGTTTCGGCCTGCGTTTTTTCATGCGCATCACAATAAACAACCTAAAACCTGTCACGCCTTGACTAAATCAACAATCTCACACAAAACCATAGCGATTTACTTGACTTATTAAATTGATACGCAAAAATAATAAAAGTGATTGCACAGCAATTTAACCCTTCACCCGTAAAGCACTATGACCACCCAACTACAAAATCCCAAAAAGTTTAAATACGAAGATGTTAAAAGCACTATCGTTCAAATCATCGACAAAATGCCGCCCGGCAGCAAGATGCCATCCGAGCGACACTTGGCACGTAGTAACCAGTGCAATATGCAGACCGTCCGCAAAGCACTATCCCTGCTGGCTGATGAAGGCCTTGTGGAACGGCGAATCGGAGCGGGCACCTTCGTGGCTGATCCCAATCAAGTCCAGCCTCTGACAAAACACGTCGGCATCCTGCTGCATGACAAAGCTGACAACTACGCTTTACGGATCAGTGGCAATCTTTCAAACACTGCCCGTGAGAAGAACATCACCCTCCATACACAACTCATCAGTGACTTTGGTGACAGTGCAGACCATGCCATCAAGCAGTTAGCCAAGGAGGATTGCCCATGTGCGATTGTCCCGTGGCTGCCCCCGGATCAGACACAGCAGCTTGGCGAATTGGTGCGTCGCAGCCCGATCCCATTGAATGTGCCGGTGGCGTTGCCCGGTTTGGACAAGCATTACTTTTCAGACCCACGTACGTTTGGCGTCAGCGGATCACGGTACACAAAAATTGCTGGTCAGTATCTGCATCAACTCGGATGCAAGACGATTGCCTACGTTGGTCCGCTGCTACATGACAATGTCTTTCTGGAACGCCGCATTATTGGCTACACCATGTTTTGTGCCGAGTATGAACTGGACAATCAATGCCACCTGGTCAACCGAGAAGTCGGCCGGATGGATCGGCTAGCCAAACACCTTGCACAGTATCGCGGATCACTGGGCGTGATCTGTTATGACGATGAACATGCGATTCGCTTGATGACTGCGATGCATAAAATCGGCATGCAAGCGCCAAAGGATTTTGCGATTCTTGGTTGGAACAACACCGAAGCTGCCCAGACCACCGACCCACCGTTGAGTAGTTTTTATGGTGACTACGAACATCCGGCCAATTGGATGCTCAAGAATGCGATTGGTCTTGCACATGGCAATGTCGTACAGGAACAAAACCCCAAACCGATGTATCTGAAAATTCGTGACAGCTGCGGTAGCTCTTTACGCAGTTCATCCGAACGTGATGAATTGCTAAACCAAATCGGCCTGACAGAAAAACCACACCAAGGACAGGATCATGAATAAACCAGCCAAGGCTTTCACACTCATCGAGCTACTGGTCGTCATCTCGATTATCGCTTTGCTCATCGCCATCCTGCTCCCGGCTTTGGCTCAGGCGCGTGAAACATCCAAACGTCTGGACTGTATGACACGCATGAAACAAATCGGCGTGGTCACCGCCACCTACACCAATGACTTTAACGGTTGGCTGCCCTATTCCATCACCTATTGGAAGCAGCGGATGGATGACTATGTGACTTTACGTGTGGGTAATGCACAGATTTTTTACTGTCCCAGCGCGATCCCGGTTCCCAAAGCAAACTACAACACAGTCAATAAAGCCTACTGCGCAGGCTTATCCAAGAATCCATACATGGGCAATAAGTACGTTTGGCGATTGGATGATTATTCGGTTTACAAGAAAAAACCGCTAAGTTCTCTAGGCTGGATTTACGAAAACGCAGTGCATCCAACATGGAATTACACCTGCAGCAATTACAACGGCAGCAAAATGAAACGACACATGGGCGACACCCGCATGAACATGCTCTATCACGATGGACACGTGCTCACCTACGATCCCTAAAACACAAAACACGACTCGGGATGCCTGAAAGGTCAATTTAAAATTTTCTTTTTATGCTTCCATTTCACCAACCAATTGATATATTGCACTGCATCAAAGGTTCCCCCTTTTTTTATCCGCATGATTCCCTTCCGGGAGATGAAGTCACCTATCCGTGACGAGTCATCTGACTTGTCCTTTTGGTCTTTATGCGGAAAAAGAGGAATCCATGATCCACGCACGCACACACGAACCCCCTTTGTGCCCACTGACTTTAGCAGCCAGACCGTCCCGTTTTCTGTTCCTGTCAATTCTGATTTGTTGCACGATTACCCTTGCTTCGAACACCTTTGCCAGCAGTATCCATATCGTCAGTTCCGCCAGTGATGTCACGACCGCCATGCTTACCGCCCAGCCCGGCGACGTGTTGGTCTGGACTGATGGAACATATAACGATCAGGCCATTGGTTTTTACGGGGCCAACGGTACTGCGGAACACCCAATCACGCTTCGCGCCCAAACACCTGGCGGTGTGATTCTCACAGGTAATTCAAAGATCAGTATTGGCGGCGAATACCTCATCGTTTCAGGCTTTGAACTCTCAGGGCCACCCACATCAACCTTGTCTTATAGTGTCCAATTCCGCGAAGACAGCAGCAATCTGGCACGTCATTGCCGACTGAGCAACACGCGAATCAACAACCATGATGGACCGTCCGGCCATAAATGGATTCAAATTTATGGCAGCAACAACCGTGTGGATCACTGCAGTTTTGAGAACAAAACAAAGATATCCCAGACCATGGTCATCTGGCTGAGCGGGTTAGCATCCGGCGAAATCCCTAATCATCGCATAGACCACAATGCCTTTCTTGGACACACATCCGGCGGTGGTGCCAACGACTGGGAAACCATCCGTATTGGGACAAGCAGCACCGTCGATGTCGATGCTCATTGTGTCATTAGCGATAACTATTTCTATCAATGTGATGGTGAACTGGAAACCATCTCCAATAAATCCAACTTCAATCGCTATCTGCGAAATACACTTGAGGATTGCCAGGGACAACTCTCCCTGAGACATGGCAACAACTGTCACGTCGAAGGCAACTTCTTTTCAGGCACAGGAGACAGCTATGAAAGTGGTGTCCGCATTCACGGCAAAAACCATGTCGTAATCAATAACTATTTCCAAAACCTCGGCGGCACCAATGGACGTGGCAGCATCGTACTAGGCGAAGGACAACTCAATGCATCATCCAGCGGATACGTTCCCGTGGAGAATGCGGTCGTTGCCTTTAACACAATTGTCAATTGCAAGGTCGCTTTTGAAATCGGCTACGGTATCGGCAGCAAAGATCGAACCGTCCCGCCATCGGACAGTATCTTTGCCAATAACGCCGTCTATGGCAGCCTAAACGACTTGATCCGATATCGTGATCCGGCAGCAGATGACCTTACCTACCAAGGTAATATCATGTATCACACCAGTGGTTCATCTGCATTGGTCCAGGATAAAACCATCAGCTTTGCCAGCGATGAAATTGATTTTGTAGACCCACAACTGGTTTTTGACAGCACTGCCAATTACTACCGCCCCGACAGTTCAACGAGCCCGGTGTTGGATGCTGCTTTGGGATCGTATGTTCAAAGTGATGTCGATCTAACTGGCAGACTTCGACCCTGGTCAAGTAAAGATGTTGGTGCTGAGGAAATCAGTGGAGCCTATACAGCAAGTCCCCATGCGCCTCGGATGGCAAGTGATGTGGGCGTGAGTTGGGGGACGAACGCTGGCCCGGCACCAACGGATATCCCAGTGGGCATCAGTGGCAACATCCCGGAACTGGATGCCAGCGGCTTGTTCAATCTGGCGACCACCGGATATGCCTATGCCCAATCTCTAGGCAGCACCAGCGGCAACGGCAGCATCACCTACTCCATCGTCCAAGGCAATTTGCCGCCGGGTTTGACACTTGCGTCCGACGGCGAAATTTTCGGACACCCCAGCCAAGCAGGTGTCTATCCTTTAACGGTGCAAGCCACGGATAGCGACGGGGATTTTGATCAACACCAACTGACTCTCTATGTTCAAGATCCACAAAGCAGCAATCACGTTCAACTCACTGTCAACAGTATCACCGCAAGCAGTGACGATGGGAACACGCCTGCTGAAAGTCAGGATGACAGTTACAACACACGTTGGGCTGCCGATGGACTTGGCCAATGGATTGAATATGCATTGAACGCGCCAGCCATCATGACCAAAGCTAAAATCGCATGGCATGACGGCGATCTCCGCCAAGCCTATTTCACCATTCAAACCTCAATGGATGCTATTTACTGGACAACTGTTCTGCCGAACCAAACCAGTAGTGGAACATCGTCGTCCATGGGCAGTTATTACTTTGATCCGATTGCTGCCCAATATATTCGTGTCATCGGACATGGCAATTCACTTACCACATCAACCAATACCCAAATCAGCATCGTCGAATTCGAAGTCTGGGGTGAAGATCAATTCAACCAGCAAACCGTAGCAATCACCGGCGACAGCTATATCCAAGGCGGCTCCAGTGCAGCTACGAATTTTGGTTCCAGTGATTATATGGTTGTGAAGTTACAAACCTCAGAAAATTACTATCGCAAAAGCCTTGTTCAGGCTGATCTGCCTTTTGCATCAATTGCGGGTACAGTCACGTCAGCTATGCTGAATCTCAAAGTCCGACAGCTCAACGATCCTGCGACACATGGACTTTATGCCATCGACAGCAATTGGCTTGCATCCACGGTGAATTGGAACAACCAACCCACGCCAAGCTATTTGATAGCCAGTCAATCGATCCCCGATGCCGGCCAATGGACAGTCTGGAATATCACCGGACACACGGCTAAGCAATTGGCTACGGACACTACCCTTGCCAGCGTATCCTGCCTGATTGATTCACATACCCACAACAGCTTCAGCCGTTACCACACCAGTGAAGCGAGTAATTCTGCGGATCGCCCCAGCATTGATCTGAACACCAACAGCAGTACGATTTTGCCCGCCACGACTCGCGTGTATTACGAGACTGAATTTACACCACTCACCCCATGGCTCATTGAAACGAACAGCAGTGCATCGAGTGGATACGGTGTCACCGCGACGTCAACCGCATCGTCACCTCCCAGTGACGGACACCTGGTTTTCCCGTTTAGTCTCACCCAGGCAGGTACGGTCAAGATATGGCTTCGCAGTTTGTGTCCAACCGGTTCGTCGAATTCAGTATGGATTCGTATCCCTCAAAACGACGGAACATTTGTCGCCAAGCACCTGCCGATCAATTCATCGTGGAATTGGGACGACTGGACCACACTGAGTCTTGGGGCAGGCAATTACACGCTCGAAATTGCTCACAGGGAAAGCAACACACAGCTTGATCGTGTCCTGATTACCACGGACACCAGCTTCCAGCCGTAGAGATAAAGACCATTTTTTTTCAAAACCCCACTTGGGTTTCAGCTGTCGTTTTATGGAATTCAATACATTGCAAAAAAAGCCCAGGCTTAACACCTGGGCTTTTTTAATTCAAAATATGGCTTAAAACAAGCTTATTTTTTGCCTGGAGCCTTTTTCGCTGCGGCCTTGGGAGCTTTGGGAGCAGCTGCAGGAGCGGGAGCCTTCTGCGTTTTGAAAGCTTCCTGATTGATCGCGGCATAAGCCAGATCGTAGCGTTTGCCAAAGCGTTGGATGGCAACCACGGCCACGGGCTTGGGCGGCGTGTAGAACGGATTGCCACCACTCTTGGCTGCCGACACACCCGGTTCGGTTGTGATCAGGAATGAACCTTCAGCTTGATAGGTAATGCGATACTGATCAGGCAGGTCGACTTTGAATTTGCCATTGGTGGCGGCATCACGAATGTAGCCGGCCATCAGGAAACTCAACAGTTCGATTTCAACATCCGAAGCCGGAACGACAACGTCAATTTTCACGCCTTCTTTGTTCTTCTCGGACTTGTTTACGGTGATCGTCTTAATCTGCATGTGGGTTATTCTCCTTGGTTGAACCCCATAGTAAATGAGTTTGAGGACTGATTAATGTAACGCCTTAAACAAACTTGGCAAGGCGTTAAGAAAATAATATTGTCACGCTTTGTTATCACAAACCACCAGACAAGACCGCAGGTCAAATCTGACGGGGTAATCGTGTAATAACCTATCGCAATTCATCAGACCGTTTGTGTTTCCAATTCGCCTGCTACAAGTTGTTCGTAGGTTTCACGGTGACGGATAATTGTTGCGGTATCGCCATCAACCAAGACCTCTGGTGGGCGAACCATGGCGTTGTAGTTACTCGCCATCACCATGCCGTAAGCACCGGCAGTGAAGATCGCAATCAAATCGCCACGTTCCATCGGCGGGAGCATGCGCTGCTTGGCAAAGACGTCCGAGCTTTCACAGACCGGCCCCACCACGTCGGTAAGTTGCAGGCCTGGTAAATCCATTGCTTCGAGACGTTGCATGGGAACCTGTGACGCGTCAACCCGAGTCGGCCAGAGGAAGTGAAACGCGTCGTACATTGCAGGACGAATCAGGTGATGCATGCCGGTGTCGACGATGACGAATTTTTTATTGCCACCCTTTTTGAGATACTGCACACGCGTCACCAGAATGCCAGCGTTGCCGGAGATGGTGCGACCGGGTTCAAGAATGATTTTCAAACCCTTGTCCTTGACCAACGGCACAATGGCGTCGGCATAGTCCTGCCAGTTGGGACTCTTACCCGACTCGTAATCGGCAGCAAAACCGCCCCCAATATCCAACGTGTCAATCGTGTAGCCGGACGTGCGAAGCTCATCAATGAGAATCAATGCTTTTTCAATCGCTTTGACGTAGGGTTCAGGGCTGTAGATTGGCGAACCGATATGCAGGTGAATCGCGGTGGGCTTGCAGTGCGGGTTATTGCCATAGCTTTCAAAGAACCGCTTGGCACGTTCAATGTCCACGCCAAACTTGGTTTCTTTTTTACCGGTCGTGGTTTTATCGTGCGTCTTGGGATCGTAGATATCCGGATTAACGCGTAGTGCTGCATGAGCGACTTTACCCATCTGCTGAGCAATGGATGCGATGTTTTCGAACTCGGCTTCGGACTCGATATTAAAGTAGCCGATGCCTGCGTCAATACCTTGCTCGATCTCCGCATCGGTTTTACCGACACCGGCGTAGACGACTTTGCTCATATCAGCGTTGGCCAGTTGCGCCCGATAAAGTTCACCGCCGGACACCACGTCCATGCCAGCCCCTTGGGCGGCCAATAACTTGAGCAGATTCACATTCCCACAGCTCTTGATGGAATAGCAGATCACCGGATCCACTGCCGCAAACGCATCGCGGAGTTTGGTGAAATGGTTAAGCAGGGTTTTGCCCGAATAGACATACATTGGCGTCCCGACTTTGGAAGCCAAGTCGTCAATATTCACATCTTCTGCAAAAAGCTGTCCGTTACGATACTGAAAATGATCCATGGTTCTCACTCAATTGAGGTATTCGTGTTAGACCCGATATTCTAGCAGGTCACGGACAACTGGCGAATAACAAGTCTCAAAGCCGCGTTTCGAACAGCATAACCTGTTCATATAATCCGCAAATATATGGCTAAATACCATGTAATAACATCAAGTTACAGGTCAATCGACACGATATTTTTTCTAATCGTCGAAAAAAATTATCAACTTTCGACAACGCTATAACTGGGGCCAGCAATGACTAAAAATGTAATTGGAAATTCGCTTGACGAGAATGTAACTTTGACCAGCGAGGTCTTAAGTAGCATGACCGATGGCGTATACATCGTTGATCGTGATCGGCGAATTCTCTTCTGGAATAAGGCTGCTGAGCGGATCACCGGCTATAAAGCAACTGACGTGATGGGGTCCTTTTGCCGTGACGACATCCTCTGTCACGTGGACCATAGCGGTCAATGTTTATGTGAAAAAGGCTGCCCACTTGAAGCCATCATCGAAGATGGAGTCCCACGTGAATTGCATGTGTATCTCAGTCACCAGAAAGGCCACCGCGTCCCGGTTCATGTCCGTGGCACGCCGATCTTTGGCACTGACAATCAAGTCATTGCTTGTGTCGAAGTTTTCAATGATGACACTCAGCGTCTGAGCATGATGGACCGCTTGGCTAAACTTGAAGACCAGGCCTTGCTTGACCCGTTGACCGGACTAACCAATCGCCGACACTTTGAACAAACACTCGAAAAATCGATCAACCGGTATCAAAGACAGCATAAACCGTTCGGACTGATTCTTGTCGACATCGATCAATTCAAAAAAATCAATGACTTCTATGGCCACGACATGGGCGACCAACTCATTGGCTTGATCGCACGCACACTCAGTGGACACTGTCGTGCTTACGACACTGCATCACGATGGGGTGGAGACAAATTCGCAGTGATTATCGATGACATCGACCAACAGACACTCACCGAAATGGCTGAACGTATGCGTAACACGGTCAACCGATCCGCATTGGAACACAATGAATGTCACATCACTGTCAGTGTCTCAATAGGTGCATCCATTGTTCAAGAAGACGAAGATGCTCAGACGTTTTTCCAACGGGTCAATGACTTGCTGCTTAATGCCAAGCAAAAAGGTCGCAATCAAACTTGGTCAAGTGACATGGCAAGTGAATGAACGTTTCAAATGATGCGAAAATAACAATGAATCAAGCTGAACAAAAAATTCTCGACAACCTCATTGCCAACATCAGCATCCTTGGTTCAATCAATGATGGCGTGTACATCGTGGATACCGAACGTCGTGTTTTGTATTGGAATACTGCTGCTGAACAAATCACAGGCTACAAATCTTCTGAAGTCGTCGGCAAGCATTGTATGGACAACATCCTTAATCATATTGATGATCAAGGATGTTCACTATGTCAGAAAAAATGTCCCCTTGCTTTCGTGATGCAGGATGGAAAAAAACGTGACATGGACGTCTACCTGCATCATCGCAATGGTTTTCGTCTGCCTGTTAAAGTCCGCGCCACACCTATCCATTCGACTACCGGGAAAATCATCGCCTGTGTTGAAATATTCCAGTTACAACTAGATGCCATCAGCACCATGGATCGACTCAATCAAATTGAAAACTCAAGCCACATTGACAGCGTGACGGGCTTGCCTGACTGGCATTATTTCCGCCAGGAGTTGATTAACAATATCACCACCCAAACGACATCCCAACCACGCAGTTGCATGATCAGCTTTCAACTGGAACATTTTAAGACGCTTGAACAACAGCATGGCCAACAACTCATTGATCAAGCGATGCAAATCATCTCCAAATGCCTCACCGCAAACTGTAAAATCCATGACACGATTGCACGGATTGACAGTGATCATCTTGCACTGCTGACATTGGCAACGGATGCGGATCATGCAAGACAGATTGCCGGTAAGTTTCAAAACCTGTTGTGTCAATGCACCTGTGCGATTCCCAATGGGCGAATCAATCTAAGCGTGACATCGCAGGCGACAATGATCAAAATCGATGAAAGTGTCCACGGCTTACTTAGCCGTCTGAACCTGGACATTGAATCAATCCAATCCAAAGCAGCCTGACCTGCAAACCGGTTTAACATTGCACCATCATTCTTCACAACTGTGATATTCAAATGATTCGTTATCATGGCTTTCATGAGTAAACGACCAGTACAGGCAGACGGACGTGTTCATGGCTGTATCGTGGCTGCACAAAATCAAGATGGTAAGTGGCTGTTGATCCGCCGCGCCAAAGGGGTCGCCATGGCTGGAGGTATCTGCTTTCCCGGTGGTGCGATTGAACATGGTGAGACCCACGAGCAGGCAGGCATCCGTGAAATTCGCGAGGAGACCGGGCTGGTTGTCACGCTCGATAAAGAAGTCTGGCATTTTGAATACCCCGACCGCCCACTGACACTTTGGGGATGGTTGGGTCAATTGCAAACCTTCAATCCTGCGCCCGATCCCAATGAAGTAAGTGAAATACTCTGGTTGAATTTCGACGAAATAACGTCCAACCCTGATGTATTACCCTATACCGACCTGTTTATCGAACAAATCAAAGCAAATTTGCCCACAACCGTTTAACTGATATGGTTTCATGCGACGCGGCAGGTCGAAATTTTTCACTACCCTCCCAATTGGCCTTATTCACCCATCTGCCGTTATAATTTTTGGTTAAAATCGGAACACTCGCCAAGTGAACCCAATTCATTCATCGATTCAGGGACAGAGGACACATGATTCATACCTTGTTCGCGCACGTTAAAACATTTTTGATGCTGCCGGTCTTGTGCATTGCGATGCTCACGGGACAGACCTTGCATGCACAGGACAGTCGCCAGATCACCGTGGTGATTAAAACCCCTGGCCAGGCCGCACGTCGGGCCGATGATGTGGACATCAAGCTCTACGCGCGTCCCATCACTGATGGCGCCAAGACGGATAACGACATCCTCTTAAACGTCAAAACCATTCAGCCCATCCGCGATGTCTCCACCGGGCGAGCCAATGCCTACAAGGTGACGGTTGATCTACCGACGAATATCACGCGTGAAGACTACGGCCTGTGGGCTTATATTGATGCAGGCAACACGGTGACTGAATCGAATCTCGGTGCAGTGGATTTGACCATTGCATTTGGGCGTGTGACATTACCTCAACGAATCGTCTCCGGCGGTAAAGGTGTCGCTCGATTCCCTGTCACCATCACCAACAAGGGTGATCTTGCAGCCGTACGCCGCCAACGCATTGATGTGAAAATCGTCGCCCGTCCTGCCACTGCTGTGGATGAATCTCAGGACGTCACCATCGCCACCGCTGCCAACGAGTCCATCGGGCAGATGGAACCCGGCGAGTCGATCAAAGTCGTGCTCATCGGTGAATTCCCCGGCCAGCTTTCCGTGCAGAGTTACAACATCATCGCAGTGGTCGACAGTGGCAATGCCGTCAACGAACGTGATGAAAACAACAACACCGCCCAGATGCCTGACACCATTGCAGTGACCGGGCAGAACGTTGACTTGCTCGTGGACCTTAACAACGTACAACTCCCCAAGGGGATTGTCTCCGGCGCTCAAAAGCAGATTACCGTCCCCATCAAAATCACCAATGCAGGCAACCTTGGTTTTGACCTGGATCAATCCGTGGATGTGAAAGTTGTCGCGCGTCCTGCATTGAATATTGATGATGACAGTGACGATGTATTACTGGCCTTTTCACAGGGCAATTCACTTGCTCAACTTGGCCCTGGCAAGTCCATGGAACTGGACATCGAAGGCAAACTGCCCCCGACACTTGCCAAGGGGACTTACACCTTGCGTGTAATGATTGATCCAACCAATCGCATCAAGGAAGCCAACGAGTCGAACAATACTGCCATGCTCCTTGAACCCATCAGCGTGCTTGCCAAGGTGATTGATCTTGAAGGTCAACTCATGGAAGCCCGTGCACCACGCCGTGTGATCAGCGGTGAATCACCTTTGCTGGTGATGCCTTTGCGTTTAACCAACTCCGGTAGTGTGGCCTTTGGTTCGGATGCTGCTGCGATTGATTTGAAACTCATTGCCCGTCCTGATGACGCGTTGGATCAGTCCGGCGACATCGTGCTTAAGCACATCAAAGACCGCCCCATCTCCGGGTTGATGCCCGGTCAATCCATGATCGTTAATCTGGATACAGCATTGCCTGCCAACATGCAGCATGGCCGGTTCAAGCTCATCGCGTTGGTGGACTCATCCAACAAGATCGAAGAAGCAGACGAAACCAACAACGCCCCTGAATACGAAGCCACCATGGCAGTCGAAAAGCCGTTCGTCGATCTGGTCGCTGGCATTGTGACCCTGCGTCCTGCCCGGGCGATTGTCTCAGGTTCGGATCACGTGTTAACGGTCCCGGTGAAAGTTGCCAACGCTGGTAATGTTCGCCCCAACACCAATGTCCCGGTGAATATCCGTGTCAGTGGTCGGCCGTTAGGTACATTGGAGAAGACGTCCAATGACGTGGAATTGGGACTCATCAAAGATGTGAATCTCGGCGACTTGCTGCCAGGTACCGAGAAGATGTTCCAAGCCCAGGCCAAGTTCCCTGCCCGGATGCCTGCAGGTAAATATGTGTTGGTTGCTCAGGTAGACAGTGACGCAGTGGTGGTCGAACCCAATGATGAAAACAACTATGCCGTCGCGCCGGTGTCCCATGCCTTGGAGATCGCTGCGCCTCGCATGGACTTGGCTGCTCAGATCGTGAATCTGAACCTGCCCACATCAGTAATCGCAGGCCAAGGCACCAAGCTCGCGCTTCCAATCAAGATCATCAATCAAGGCAACATCGCCCTGCCATCGGATCAGTATGTCGACATTAAAGTGTCAGCCCGTCGACTTGGCAGTGACAGTAAAAAGGATATCGACCTTGCATTGGATATCGACAAGCCGGTTGCTTCATTGGCACCAGGTGAATCGCTGACCTTTACGCCGGTGGTGTCGATTCCTTCAAACGTCGAAGCAGGCAAGTATCTGCTTGTGGCTCACATCGACGCAACCAACAAGCTCAAGGAAGAAAACGAAGCCAACAACACCTTGGCCATTGCGCCAGGACAGGCGTTTGATGTGGTCAGTCCCGTGATTGATCTCGTGGCTGATATTGTCAACCCGCGGCTGCCTGACTTTGCCGTGGCCGGACATGGCCCGGATGCAACCTTACCGGTACAGGTAACCAACGCTGGTAATGTTGCCACAGCATCAGATGTCCAGATCGACATCAAGGTTTACGCCAAGCCCGTTGAGTCCGACAAACTCATCGAAGTGGCAACACTCGCATCCCAACCCATTGGTGGTTTATCACCCGGTCAGGCTGCGACATTCAACACGACCGCCCGTATCCCCACCGGGGCAGACGCTGGCAAGTACGTGCTGATCGCCAAAATCGACACGACTGATGTGGTGACAGAAACCAGTGAAACCAACAACAGCGTGCAAACGGCATCTGCCAACGCAATCAACGTTGCCAAACCGTTTGTCGAATTGGCACTGGGGATTGAGCCGGTCAACCAGCCTGCTGCTGCCATTGCTGGACACAGTCAGCCAGTAAGTGCGATGCTTGTGATCACCAATGAAGGAAACATTGCCACAGGCGACAACGTCAAACTACGTGGCGAACTCTATTGCACTGCGGATGCTCAAGCCGTGTTACTCACAGAATTGGCGGACATTGATATCAGTGGTCTTGGTGCCGGTCAATCAAAACGCATCAAAGTGACGGGCAGTTTCCCGGACACCTTGCCTGCGGGACGTTATGTTTTGGGCGCCAAGTTGCTCAACACAGGTGATGGCAAACAAGCCAATGACCAGGCCGTTCTCCCCATGGCAAGCAGTATCAACGTTACCACCCCGTTTGTCGATCTTGCAATCAACATTGAGTCGGCCAAACTCCCCGCTCAGGCCATTGCAGGTCACAGCCAACCGGTGTCCGCGGTTTTGAGCATTACCAATATGGGTAATGTCCCCGCCAATGCCAACACCAAATTGCGTGTGAGTTATTTCTGCTCAACGGATCAAGGCAAGAGTCAAACCCAACTTGCTGAACTAAGCGATGTCGAAGCAGGCGGTCTTAAGCCCGGCCAATCGATTCGTGTTAACGCTTCGGGTAGTCTGCCTGCGACACTTGCTGCGGGCCGATACATCGTCGGTGCTTCACTGCTTAACAGTCGTCAAGCTGGTGATGAAAAAGCTGCCAACGACATGGCGATTCAGGTTGCTGCTGATGCGGTGAACGTGGTGCGTCCGTTTGTGGACCTTGCTTTGACTCTTGACCCGGTCTCCTTGCCTGGCAGTGTGATCGCGGGTTACGCTCGTCCGATCCAGTTGCCGTTGCGGTTGACCAATCAAGGCAATATTGCGATGCCCAAGTCGATGCAGGTGAATCTGCGGATTCATGCGGTCACGGTTGGCGAAGGACAACAGCGCATCGCCATTGGATCATTGGATTCAGTCCAAGTCGGATCACTGGGTGCTGGCGAATCGTTGGCAAGCCCGGCGACGGTGACTTTGCCTGCAACGCTGCCTGCGGGCAAGTACATCTTTACCGCCGAGATCGATCCGACCACCGCTCAGGGTGATACCGATCCAGCCAACAATCGCGTCGCCACCGTTGCAGCTCATGCGATGGACATCGCCAAACCGTTTATGGACATTGCCACATCCATCGTCTCACCAAGCCTGCCCGCCCAGGTTATTGCTGGCCACGGCCCGACATTTGAGTTGGCGGTAAGGATGACCAACCTTGGTAACGTTCCATTGCCCTTGGATCAAAAAGTCAGTGTCAGCACGTATGCAATGACCACGGATAACGCCGGCGTTGCTGGTGGGCGAGCTGTCCGTATTGACCAGCAGAATATCAGCGTCTCTGAGATGGGTGCCGGTAGCGGCATTGATGCCCGGATGACATTGCTCATGCCCTCCTCAGTCGCTGTGGGGCAATACAGCCTGCGAGTTCAGGTTGAGCCGGTTGGTGATGCGTTGATTGAAACCAGTAACGAAAACAACATCGCCGTCACCAATGCCAATCAGGTGATCAAGGTGGTCGCGCCGTTCGTTGATCTTGTCGGTCAGTTTGATGCCGACAAACTTCCACGTCAGATCGTCGCCGGCTATGCCTCAAAAGTCCAGGTGCCGATCCATCTCACCAACCAAGGCAATATCGCGTTGGATAAAAAAGCTGCAGTGGCAGTCAAACTCTTTGCCCGTCCGATTGACCGCAAAGCTCAGGACATCGTCCTTGCGACACTCAGCGATCAATCACTTGCCAACCTCGCATCTGGCAGTGTTCGCACGATGACTGCTGACGTTTCATTCCCACCTGCGATGGGCGTAGGTCGATACCTTGTGGGTCTTGCGATCGACACCGCTTCACAAATCGCAGAATCCGATGAGAATAACAATGACCTGCTTGCTGATCAGGGACTTGCCATGCAGGTCGACGCGCCACGCATCGACTTGATCGGCTCGCTGGAAACGGTTCGCCCTTCAGCGGGGATCATTCTCGAAGCTCAGAAAGTCAGCGTCTACGTCAAGATCGCCAACCGTGGCAATGTTCCGCTTGATGCAGAGCAGACCGTTGACGTGATGCTTTATGCACGCCCCGTCTCACTGGGCAAACTCCCTGATAAAGACCTTCAACTGGGCCGAATGGCTTCAGTAAAAATTGCGGGGCTAGCTCCGGGATTAGAACGAACCTTCCGCGAAGAAGTGATGTTCTCGACCTCGAATATGCCTACGGATGACTATGTAATTGTCGCCAAGATCGACTCAACGGATATCCTGCGTGAAAGCGATGAGACCAACAACATGGCCACCGCAACGGATCGCGTGATCGCATTGGGCCGTCGTTTCCGCATCAAGGACATGCCCGTGCCGTTCGATTCGGACGGGCCGCGTCGCTACATGGTCAACGGCATCAAGATTGAATACCGTGGCGTTGCTGCCAACCCATCTGTCGAACAACTCAAGGCATTGGAATTACACTTGACCCAATCCTATGCCGGCCTGGTTGCTCAACGTTATGAAGAAGAGTCGCAACGCATGACCGTCGGACAACTCACAGAGGTTAAAGACACCTACCTGTATCGTTCTGCAGTGCGTGTACTCTGTGCCCGAATTGCGGATCACCTGGCCAGTGTCAACAAGGACGATCTGATTGTCCGACCTGCCCCGAACCAGATTGACGTCAAGGGCGAAGACCTGCGTCCCAAGGGGCAAACCGGCTTGACGATTGTGATTGAAAAGGCAAAGTAATTAAGTATCCATCTGTATTTGATTAGTTTTATCGGGGGATTGTTGACATGGAACCCAATGGGAAAACGTTTGTATTAGGTGGCTTGGGCTGCTTGGGAAGTTTTCTTGTCTTTGGCCTGATCATGGTGCTCATCGGCGGATATATGCATATTGATCTCTGTGGCGCAATCGCTCTGTTTCTGATCGGGGGCTTTCTAGCTCTACTGGTTGCATGGATATATAACAAAGGCAAACAGGACGGCATGCAGTAATTTGATACAAGAAACAATCGGTGCCGTTCATTTTGACAATGTGTTTTTTGTTGACATTCAAGTGATTTTTTCATCACGAATAATGTGCTGTATGATGAACGTCTTACAGCATGTTTTGAACTTCGACATGACACAAGGAAAAACCTCATGGCACTCACCCCCTCCACCATGTTGCCACTGGGCACCACCGCCCCGGACTTTGCATTACCCAACACCGATGGCAAGACCATCAAGCTTGCTGACTACTCAAACAGTAAAGTGCTGTTGGTGATGTTCATCTGCAATCACTGCCCATTTGTCAAACATGTCGCGCCCCAATTGGCAAAGATCGGGCAGGACTACGCAGACAAAGGCCTTGGCATCGTGGCGATTCAGTCCAATGACATTCAGACGCATCCTGATGACTCACCTCAAATGATGGCTAAGGAAAAAACAGAGCGTGGCTACAACTTCCACTATCTCTTCGACGCTGACCAGTCGGTCGCCAAAGCCTACACGGCAGCCTGCACGCCGGACTTCTTTTTGTTTGATGCGGATCACAAATTAGTCTACCGCGGGCAACTTGATGACACGCGTCCGACGCGCATCCGCTCAGGGGTCTACGATTCATCCAACGGCCCGACAGGTGTTGATCTGCGTAACGCCATTGACGCAGTCCTTGCTGGCAGACAACCCACTGCAGAGCAAAAACCCTCTATGGGTTGCAACATTAAATGGTCTGCGGGCAATGAGCCGGACTATTACAATTTGTAAACCGCATAAATGAAAATATATACAAGTCAAAACACTTTAATGTATTTATACTAACGCAATACCATTAATATCAATCATAGACTGTTCATCACGATCATTTCTGATATATTGCACGTGTCCAGTATCACGCGAATGGGGTTCGTTACTTCCTATTATTGACTGATTAGAAACACTTGGCTTATGCCCGGTGTTACCCGGCTGACTCTTTTAAAGGTATGTGGGGATGCACCTGAAACAGACTTTGATTGTACTATTGGCAATGCTGCTATTGAGCAGTTCCACGTTGCATGCACAAGTAGCAAACAACACTGCCTTGGAACGCTTTGAACGACAGCTTGATCAAATCCGCAGGCAAACACGCCAGCAGGCCAATACGGATGTCCCGGTGGATCAACGCCTGCTCATTGATTACGGTGCATCGCTGACACTCAGCTATGCTGCAATTGATGATTCGAATTTTGATACCCGTCAATTCAACCAGTATCAGCTTCAAACTTTTGCACGATTGAATCTCGACGGAGCGCACAACTTTTTCGTCCGTGCATCTTCGACCTATCGTGACTTTCATCCCGGCTCGGATTCATTTGATGCACATGGTGATGACTGGGAAGAATTCAAACTCGACCGCGCGGTGTATCGCTTTGATCTTGGCCGTTTCATCGCATCACGTGGTGATCAGCCGCCGACCACCAATCTGATTGTCGAAGGCGGACGCCAGTACATTCACTGGTTTACCGGACTGGTCTTCAGCAATGAACTCGATGCGGTGCAGGTCACCGTGGACCACGACAAACTCAGTCTCATCGGTTTGGCAGGAACCTCGACCCGTCGCACCATTGATATCGACTCGGCACGTCCCAACTATGACACCGACACGCATCGCAATTACTTTGCAGGTGCTCTGACCTATCAACTCGACGAACACCACAAGCCGTTTATCTATGGATTAGTCCAACGCGATCACAACAACACTGGAACGTATATCGACAGCTCCATCACTGGTACCACCACTGCTTTTGACTATGAATCCTGGTATATCGGCGTGGGTAGCCAAGGCAGTCTCAGCGATCAACTGCTCTACAATGTCGAGTTTGTCTACCAAGGGGGCAGCGGGCTTTCCAGTGCATTTGATCTCCCGACTTCTACCACCAACAACCAAACAAATGAAGACATCTCAGCATGGGCACTTGCGATGAACATGGCCTACCAGTTCAAGAGTGATAACTTTACCCGCATGGATGGTGAGATCATTCTGGCCTCAGGTGATAGTGACCGATTTACCGGCAGTTCGGCCTACGGTGGTAATAAGACAGGCACCACCGACACTGCATTTAACGGTTTTGGCTCTATGGACACGGGGCTGGCTTTTGCCCCGGATGTCACCAACTTGATGATGCTTCGCGTGGGCGCTTCGACCTTCCCATTGATCAACACCGAAACCTTCAAGCGTCTGCAAGTGGGCACCAACGTCTACCTGTATGGCAAACTTAACAAAAACGGCCCCATCAATGAAGTCACTGATGACCACACCTTCCTGGGTGTCGAAACCGACTTCTATGCCAACTGGCGGATCACCAATGACCTTGCCATGGCCTTGCGATACGGCGTCTTCTTTGGCGGTGATGCACTGACCAACAATTCTCACCCGCGTAACTTGTTCTTCACCAGTTTTACTCTGGCGTTCTAAATCATGAAGCAATCCAACACACTCAAACGATTGACATTGACACTTGCCTGCATCGGAGCCCTGCTGCTGACTGGCTGTCGCACCGCAGAGGTCACCACCTCACTGACCAACCAGTATCCAGGCAGTGACATGGACAGTCAGATGAATTTCTGGCATTCACTCAACGATAAAAAACTCATCAGCAATGATGAAGCCCTGCATGGTGCGATCCTGTTTTATTGCAGTGAGGATCACGCCAAGTCCTACGATGAGCGTGTCTATCGGTTTAAGCAGGACAAATTCCTTGCTGCGAATTTTGACGGTTTGGAAAATGAAGCCATCACCCGCGGGCAGCTTGCTTCGATCCTCGCCAGAATGTTGAAGATCAAAGGCGGCGTGATGATGCAACTCTTTGGCCCCCAGCCCCGCTATGCCTTAAAAGAGATGGTGGCTTTGCGCATCTTCCCTGAGAGTTCCGCTCAACAGGTTCTCAACGGCGCTCAGTTCATCGAAATCATGGGACGTGCTGAAGACTACCAACTCAATGCTGACCGCAAAGCCTCAGCAGAAAAGCTCAACGCTGCCAAGGAATCTGACGATCAAAACAAACAGTCGGACACCACAAGCACAACACCTGCTGAACCTGAAAAAACAACCGAGTAAATTGACCACAGAACCAACACGTTTTTATTGAGTATCACAGATGATGATGATCCATCGACACCATGTATTGAGTATGTTGTTTTGCCTGACGTTGGCCATCCTGCCAGCCGTTGCCGATGACTCGTCTATTGATCCGTCTGCCACCATCAGCGACCAGGTCCTTGAAGGTGTCGTCACCGGTATCCGCGGGATGGTTCAGATTCGCCAAAGTGAAGATGAGCCATGGGTCAAAGCCCAAAACGGCATGAAGCTCTCCCAAGGTGCAGAGTTCCGCACCGGCCCACGGAGTTCCGTGCAATTTAGAATCCCGCCGGATCAGATCATCACCCTTGACCGTCTGGGAACCGTCAAGCTCATCAACGCTATTGCTCAAAACAACAAGATAAAAACTGACCTGGGCATGTCCTACGGCAGAACGCGATACGACATCCGCAAAGCCGGCTTTGAACATGAATCCACCATCCGCAGTCCGTCTGCAACCTTAGCTGTCCGCGGGACACGTGTGGGGATCCAAGATGGTGCGATGGGCTTTTATGCCTGGTCCACCCAAAGTCGTGCTCAACTGTACAACAAGCTCAGTCGTCAGAATCTGACCTTCGGCGAAGACACGCATGTCGACAGCCAAGGCGGTGCAGCAGATAACATGCAACGCCAGGGAACCGTCTATGCTGGTGATGACCGTAGCCGGGATGGTGATGAAACCTTCCTGGACAATACGCGGCCTGGTGATGCTGCCAATCTCTACGGGTCCGGTGGTAACAACCTCACCGGCAACAGAGCGGTTTCAACCAACTTCGAATTCGGTGATAACCAAGCCAACCAGTTCACTGGAGACCTGCGTTTTGAACTGTTTTGGGACACCTACTACGGCGGAGATTTGACACTGACTGTACTCGATCCTGAAAACTACAATTCAGCAGTCACACCTGGCCCCGGAAACGTCCCATTCCCCAATGCCACCACAGAATTAGGTGACAACTTTGCTGCGGACATGACCATTGGCGATGCAGTCAATGACTACGGTGGAGCTGGCGTGACGGAAGTCGTGAACTTCACAGGTACATACCCACAAGCTCATGTCATCGGTATCACCAATGTCTACAACGGCGATTACCTGTCTCAAAATTACACGATCAACATCTATCAACGTGACAATTCCAGTGAAGACTTCACACAGATCGGTACGTTCTATGATGATGTTGATGATTATAAAACCAACCTGCATACCGTCGTCATCACCAATGGCAACGAAGTGTCGGTTTCAGAAACTGTCGGTGTGATTGATAATATTTCCAACTTGGTGACAAGTAACTGAGTAACCATGCATGTGAAAAATAAACCGCAGTAGTCAACGATCACATCCGATGCCTGTAGACCTCATAGCATGTGCAAAGGAACGCAAGATGAAGACAACTAAACTGGCGATTTGTTGCGTAATCGGATGTGTACTTGCCTCTACAAATTGGTTGCATGCTGACGACTCGCCAATCAATCCCACTGCCAACATTGCCAATCAAGTCCTTGAAGGTGTGGTCACCGGCATCCGCGGGATGGTGCAGATTCGCCAAAGCGAAGACGATCCATGGGTCAAAGCCGAAAACGGCATGAAGCTCACGCAAGGTGCCGAATTCCGAACCGGCCCGCGAAGCAGTGTCCAATTCAAAATCCCACCTGACCAGACCGTTGTCCTTGACCGACTGGGCACCATCAAGCTTCTGACTGCTGTCGCTGAGCACAATAAAATCAAAACCGATCTGGGCATGACCTACGGCAGAACGCGGTACGATATCCGTAAAGCCGGCTTTGAACATGAGTCCACCATCCGCAGTCCGTCTTCGACACTCTCAGTCCGTGGGACACGAGTTGGTATTCAGGATGGTGCGATGGGCTTTGTCGCATGGTCGACCCAAAGTAGTGTCCATGTCTTTAATAAAGACAGCCGTCAAGCAATGACCTTTGGCGAAGACACCGGCGTGGATAGTGAATCCACCGGCCCGGCGGACCAAAAGAAACAAATGGGCACACTGGACCCCGGTGATACCAGATCCCGTGATGGTGCTGAAAGAACCTTGGTTGCCGGGCGACCAGGCTTGAATCCCAATCCCGGTGGCGCAGGTAACATCTTCGGCCCTGGTTCACGCCCCAGAATCCAACCGACACTTCCCATCAACAATCCCAACTTCTACGGCTTTGTTCCGGGGCAATTACGCTTTGAACTAAGCTGGTCCAATGGATATGGCTACACATCAATCTTCGCAGGCGAAGGCGATCCCCCCCCAACCACGGCACAAAGTGATCTGGACTTCTGGGTCAAATCCCCTGCTCCAGGTGACGTGATCATTGGTACATTCAGCCTCAACAAAACCAACCTTTCCGGCGGTATTGCAGGCGAGGATGTCACCGACGGTAATCCCTATGCCAGCGAAGTCATCGAATGGAAAGGCCCCACCGTCCCCACAGGTGTCTTCATTGTTGGCGTCGACGGATTCTCTATCTATGACAGCCAGGGCAATCCGACCAATCAGCCCTACAACATCACCGTCAGTGCCAAGAAACTCACAGACGAATACTACACCCCCATCCATGAAATCAGTGGCACGGTCAACGACAATCAAACCATCGAACATGATGTCACCGTCGAATTCCAAACACAAACCCCATCCATTGATGAATAACAATCAAGTATCATTTCCCTTATGAGACTCCAGGAACGAAAGCTACTGATCCGAAACGCCTTGTTGGGTCTGTCAATCTGCCTGGGGATGGTGGCTGCCAACGCTATGGGGTGGATCGAAAGTCTCGAACGCTGGTGCTACGATGTCCGCGCCCAATACTGTCAGTACGATCAACAACCTCCAACTGACCAACTCATCCATCTGGATATCGATGATTCGACACTTCAAGCCATTGGTGCATGGCCTTGGCCGCGACAGGTGTTGGCAGAGGTGATCGACGAACTGTCGTTGGCAAAAGCAAAAGTCATCGCGATGGACGTCGTGTTCCCTGAACCGCAGCTTCCGAGATTGCTTCAAGACACGCAAGATAAACTCGTCAAAATTGAAGATGATAAATTGCTTGCCCAAGCGCTAGCAGACTCTGGCAAAAGTCTACTGTCCGTAGCAGTGGATATTCAAAACGCAAACGACAACCAAGCGGTTCTCAAGCATGCAGCAACCAAACTCATTGAGAACAATCTGACAATCACACGTGAAGACTTTGAAGAACAGCTTCGCCATTCACCGGTTTATCGACAAATCAAAAACCTTGCTGTCAACATTGACTCTCTGTTTATCCGGGTACGTCAACAGGTACTGTTTGAACGGTCTGCAGCATTGCTTAAACAACATCCTGGTGTGGATTTTCTCAAGGCTCGTGAGATGATCCTGCCTCATTTGGATATCAATCTCATTGGTGGCTCACCGCTGATCAACACCTTGGAGAAGCAGTTTGACCGGGCGCGATCCATGCATGCCTTGCATCGCTATGCCACGCCGCTATCTCAAATTCAGCAGTCCGCGGTAAGAGTCCAACCACAACTTCCCCCTATCGCCCTGCTCAGTGAATCAGCCATGGGAGCAGGTTTTGTAACTTATCTTCCTGATGCCGATGGCGTGGTACGCAGTGTGTCGTTGGCAGTCTATGATGGTCAAAAAATCCTGCCTCAATTAGGACTTGCCCTGGCATGTGGATACCTGGGGGTGCATCCACGTGACATTCGCTTTACGGATGATCATGTGGAAATCCCCAAACCCGATGGCACGGTGATTATGCTCCCTGTACGTGAGCAGCAGGTCAAGGCAGTGAACCGTCAGATTCGATATTGGTATGACGTGCCTTGGTTTGGCCCCGCTGATCAATGGCAGTACATGTATGATCCAATGCGCATGCAGTCCATGCAGCACCTGCCGGTTGATGCCGTCTATCGCATCGCACGTTACCACCAACAGATTGCAACCAATAACCAGCAAATTGATAAAGCCATCAGCATCGTACTTGACGATGACGCGGAGCATAAACTCAAACTCAATCCTGACCTTGGGCGCAGCTATCGTAACAGTCAGCCCGACTCCAACGACAGTGCCGCACGCCAGGCGATGGTTGCCAAACTCAAAGCAGATGATTTTGTCTCCGCGGTGTATGCGGACTTTGAAAAACTCAAGCCCGAAGACCTCAGTTCAGATGATCGTTACTTCCGACAGGCGTTGATTGATGCGTATCGTGCGATGGATGCCGGGATCGAAAAAAACAACCAATGGGAAGAGCAGATTGTTAATGCTCGCCTCAAACTCAAACAACAGATTGCAGGCAAGGCCGTCATCATCGGCTGGACGGGGACCGCTGCCATCGCCGACTTCGTGCAGACTTCACTGCACCACAAGTGTCCAGGTGTGGTGGTGCATGGCGCGATTTTCAATGCCATCCTTACAAACGAGAGTTGGTTTGGTGTTCATCCATCTGTGAACATCATCATCATTTTGATTCTGGGTCTTGCTGCGACGATCCTTGCTGCCCGTTTATCTCCGATCTGGGCATTGGCCGGATGCCTTGGGATCAGCAGTCTGTATCTCGGATTTAACGGGCTGGTTTTGTTCGACAAGATGAATCTCATTGTTGAAGCTGCCTCACCAATCCTCACGGTAGGACTGGTCTGGTCAGGTTGCACACTTAACCGATTCATCGTCGAACGTACTGAACGGGCTCGTATCACGCGACGGTTTTCCAGCTATGTGGATCCGGCGCTAGTTAACTATGTGATCAATAATCCCGACACTGCACGGCTTGATGGTGAACTCAAGGAAATGACAGTGGTGTTCACCGACCTAGCAGGCTTTACAACGCTGTCAGAAAAACTCCGTGAACGTACCGTCCCGATCCTAAATGAGTACATGGGATTGATGGTGCCAATCATCCGAAATTACAGTGGGTATGTGAATAAATTTCTCGGTGATGGCATGATGTTTTTCTATGCAGCACCATTGGACAATCCCAACCATGCAACGGATGCGGTACGCACGTCGTTGGAACTTCAACATGCGATGATCGACTTTAACCGCAGACTCCACCAGCAGGATTTGCCAACGGTCGCAGTTCGGATTGGTATCAGTACAGGCAATATGGTTGTCGGCGATGCCGGTTCCGAAGACGCTTCGGACTATACCGTTTTAGGTGACAGCGTGAACCTCGGCGCACGTTTGGAGTCCGCCAACAAGTACACGGGTACCGCCATCCTCATCAACGATACCTGCAAAGAACATTTGGGGGACACCTTCCTGCTACGTCCGGTGGGCAAGCTTCAGGTCGTAGGCAAGAGTGAAAGCATCATGACATGGGAACCGCTGTGTCTTTTTGATAATGCCGATGAGCGTCAGCAGAAAATTGCAGCCTTGGCAAAACCGATTGTCGATCACTTTGCTGCCGGTGATTTTGATCTATGTCTGGCCGCCATTTCCGAATATGGCGATGCACTTGGTAGCGACAAATTCAGTCAATTCTATCAACGCCAATGCCAACGGCACATGGAAAACCCTGACGACTTCAACGGCTGCATCGTGCTCGAAGCCAAGTGATCGGCGATAACGTCGTCTCGATCAACAACTGGCACGCTGGCGCGGTTTGGGAGCGTTTCGGGTGGCGATCTTGTTGATCTTGACTTGTGCTTCTTCGATGAGCGTCGCCGACTCCTGCATCCAACTGCTGAGTGTTTCACGGGTCTGGGTGAGAAATTCAGCGATGTCCACGTCCGTACCTAACCATGCACGGTCATAAGCAATGGTGAGAATTCGATCAAAACCAATCCCCATCAGGCGATGAATCACTTCACGAACCGGAACCACACCTTCACCGATGGCTACAAAATCATTGCCTGAGCCTTCCATCAAATCGTTGATCCGAGCGATGTGAATGCGACTGTGAAGTAAGGGAATGGATATGCCAGGATTTTCCCCCACAGCAAAGGCATTGGTTTGATTCCAACTCACACCAATCATTGGATGCTCGGTCATATTAATCAGTGTCCACCAATCCTTGGCTTTGGCAAAGGAGCCATTGTTCTCAAAGAGCAGCGTGACGCCATGCTCGGCAGCCATTTGTGCCAGGGGAAGGACATTGTCCATCATGCGGCTGATGACTTTACGACGCGATTCATGAGGCTTGACATTGTTGCCTTGGATGCGCACGTAGGCACAACCCAAAGTCCGAGCCACACGCAGAGCATGCTCGACACGTGATGCGGCTTTTTGAATCTGATCCGAATCAACATGGTGCATGCAGACATTCAACGAGATGCATGCCACCTTGATCTGCTCTGCTTCAAACTGCTCATGCAGCTCGTGCGGATTACCCTTGAGCGGATCACATGCCAGCGTTGGATATTCACTGCTGGTGGTGATGAGTTCGACTTGGCTGATACCGGTTGCCTTGGCCAGCTCAATGACCTGCTTTGGAGAAAAATCCGGGCAGATGGCAGTACTAAAAGCAAGTTGGATGGACATCGGGCATTCCTGCATGGTGATGGATCGAGATGCATAAAATACCGTAGATTGGGTAATCTTGCCAGTTGATCGTGGTGTTGGAACGGATATCCAGCAAGGTCAATCACAGTACCCAGCGATAGCGACACTTGGTTTTAGAGCCTTGCTGGTATTGTGTTTCGTGCTCGGGGACATCGATGGTGTCCACATACTCAGCACCGATTTTTTCCACGGTTTTGCGTGATGCTGCATTTTTCGGATCACTGGTAATCCAGACTTGCCGATAGAACTGTTTGATCCATGGCTTTAACGCCAGGCAAGCTTTGGCGGCATAACCCTGGCCACGATGTTCGGCATGAATACCGTAGCCGATGTGTCCGGCCACATTCGTGACATGCTCCGTATCCCCAACACGAAAATTGATATGTCCCAACGGTGTGCCAGCATCGTTACTGATCAAAAAATGATAGTAAGGCACATAGCCAAGATGAGGGATACCATCGACCACTTTCTGACAATGAAGATATACATTCTCAAAACACAGATCCATGGGAGCAGGTGGCAGTGATGACATTACTGAACATCCTCACTGCTTGAATTAACCGATCTGCTTGGCGGATTTGTCCTGCTCGGATTGAGCCAGATCAATCACCGTATTCTTTTTCATGATGCGATTTAGTACCCAGATCGTCGGTGTGAATAGCGAATAGACCACAAATGCTCCAGCCATGCTCTGTTGTGGAGCGATAAACAACAGCATGCCAAGGATCAACATCATCGCAAACTTGCCAAAGCGAACACGCCCACGGAAATAGCGATTGGCAAAGTGCGGATATCGCAAGTTGCTGACCATCGCCAATGCCACAAGCAACATGATGGCCACCATGCTCAGAGCAGTCGCACGGATCGCCCAGTTTTGTGCATCAAGTCGCGTAAACATATGTTGGTGAAGCAGGATCAGACTCACCACTGTGCCTGCTGCGCCCGGTGATGGCAAGCCTTTGAAGGACATGTGATCAGACTCATCAGGCTCGTCGAGTTCCGTGTTGAATCGGGCCAATCGCAAAGCTACACAGCAGATGTAAATACCCGCGATGACCATGGCAATGCGATCCAGATAAGCGTCTGAACGCTCAGCGATAAAGGGCGCATTAACACCAATGAGTTGGATGACAATAAACGCAGGTGCCACGCCAAACGTGACCATGTCTGCCATCGAGTCGAGTTGCTCACCCAGTTCACTGGTGTTGTGCGTCAGTCTGGCAACCGATCCGTCAAAGGCATCAAAAACCATCCCCAGAAATACGAACACCCCCGCGAAAGTCAGCGGCGTCCAACCCCAGGGCAATTCCGTGGTCACCGGGCGACTGGCCAGGAAGACAGACGTGAACCCACATAGCAAGTTCCCCAAAGTCAACATCGACGGCAGGATCGCCACCGTCTTCTGACGTGCCCGTTGGCGTCGGGATAAATGCGTTCGGATGGGCTTGGCGGATCGTTTCATATCAGATTTCTCGGATTCAGACGGCATGGACTGCATCGCTAAACCGGTAGTCGAAGGTATATCTTTCAAACGATTGGGCATAGATACGCTATGATACCGTGAATCAGCCTGAAATGGCACCCCTTTGGATAACAAGCCTCTCCCTCCTTGGAAGGATCAGTATGACATCGGCGTGCAGCGTCCCATGTCCAACGCAAACCAATGCCCTGCCGACCACCAACCGGTCGACCAAGTTACTGTCGCGCCTGCTGAGTCTGACGGTCCTCTGTGCCTGCCTGCCAGTGATAGGAATCGCAGTATGGCTCGCCCCCGACTCCTCAGGCATGGGAACGCATATGCAGCTTGGTCTGCGTCCATGTTCATACCTCGAAGCGACCGGTATACCTTGTGCTACCTGCGGGATGACCACTGCCTTTTCACATGCTGCTCATGGGAACCTGATTCAATCCTTCATCGCACAACCAGCAGGGATGCTTTTCTGTCTGCTATTGGCTGTGATGAGTCTGCTCTCACTGTACACGCTGGTGATGGGGATCAGCCTTTTGCCACTACTGTCAATATTCTGGCGTCCGCGGAGTTTTTTGCTGTTGGGCATCATTGTTGGCCTGGCGTGGGGTTACAAAATCATGATGGTTCAAATGGGATATTAAATGCAGCAACGTAATCGACAATTCATCTATCACACTTGGACAAGCCTGCTGTTGTTGACATTCTGTCTACTGGTATCAGGCTGTGATGCGTTGGGTTTTATGGTGTATGCACTCAACGGCCCGGAGACTGAAATCGTCCCTGCGGAATATACCGGCCTCAACAATTCGCGGTTGGCGGTTCTCGTCAGTGCCGACTCCAATACGTTGTATCAAAGTCCTGAAGCACCCAATGCGATCTGCTCAGCGGTGACACGCGAGTTGGCCACCAAAGTACCGGGATGTATTGTCCTCCAACCCAGCAAGGTCAATGCATACGTCGAAGATAATCCCTACTGGCATACCATCCCCTACGACCGCTTGCTTATACAGCTGGAAGTTGAGCAACTGGTCATTATTGATATCGTCCAGTACCAGATTCATGACAAAGGAAACGGCAGTGTGTTTAAAGGAACCGCCATTGCCAACATCTCGGTTGCCAAACGTTCCGATGGCAATACACTCGCTTACAGTAAAACTGTCAAAGCCACTTATCCCTCGGGTTCATCCGTGGGGATGGTTGCTGCCGAAGAACAATCCTTTCGCCTGGCATTGCTCCAGAATCTGACGACAACTATTGGACACCTTTTCTATGAATACCAGGTTATCCATGAATAAACCCCTGCTCCGACATCCAATCCGCATGGCGGTCACTTTGCTGCTTTGTTTATCAGCGACTCTACTCGTTGGTTGTGAAGCGGTGGGTTTTATCGCTCAGGCCATTTCGCCGGAAAAAACACCAGCCGTATTTGATCTGCCGGTGATGAGAACCGTGGTACTCGTCGATGACACCAACACCCAACTTGGCGATCCGTCGCATACCGGAGTGATCGCACAGCGCGTTCTTTTTGACTTGATCCAAAGCAAAAAACTCGTCAAGGAACAAACCGTCGATTACCAATTCGTCCGCAATCTCGAAGCTAATCTCGGCACAGAATTTGATCGCACGCCCGTCGATCAGATCGGCCGGACACTTGGTGCCGACCAGGTCATCCATGTAAATATCGACTTTGTCCAGATGAGTGTCCAACCGGGTATCATCGAGCCCAAGGCGTTGGTGACGCTTAAAGTCATTGATGTGAAAAATGCAATCAGGCTGTTCCCAGCCCCCTCACCTATCACCGATATCGACGGGTTGGCCACATCCAAACGCGGCTACCGCATCACCGTCGAATTGCCACGCACGATCATGATGGATCTCGATGGCGGGACGCAAGCCATGCTGTTGCGGAAACTCGCAGAACAGATCGGCTACGATGTCGCTCGTGTGTTTTACCTGCATCCTCGTGAAGAAGATGGCAAAGGCCCTGGTCGTCCAGGCACTGGAGAATAATGTGCATGCGTGTGCTGCATCTAATTAATCAAGCTTCCCCCCAAGCCTCGGCTGTCACGCTGAACCTGATGGCTACGGCAATGCAAAAAGTCGAAGCCCAACATCAGGCAATTCTCATCGGTGGACAACCACTCTGCGATGCTGCTCGCGCGTCAGTAATCGAATCATTCATCCCCATGGGTGCGCCCGGCGGACATGCTCTTGCTGCCCTGCCACGTCTGCGACATTGGTTACGTAACAACGCTCAACCGGATATGGTGCACTGCTGGTCAGTGGGATCGCTCTTGCTTGCGACACTTGCCTGTCGATCTGCCCCCCGGTTATTAACATTAACGTTGATGCCTTCTTTGCATGAGTTGCATTTACTGCGCATGCTCGCTGCTGAAGCCGGGCCTGCGAAACTGGGCATCGTTCCCATCACCGCGACGATTGCCCGTGAGGTTCTCTGCTGTGGTGTTGATCCTCAATGTGTCGACATCCTTCGACCGGGTGTTGATATGGGTTTGATTCAGGCAAGCGAACGAGATGCAATTCGCACACGATGGGAACTTGCAGGAGACGACCCATTGGTGGTGATGCTCCTGTCTGACCCGCCCACCCAATGCGATGCAGCGCGGGCGACCTTGATGCTCGGACTTACGCAGGTGGGCATGCAAAACACCCAACGCCCTGTGCATTTACTGATCCACCCGGATCAGAAAAACCGACTCGCTGCACTGAATCCGATGCGACCATTAAACAATGAGCATTTGATTCTCTCTGATGCTGCAGCAGCGATTCCCTGGCAAGTCCTACCCGCCTGTGATGCAGTGATTGCTTTGGATGATGGCGGCGCAGGACTGTCCATCCCCTGGGCGATGGCAGCCAACGTCCCAATCGTTGGACATGCAACAGCTGGTATCTGCGAATGGGTCGAGGATCATCACTCGGCTTTACTGGTCGCCCCCGGCCAACCTGCCATGCGACACATTGCAGGCAAGCTCACCGATATCCTCAGTGATCCACAACTCACCTACAAACTCCGTGACACCGCTCGCCATGAAGCCTTCAGCTTTTACTCACGGACGCGCTTTGGCAGTGACCTGAATACGGTCTATCACCAACTGCTCGATGGCAAAGAACTCAACGTCCCGGACATGCCTTCCACAGGCGGATTACGGTTTGCAGGGCGTGGATAAAACCCTGTTTTTACAACTTCTACTCTGCGGTGATAACTGAACATAAAAAAGCCCATGACAATTGCCATGGGCTTTGGTGTTTTTATTTAGATGTCAGTCTTTTGACTCAGCTTTTGCCAGCGGTGTCTTCACCCAGGAGTTGGGCAACCAGGCGGGATTCGCCAACGGTCGTCTGGATCTCGTTGGGATTCTGAGCACCGGCTGCGACTGCTGCTTCGGCGGCATCTTCAAGCTGCTCGGCAGCGGAAGGATCGCTTGCTGCTGGAGGTTCGGCCAACTTGATGACCTTCATTTCCTGATACAACTTGAAGCCCGTACCCACTGGGATCAAGTGACCCAGCAGGACGTTTTCCTTGAGACCCTGGAGTTCGTCGATGCGACTTGCAAGTGCTGCATCGGTGAGCACCTTGGTGGTTTCCTGGAAGGATGCACCGGAGAGGAAACTTTCAGACTGCAGTGATGCCTTGGTGATACCCAGCAACAGCGTGGTAGCAGATGCGGGGCGACACTTGACGGCCTTGCAGGGTTCGTTGCCTTCGGCTTCGGCCTTGAGATTGGCTTCCTTGAGTTCGCTCTTGGTGACAAGGGTTTCGGGGATCAGCGATGTGCCGCCCTGTTCCTTGATACGTCCGAGACTTGAAACCGCATCGTTGGCTTCGCGGAAGCGGAACTTGTCGACCACTTCGTTGGGCAACAGATGGGTGTCACCTGGGTTGTCGATACGCACCTTACGCATCATCTGGGAGATGATGATTTCAAAGTGCTTATCGTCAATGGTCTGACCCTGGGCACGGTAGACGTTCTGGACTTCTTCGAGCAGGTAGTTAAAGAGTGCTTCTTCACCCTTAATTCGCAGAATATCCTGTGGGACCAACGGGCCGTCGATGAGTGGATCACCGGCATTGACCATGTCATTGGTATGCACAAGCAAGTGGCGGTCCTGCGGAACGTGATGATCTTTTTCAAGACCCGATTCCGAGCGGACGATGATGGTCATCTTGCCCTTACGTTTGTCGGAGCGAAGTTCGACCTGTCCGGAGATGTCAGCCATGACGGCTGCTTCCTTAGGCTTACGAGCTTCGAAAATTTCCGTCACACGTGGCAAACCACCGACGATGTCTGTCGCACCCTTACTGTCACGCGGTTGACGTGCAAGCATGTGTCCGGCTTCGATCTGCTGACCTTCGACAACTTCGATACGAGCCTTGGCGGGCAGGTAGTGGAAGTCGAGAATCTTGCCAGAGGCATCTTCCACGACGATACGCGGATGCATTTCGCCCTTGTGTTCGATGACCACGAGCTGTTCGCGTTTCTCGCCGGTCTTTTCTTTCTTGCCGGTTTCCTGTTCGTTTTCAAGACGCACGGTTTCGCCGAGCTTGATATCTTCGAAGCGAACGGTACCACCCTTTTCTGCAAGAATCGGCGTACGATGGGGGTCCCACTTGACGACGATCTGTCCCTTGCGGACGGAGTCGCCGGGTTTGACGAGGATGTATGAACCGTACTGGACCTTGGTCTTTTCGAGTTCACGGCCCTTGGCGTCATGGATACTCACTTCACCCGCACGCTTGAGGACAACCAACACGTCGTTGCCATCTTCGTCCTTGACCGGGACTTCCGAAGCTTCGGAAATCTGAACGGTACCGGAGTTTTGTGTGCGGTATTCAGTTTCGGTGACACCTGTATGAGCCACACCACCGGTGTGGAAGGTACGCATGGTCAGCTGTGTGCCGGGTTCACCGATTGATTGAGCAGCCATGATACCGACAGCCAAACCTTGTTCGACCAACTGGCCGGTACTGCGGTCTTGACCGTAACAGGAAGCACAGACGCCTTGCTTGGCTTCGCAAGTCAGCGGACTGCGAACCATGACACTGTCGATGCCAAGACCTTCGATCTGGGCAGCTGCTTCGGGCGTGATGACATCGTTTTCCTTGACGATGAGCAGGTCGGTGATCGGGTTGCGAATGGTTTCGCGAGCGATGCGGCCGATGATCTGCTGACGCAATGGAACGTCGATTTCTTCACCCTTGTAGATGGCCTTCTTGGTGATACCCTGCTTGGTACCACAGTCATGGTGAGCGATGAACACGTTCTGGGCCACGTCTGCAAGTTTACGTGTGAGGTAACCTGAGTCAGCGGTTTTCAGAGCGGTGTCAGCCAGACCCTTACGGGCACCATGGGTGGATGAGAAGTATTCGAGCACGTTAAGACCTTCGCGAGCGTTGGCCTTAATGGGTGTTTCGATAATTTCACCTGAGGGCTTGGACATCAGTCCACGCATACCTGCAAGCTGCTGAATCTGTGAAACGTTACCACGAGCGCCCGAGTCGGACATGAGCCACACGGGGTTGAGGTACATCGAACCTTCTGTCGAATCGATTGGAACGGGAAGTCCCTTCTCGTCACGACGGTCGTTCTTGAGTTCCTTGAGCAGTTCCTTGGTGACCTCTTCACGACAGTGCGTCCAAAGGTCGAGCAACTGGTTATAACGTTCACGCTCGGTGATTGCACCGGCATCAAACGCCTTTTCAACACGATTGACCTTCTTCTGGGTCGCTTCGATGATTGAATACTTGGCAGCAGGAATACGAAGGTCGGTAATACCGAACGACAAACCAGCAACCGTGGAGTTCTTAAAGCCTGTTTCCTTGAGCTTGTCGAGCAAGTCAATGGTGGCTGGGCGACCTGAGCGTGCATAAGTGTCATCAATGACACGGGCACAACCCTTCTTACCCAGTGAACAGTTGTAGTAAGGCATGCCATCTTCAAGGATGTCATTTAGGATCAAACGACCTGCGGTAGTCACCACACGCAAGTTGGCAGGCAACGGTTCAATCGTGCCTTTTTCCTGCATAACGGTGTCCACGTAACGGCCCTTGGGCAGACGCACGACGATCGGTTCGTGGATGTCGATCTTGCCAAGACCATGGGCATGGAAGACTTCGACGGGATCCTTGAAGCTCTTGCAGTCTTCTGCCTTGGCGCCAGCCATTTGCTGGGACACGGTCAGGAAGTACACACCGAGCACGATGTCCTGCGAAGGCGAGATAATCGGGCTACCGTTAGCAGGCGAGAAAATGTTATGCGGGCTAAGCACCAGCACTTCAGCTTCGGCCTGAGCTTCAACCGACAACGGCAAGTGAACAGCCATCTGGTCACCGTCAAAGTCAGCGTTGAAACCAGAACACACCAAGGGGTGAACCTTAATGGCGTTACCTTCAACGAGCACCGGCTCAAAGGCCTGGATACCCATGCGGTGAAGCGTGGGGGCACGGTTGAGCAGCACGGGATGCTGGTAGATGACTTCTTCGAGAATGTCCCAAACCTGTGGGTCGCGACGCTCGAGCATCTTCTTGGCAGACTTGATCGTGTCGACCAAACCATGCTCTTTGAGCTTGCGGATAATGAACGGCTGGAAGAGTTCTAGGGCGATCTTCTTGGGAAGACCACACTGATGGAGCTTGAGTTCCGGACCGACCACAATCACCGAACGAGCGGAGTAGTCAACACGTTTACCCAGGAGGTTTTCACGGAAACGTCCCTGCTTACCCTTGATCATATCGGTCAGGGATTTAAGCGGACGGCTCGATGAACCGAGCACCGGACGACGGCAGCGGCCGTTATCAAACAGCGCGTCAACGGACTGCTGAAGCATACGCTTTTCGTTGCGGATAATGACTTCAGGAGCGTTAAGGTCCATCAACTTTTTAAGGCGGTTATTACGGTTGATGATACGACGATACAAGTCGTTAAGGTCAGAGGTGGCAAAGTTGCCCGATTCGAGCAACACCAGCGGACGCAGGTCCGGGGGAATCACGGGGACCACGTCCAGAATCATCCATTCCGGTTTGTTTTCTGAGTGACGAATCTGTTCGACGATGCGCAGACGCTTGGAGAGATCTTTGATCTTCTGCTTGGAGCGTGTCTTGGTGATGTCCAGACGAATTTCATCGTTAAGAGCATGCAGGTCCAAAGTCATCAACAGTTCTTTGACGGCTTCGGCACCCATCATTGCGGTGAACTTGCTGCCATACTGTTCGTACGCGTGACGGTATTCGTCTTCGGTGAGCAGCTGGCGTTCTTTAAGTTCGGTATCGCCTGGATCGGTGACGACATAGTCCTGGAAGTAGACGACCTTTTCCAGATCGGATGTCTTCATGCCAAGAAGGTTACCCAGGTGACTGGGGATGGCCTTGAAGAACCAGATATGGACGACAGGTGCCGCCAGGTTGATGTGTCCCATGCGTTTGCGACGCACGCGGGAGTGGGTGACTTTCACGCCACATCGGTCACAGATGATGCCTTTGAATTTGGTACCTTTGTACTTGCCGCAGGCACATTCATAGTCACGTTCGGGGCCGAAGATGCGTTCACAGAACAGGCCGTCCTTTTCGGGACGGTAGGTTCGGTAGTTGATGGTTTCAGGCTTCTTGACTTCACCGAAGCTCCACGAGCGGATGTCGTTGGGGCTTGCCAGTGAAATTTTCACCGAACCAAAATCGTTAACGCGATCGTAAATGTTCTCAGCCATGTTTGGATTCGCCTCCAAGTTGGCGATTAATAATCAATACTGTTTTACCTGTCGCAACTCGACTCACAGGCAAAACACCAATACGTCCTCCACCGGCATTAACCGGCAGAGGACGTCGATGGTTTCAAATTAGAGAATGCTGCCAGACTCGATCTGGGCCTTTTCCATGGTGATGTTAAGACCAAGACCCTTGACTTCGTTACACAGCACATCAAACGCAACCGGCATGCCGGCTTCGAGGCGGTTGGTACCCTTGACCATAGATTCGTAAATCTTGGTACGACCTTCCACATCGTCGGACTTGACCGTCAACAGTTCCTGGAGAATGTAGGCAGCACCATATGCTTCAAGTGCCCACACTTCCATTTCACCGAATCGCTGGCCACCAGTACGAGCTTTACCACCAAGCGGCTGCTGGGTAATCAAGCTGTAAGGACCGGTTGAGCGGGCATGAATCTTCTCGTCCACCAAGTGATGGAGCTTGAGAATGTACATGTGACCCACTGCGGTTCGCTGGTGGAACTTCTCGCCGGTGCGTCCATCGTAGAGCTGAATCTTACAGCCTGGAGGCATCTTGGCGAGAATTTCAGCTGGATCAGGAGCCAGTCCCTTTTCTTCCAGTTCAGCCATTCGCGTGTCAACATAGGTGTTGGCTTCTTCGATGGCTTCGTGAATCTGTTCTTCGGTCGCACCGTCGAACACCGGGGTAATTGCCTGGAAACCAAGCACACCACAAGCCCAACCAAGGTGCAATTCGAGAATCTGTCCAACGTTCATACGGGAAGGCACGCCCAATGGGTTGAGAACAACCTGTACCGGGGTACCGTCTTCGAGGAACGGCATATCGGCTTCGGGAACGATACGGGCGATAACACCCTTATTCCCGTGGCGTCCGGCCATCTTGTCACCCACCGACAAGTGTCGCTTGGTGGCAATGTAGACCTTGACCATTTCCAACACACCTGAAGGAAGTTCGTCACCACGCTTCATGTGAGCAAGACGACGTTGTTTTTCCTTGTCGATGGCACGGATACGTGGCCAGAACTGCCCGTAAATCGTCTCGGCTGTTTCACGGGCATCTTTAGAACCCTTGACCCAGTTAAGACTAAAGGACTCGATCTGTTCCATGACGACTTCGGTGATGTCCGACGCACCGACCTTCTGACGGGTCGAGGGGTCAATCATTTCCGAGCCGGTCGCTTCGTTGACCTGATCCACCATCTGGCGGAACAGTTCGGCTGAGCGACGATCCATTTCGTCTTCGTAATCCCGCATCTCACGCTTGAGCGTTTTCTTCTGCTCATCGCTAAGGTGCATACGACGACTGAATCGCTTGGCTGCCAGAACAATACCTTCGCTGCCTGCTGGCACTTCCAGTGAATCGTTCTTGACATCTTCGCCGGCACGACCAAAGATCGCGTGCAGCAGTTTTTCTTCCGGACTCAACTCGCTCTTGCTTTTGGGGCTGACCTTACCGACGAGGATATCGCCAGGACGGACGTACGAGCCAATCTGGATAATGCCATGCTCATCAAGTCGGCCGAGTTGTTTTTCACTGACATTGGGGATGTCACGTGTGAACTCTTCACGGCCGAGTTTGGTTTCACGAATTTCCACATCAAATTCGTCGATGTGGATTGAAGTGAAGACATCTTCCTTAACCAGTTTTTCGCTGATCACGATAGCGTCTTCAAAGTTGTAACCATCAAAGGTGTTAAAGGCGATCAGGACGTTCTTACCCAGTGCCAATTCACCGATATCGGTAGCTGCACCATCTGCAAGAATCTGATCCTTCTTGATCTTTTCACCCATGCGGACGATTGGCTTCTGGTTCAAACAGGTCTTTTCATTCAGACCCTGGAACTTGCGAAGCACATATTCGTCGGCATTGTCAATGATGATGCGTTGGGCATCAACATAAGTGACCACACCTGCATTTTTGGCGGTAACCACCATGCCTGAGTATTGCGGGATGACCTTTTCAATACCCGTCGAGACGCAAGGTCTCTGGGTCTTGATCAGGGGAACCGCCTGACGTTGCATGTTGGATCCCATCAGGGCGCGGTTAGCATCGTCATGTTCAAGGAACGGGATCAACGATGCAGATATACCGACGATCTGCTTGGGTGACACGTCAATGTAGTCGATACTGTGCGAGTCTATTTGAGCCAAGTCGCCATCAACACGAGCCAGAACATGGCCCTTTCTGAGCTTGCCATCAAGCTCAAGGACGTCGGTGGGAGCGAGCGTGACCTTCATTTCCTCATCAGCACGCAGATAGGTGATCTGCGTGTCGACTTCACCCTTTTCGAGCACCTTGCGATAAGGTGTCATCAGGAAGCCGTATTGGTCGACCTGGGAATAAATACCCAGTGACGAAATCAGGCCGATGTTGGTACCTTCAGGCGTTTCAATGGGACAGATACGACCATAGTGGGAGATGTGAACGTCGCGGACTTCAAAGCCTGCACGTTTACGGTTCAAACCACCAGGACCCATCGCAGAAAGCGTACGTTCATGCTTGAGCATGGACAGCGGGTTGGTCTGGTCGACCACCTGCGAGAGTTCACTGCGACCAAAGAAGTGCTCAATCGCACTGGAAATCGACTTGCTGTTGACAAGATCAGCGATCTTGGACAGTTCATCTGGTTCCTTGACGCTCATGCGTTCCTGAACAGTGCGGCGAAGCTTCAAGAAGCCCTTGCGGAGTTCTTCGACTGCCAATTCGTCAAGGGTACGCAGACGACGATTACCCAAATGGTCAATATCGTCGATGTGAGCCTTATTGCGGTTTGAGCGAAGGTCCAACAGATACATGATCACGTGGAGGAAGTCCTCAGCACGCAGCTGCATCTCGGTTTCGGGCACATCCAAATCAAACTTGCGATTGACACGGAAGCGACCGACCTTGCCTAAGCGGTAACGATTGTCATCAAAGAACTTCTCAGCAAAAAGCTGCTTAGCCTTATCGACCTGTGGCGGGTTACCCGGACGCAGACGTGCATAAAGTTGCAACAACGCAGCCTCATGCTCTGTGACACTGGTATCACCTGCTGTACCACGCTCTTCAGCAATGGTATTGAGGATCAACTCATCACCCACATCGGTAATCACATCGATTTCAGACAGGCTTGATGCCAGAATCTGCTCGATGTTATCGCCAATCATCGCACCAGCCCTAACGAGTTCTTCGCCGGTCTCTTCATCAACGATGGCAGAGACGACGTAGTGCTCAGGCTTGAGCTCTGTGATTTTGATGGTTTCGACATCATAAAATGCGCGGAGGATGGTTTCCGTGGAGCTGAACTCCTCGTCAATCGCACGCACAAAGGTGGTAGCAGGCACCTTTGTGGATTGATCAATCCACATCATCAGCACATCTTTCTTAGTGACTTCAAGCTCAATCCACGAGCCACGCTCGGGAATGATACGAGCCGAATGCAACGGCCTGTCACCCTCGTCAGACGAGATGGAGAAGTCCACACCCGGTGACCGGTGGAGCTGATTCACAATGACGCGTTCAGCACCATTGATGATGTACTCACCACCGCCCATCAGGACCGGGACTTCACCCAGATAGATGTCCTCTTCGGGAATCTCCGCAACATCCTTACGAACCAGGCGAACCCTGATCCTAAAAGGCATGCCATACGTTAAACGAAGCTCCTTACACTCCAACGGAGTATAGCGCGGCTCGTCTAGCGAGTAATGCAGAAATTCAAGATGCATGTTTCCATCGTAAGATTCGATAGGAAACACTTCACGAAGCAGAGACTCCAAGCCAATTGCGACGTCGCGCTCTTCCGCTTCCTTTTCGTGTTGCAAAAACCGGCTATAAGCCAATCTTTGAACCTGAATCAGATTCGGAACAGGCAGGGCGTCGCCCCGCTTGGAGTAATTGCGTACCGACTTCAACAGCATCGATCACTCCGATCATGCTCATTACAAAGTGTTGTATTTACTGGCTTTACGCCGTATCCCAGCACCACATTTTCCATAGGTAAGAGAGTCAGTATAGCGTAAAAAAAAAAGGAACACAAGTCGTGTCAAGGCCTTTTTAACCATGACTTGTCAGAAATGTAATATTTTATCCCTCCAAAACTGCCCTGCGCGGCTCGTAGATGCCGCATAAAACACGCTAAATTGCATGCTAATAGATTCCCGGACACAAATTAGGTAACCCCTGCCACCCAATCATAAATTTTTATTGTACCATCCCATGAATTATAAAAACAACCCAATTTGGCTCCCCCTGTCCAAGTTTTATTGGCCAGAAGGTGGTTGCTTGTCTGAATCGTCTTTTTCTTCCGGCTCATCCCATGAATCGGCATCCGACTCGGGGATATCTCCATTAAAATCAGACGTTTGCTCAGTATCCGCTTCCGACTCTTTGAGTCGACGCCCTGCTTCGTCCCAGGGATCAGCCAATAACTGAGCCTTTTGTTTTGCCTTGGCCTGCTCGTTTAGTCGTGTTCGTCGCCGGATAACCCGGACCATAGCCATCATCACCCCTACAAACAAAAATAACAGAATCACCGCCAACGCCAATGTCCAGAAAAGCCCCATCAGCTGCTTCTGGGACTCAAGCGACACCGACTGAGCGACGATGATTAATGAGAGGTTTGGTCTAATGTAGTTGGCCATGCTTGACATTCATGATAAAAACAGGACGATTAAAACTCTAGACCTGTTTGAAATATTAGTTATCAGCAAGAGACAAGGGCAGTAACCATGGCTGAAGCGAACTCCGGATCATTGATGGTTCAACATATCGGTGAAGCACACGTCATCGAATTTATGGAAACCAACATCCTCGATCAGATCGTCATCGAACGCATCAAAGAACAAATGCTTGGCGTCATCGAGAAAGCCGGTCATCCCAAAATCCTCATCAGCTTTGAGAATGTCAAGCACATCTCCTCTGCAATGCTTGGCACCCTCATGGCAGTCAACAAAGCAGTCAAGGCCGCCAAAGGCGAACTGCGTCTGTGTTCCATTGACAAAAATCTCATGGAAGTCTTCAAGCTTACACGACTCGACAAGGTTCTGAAAATCCACAAAAACCCCCAAGCCGCACTGGACCCCAAGTTCGTCGGCGGTTGAGTGATCCATCCGATTCACCTGTAAATCCAACCGTTCCTCTATCATTGATGACGATGCCAAACCGTTAACGTTTCGCATCACGCTGTTCACTGCGCATCAAATCACAGTTGCACAAGTCTTTCCCCACGTCCGTCCCCGTCCTACAATGACAGTATGACGCAAGCTGCCAACTGCTTTTTCACCATCAGTTCACAAGGTCACACCACACGACAGGTCTCGCTGACCGGTTCACAACAGATCATCGGCCGATCGCCTGAGGTGGATATCACGCTACCTGACCAGACTGTCAGCCGTCAGCATGCAGAAGTCTATGCCGACGCCCATGGCCAATGGTGGGTCAAAGACCTCAACAGTCGCAACGGCACCCTCGTCAACAACCAACGCATTACCGAAGACCACCTGCTCCAACCCAACGACACCGTTGCCATTGAGCAGTTCCAACTGCACTATGCCGTGGAAGGCGACCTTCCTGAGCGTCGCGCCCAACGCCCTGGCACGCATCACACCAGCCTTAATGTCAGTGATGAACCCACCGGCCCGATCACGCGACTTGATGCTCAACAGGCACCTCCCATTGATGCCAATCATCTTCAAACACTCATCCGCTTTGCAGAGGATTTACTCACCACGCCAACCCACCAGGACCGCCTGCTCAAACTCGCTCGGATTCTCATCAGCAAGCTTTATCACGGCATATCCGCCATCACCTTTGAACTGGATATCAACGATCCGGACATGCCACCGATCCCGCTGATTGAACCCCAATACGCACACAACTGGCGAAGCGACGAAATTCCCTACATCTCGCGGACACTATTGCGGGGCGTGATTGAACATCAGTCCCCCGTCATTGCCACCAACACCGATTCGGCAGATGACAGCGTCATGGAACTCTCCCTGGCAGATGACAAGCAGGCGTTGGCCGTCCTTGCCTGCCCCATCACCATCAACGATAACGTCATGCAGGTGCTTTACGCGACCTTCCCTGCGGAATACGGCACGGTGGAATGGCTGGCCCTGGCATCCCTGGCTGTCGAACAATACAAACAGACCAACACCGCATGGATCGCCCGCAAACAAGCTGAACAACAAGCAGCGATGGAAAAGGAACTCCAACAGGCATCCAATATCCAAAACGCGCTGATCCCCATGAATGTCCAACTCGACGATGCCGACATTGCCATCGGCTTTGAACCCTGCAAATATGTTGGCGGCGATTATGTCGATGTCCGCAAAGCCAGCGATGGCAAAATCTATCTGACCATCTGCGATGTCTGTGGCAAAGGCATGCAGGCCGCCATCGTCACCGCCTCCCTGCACGCCCTGTTTCACACCGCAGTGGAGTCCACCTTGCCACTGACAGAGTTGATGACGCGGTTCAACAATTACCTGATGAAGACCCTGCCCGGCGAATCATTCGTCACCGCCAACATGATGATCTTCGACCCTGCATCGCGCGAACTGGAGTCGATCAATGCCGGCCACCCCCCTGCCATGCTCGTGTCCCCCGATGGTAACTGTCGCAAACTCTCCATTGGCCTGCATCCGCCACTGGGTTTTATCGCCACGGAGTATGCCAGTGAAACCGTGAAGTTAGCCGACAACGAATTGCTCTGCCTTTACACCGATGGCTTAACCGAATCCGTCAACGACGAAGGCCGCATGCTGCAAATTGAAGGCGTCATGAATATGTTCATCGGCGTCTACAACGAACGCGGAGACGAAAAGGCTTACGCATTACACGACACGCTGACCATGCTGCTCGATGAGTACGAAGGCAACGCCCCAAGAGCGGATGACCGGACATTTTTATTGCTTAAGACGAATGAGCTATCCACGAACACTGGGCAGTATGATATTTGAAATCCGAAGGATGCCCCCCTTTTCAGACTCAAAAGTAGAAGTGATTATCATGCTATTAGGTAATCAAATAGCCTTGTTTATCTGCTATTGTGATGGTGGCTTGTGTACCGGCATTGAATAGTAGAAAATCAGACTCAATGCCATCACTGAAAATAACACCGTTTTCAGGCATTTGGGAAATGAGAATCAAGGGGTTGTTCGCGGTGACTTTTCCAAAAGTGATATTCGCTTTGGATGAGCGACTGGGCCAAGGTTCTCGAACTGAAAAACAAAGATGATCGGCATCCCATGCAAAATTTTGATTCTTTTTGATTTTCCCAGATCGACCATCTATGGAAGAAACAATGCCCATCGACCCAGCAAGAATACTGCGCAACCAACCTGTCGATCCAAGTCCTGTCGAAACCACAACACCACTAGAACTATGATTTTCCTGTTTCTTCCCTGTGTGAATGGCGTATCGACCTGAAGTATGCGTACGCGGACCAAGAAACAGATCGTTAACTCCGTAGAGTTTCTCGCCAGTATTTAGCTGGACCTGTGCCATTGTAATAGTCTTAACATTCCGATGCTTAGCAAACACCTCTGGTATTAATAGCTTCAAATCAGAAACACCAAATGGCAGCAGGACGCCTTCCCATCGTTGGGGATCAGGATTCACACCAATGAGATATTGGCCGTTGAGATATTTTAGGACGTTGGCAACCAACCCATCTTGCCCCAATGCCAATACAGTATCATTGGGGCCAAAGATGAAGTTGGGAACGAACTGACGATCCAACATCTGAACACGTCCATATTCAGCGAGTATCATTTCTGTTTGGCTGATAGCAGCTTTATACGTCCGATCCTCCAAAAGATAATCAGAGAAATCGGCACCTAGATGTTCAACATAAAATCGGGCCTGATCCTCAGTATTAAAGCGAGCGATCAACTCATCCAGTCGTGTCTGGCGGACAACAAGAATAATTTTGTTTTCAGTCAGACGCTTCATTGATGAATTTTTTCTTTTGATATTAATTCACGTAAAAGATCTGGAGATACGTTTAGCTGTCCAATTTTATCTGCGCCTTCCGCTAATTCTCTAAATGATTGAGCAATCAATTGACTGGCGTCCATACCGACGTTGGTCAATGCCTGAAGTACTTTGGGATCCACATTAGCCAACGCCTTAATCATGACCTCAATGCCATAAGCCTTGGAATCAGATTCCTCTCGGCTATTAGCGGTTGTCAGTGCAACCAAATCTTTGTTCTTTTCTTCCAAGGCAATATTGGCCCCCATCTTCGCTTCCTGCATTTCACTGCGTTTTTTCTGAACGGATTTTTCTGCCTCCATTTGGGTTTCACGAATCTGACGTTTTTTGTTTTCAACTGCGATTTCTGTATTTAATTCATTTTCCTTGATACTACGTTCCTGCTCAACAGCAGCATTTCGGCGTGCATAGATCGCTTCGTCAGCTAAACGCAAAATCTGTTCACGGGCTTCAGCTTCCAAAGCACGGGATGTTTCAGGCGTAGGCTTTATTGCCAGAATCGAAAGGCCAAGCACCTCAATGCCAAGTGACAAAATACCAGGAGCGTTTTCCAACCCTTCACGTAAGGCGGCAACTAGTAAGTCAGATTGTCCAAGTGCTTCACGCAATGGCAGCGATTTCAAAGATGATCGCGTAAGTACCTGAGTGTGGTTAATCAAACGTTTAGGTAATTTTTTGGGGTCGTCTGAAACATATCCATTGCCCTTACCTGCAAGGGTAAAATTCATCAATTGCGAAAGTTTTTTGGGATCAACAACACGATATGTCAGTTGCCCTTGAATGGTGACCTGCTGAAAGTCTGCAGTCACTTCCTCAAAGATAAACGGCACATCAACACTGCTCATGGGAATGAGTACAAGTGAAGAAGTCGGCGAATAGTAAAAAAAGGAAATGCCAGCACCTTCACGCACCACATTGCCACCTTTATGTTGCAATACAAAATCCGTGGGTTCAACTTTGATATACCGGAATCCAAGCATGTTCGTTTCCTTGTTGAATATTTCTAACCAATTAAGACTATTGCGTCCGTAATTAACAAAAACTTTCTCAGCTAATCAGCGATCACTGCATTCCCCCACCTTACAGTCAAACACATTGGCTAGAATTGGTTAACCCGTCTCTCAAAACGCCGACACACCGCTGCCTGGTGCTGCATGTGAGAGGTTGTTAAAGCGGGTCGTTGCGCCATGGAACTGCAGATGGACTGAACCGGTTGGGCCGTTACGTTGTTTGGCGATGATGATTTCGGCAGTGCCCACCAGTTCGGGATGAGCTTGTTTCCATTCTTCATCACCGTTGTGGAAATACTCTTCGCGATGGAGCATCAACACCACGTCGGCATCCTGTTCGATACTGCCTGATTCACGCAGGTCGGCCATGCGCGGGCGGTGGCCTTCACGGTTTTCTGCACCACGGTTAAGCTGACTTAGACAGACCACCGGGACATTCAGGTCACGGGCGAGTCCTTTGACATTACGTGATATGTTGGAAACTTCCTGCTGACGCGATTCTGAGCCGGGGTCACTCATCAACTGCAGGTAGTCGATCATGATCGCTTTAATGCCATACCGGGCAGCAAGACGACGGGCTTTGGCACGCAATGCGAGAATTGACAGGCCAGGTGTGTCATCAATGTACAACGGTGCCTCGGACAGCGCGGCACAGGATTCCTGGAGACGTAAAAAGTCATCACCGCCAAGCATGCGTTTACGAATTTTCTGCGAGTCCACGCCGGAGTTGGAGGCCATCAGACGTTCAGCGAGTTGCGCCTTACCCATTTCCAAACTGAAAACCGCGACGGGTTGCTTGTTGGCGACAGCGATGTGTTCAGCCATGTTCAAACCCAGCGCGGTTTTACCCATTGACGGTCTGGCAGCAAGGATGATCATTTCGCCGTTCTGCAGGCCACTGGTCATTTCATCGAACTCGTAGTAGCCGGTCTCCACACCGGTGATCGAGCGTCCGTCGTGGGTGTCGATACGGTCGAGTGCTTCTTCGAGCAGTTGCTTAAGCAGGGTCGCTTCGTTGGAGTTGCCGTTCTGACGGAGGTTGAAAATCGCCTGTTCTGCGATGTCGACCTGATTGTCGACCGGTTCAGCGGTGTGATATGCCTTATGCAGAATATCCGTTGCCGAACCGATGAGTCCACGGAGAACCGCCTTGTCGTTGACGATCTTGGCATAGTACGGGGCGCTCAGTGCTGAGGGAACCGCTTCGACAAGTTCGACGAGGTATTCGATCCCGCCGATGCCTTCGAGTTGGTTCTGGTCATCAAGGCGTTGCTTCAAATGCACCAGGTCGACAGGCTCTGCTTTATCGTAAATATCGACGAGGGTTTTGTAGACCACGCCATGCGAGGCTTTGTAAAAGTCCTTCTCGCCGGACATGATCTGAACCACGTCACCAATGACCTCTGAATCGAGAATCATCGACCCCAGCAGGGCGCATTCCGCTTCATAGGCATTGGGAGGCATCTTGTCGAAAATCTTCGACAGATCAATGTCCGGCTGCTCGTCGTCTTTTTTCTTGTAGCGTTTCTTTTCACTCATGGATGCTCACAGGATACAACATTTTGGCTTGGTGAATCACCTGATTTTTAGAAATGCCAGGATATCCACAGGCAATCGACCTTTGCTGAGAATTTCAACGGTCAAATGTTTAACACGAAGGCACGAAGATCACAAAGGCACAAAGGACAAGACAGTTAAGCATTTGGTTTCGGTTTTATTTGTATTTCTTCGTGACCTTCGTGTCCTTCGTGCCTTTGTGTTAAAAAAATCAGGCATCCATCTGACCGAAAAATGTAATTTTGCCCTCGGCTTGCTTAACACACGCTGGCTAATCACAATACCTGTTTCCGATACACGATTTTGACGCACGCGAGATTAGAATAAGACTATGCAATACAAACCGCAGACAATTGAACCACAGTGGCAGGCCTATTGGGATCAGAACAAAACCTTCAAAGCACTCAACCCCGGTGACGAGGGTTTTAACCCGGATCAGCCCAAGTATTACGTGCTGGACATGTTCCCCTATCCCTCAGGTGTCGGCCTGCATGTGGGTCACCCCCTGGGCTATATCGCTACGGATATTGTCAGCCGTTACAAGCGGATGCAAGGTTTTAACGTGCTGCATCCAATGGGGTTTGATGCCTTTGGTTTGCCTGCTGAGCAGTTTGCAGTTGAACATGGTGTGCATCCTCGGATCACCACGGAACAGAACATTGCCAACATGGTTCGCCAGCTTAAGCAGTTGGGCTTGAGTTATGATTGGGATCGTTGTGTCTCGACGACCGATGTGGACTACTACAAATGGACGCAGTGGATTTTCCTGCAACTGTTCAACTCGTGGTTTGATCCGACTCAGCAAAAAGCTCGTCCGATTGGCGAACTGATTGCCATGTTGGAAAACGAGGAAGCCTACGTCGATGCCAGCGGTGATTTGAAACTCGCTGAAGCTCAAGGTCTTGCCGGATTGGAAGGCGATCCGGTGGGCGCGATCAAATGGCATGAACTTGACGCTGCCCAACAACGTGAATTTATCGACTTCAATCGACTGGCCTTTCTTGAAGAAGTTCCCGTCAACTGGTGCCCTGCCTTGGGGACAGTGTTGGCCAACGAGGAAGTGACCAACGAAGGCAAGTCCGAGCGTGGCAATCACCCGGTATTCAAGCGTCCTCTTAAACAGTGGATGTTGCGGATCACCTCCTACGCCGAACGCTTGGCTGACGACTTGGAAGGTGTGGATTGGCCTGAACCGATCAAGATCATGCAACGCAACTGGATCGGCCGCAGTGAAGGTGCGTTGGTGGACTTTGAGATTGCCGGCAGTGACGAATCGCTGCGCGTCTTCACCACACGCCCTGACACCTTGTTTGGTGCAACGTACATGGTGTTGGCCCCCGAACATCCGCTTGTGGATGTCATCAGCACGGTCGATCACAAAGCTGCTGTCGCCGAGTATCAAACTGCTGCTGAAGGTCGCAGCGACATGGATCGCATGGCTGAAGGCAAGGAAAAAACGGGCGTCTTCACCGGCGCGTATGCAATCAATCCGGTCAATGGCAAGAAGACGCCGATCTGGATCGCTGATTACGTGATGATGGGTTACGGCACAGGCGCAATCATGGCGGTACCTGCCCATGATGCACGCGACTTTGCCTTTGCCAACACGTTTAATTTGCCGATCATCCCGGTGGTCCTCCCGGACATTGACTGGCTGGATGAACAGGCCAAAGCAAGTGGTCTTAACGTCGATGAATCAGCAGAAGGTTCCGAGTCACTGGTTGAAAAATACCTGCAAAATCCAGGCATTTTTGGCGATTGCTTCCATGGTAAAGGGACAGCGATCAACTCAGGCAATGACGAAATCACACTGGATGAAAAGCCCACCGACGAAGCCAAGCAGCTCATCACGCAGTGGCTTGCCGACAAGGGACTCGGCCAACCCAAGGTGCAGTACAAATTACGTGACTGGTTGTTTAGTCGTCAGCGCTACTGGGGTGAACCGTTTCCGATTCTTCATGGCGAAGACGGCTCGATCCACGCGGTGCCCGAAGGCGATCTGCCTGTTGAGCATCCGCATATGGAAGACTTTAAGCCGACCGCCAGCAATGATCCCAATGCCGCGCCGCAACCACCGCTTGGACGTGCTGGCGAGGATTGGCTAAAGGTTGCGATGGATGGACAGACCTACACCCGTGAAACCAACTCCATGCCTCAGTGGGCTGGCAGTTGCTGGTACTTCCTGCGATTCCTTGATCCGAAAAATACCGAAGCCTTCGCCAGCAGTGAAGCTGAGCAATACTGGATGAAGAGCAAGAAGAAGTCCGGCGGATACCACAACGGTGGCGTGGACTTGTACGTCGGTGGTGCGGAACATGCCGTCTTGCATCTGCTCTATGCACGCTTTTGGCATAAGGTTTTGTTTGACCTTGGATATGTCTCTACGCCCGAACCCTTTGGCAAGCTGTTTAACCAAGGTTACATCCAAGCCTATGCCTACACCGATGAACGCGGCATTTATGTTGAAGCTTCCAAGGTTGAAGAAAAGCAAGGCAAGTTCTTTTACGAAGGTAAAGAAGTCAAACGCGAGTTCGGCAAGATGGGTAAGAGTCTGAAAAACGCAGTCACACCCGACGAAATCTGCGAAGAGTACGGCTGTGACACCATGCGCGTTTATGAGATGTACATGGGGCCACTGGACCAATCCAAGATATGGAACACCCGCGACATCGCTGGCCCATTCCGCTTCCTCCAACGTGTCTGGCGTAACTATGTCGATGAATACACCAACGAATTTCTCGTCACCGATGAGCAGGCTCCCGAAGCGATCCGTAAGTTGCTGCACAAGACCATCAAACGCGTCACCGATGACATGGAACGCATGAGTTATAACACAGCCATCGCAGCGTTGATCGAACTCAACAATGAGTTGGTCAAGCAGTCAGGCAAACTGTCCCGCGAAGTGGCCGAAAGTTTCGTCCTGCTGCTAAGCCCCATCGCCCCGCATATGGCTGAGGAGCTGTGGCAGCGATTGGGTCACGAAGAAAGTCTCGCCCGCGCGGCTTGGCCAAAGTATGATGAAGCTTTACTGGTCGAAAATGAAATCGAATTGCCCGTACAGGTCAACGGCAAAGTCCGTGGCAAGGTTACCGTCCCAGCCGACGCCGATGATGACACCATGGGTGAGCTTGCCCAGGCCGAGGAAAAAGTCGCAGCATTCCTTGAGGGCAAGACCGTCCGCAAGGTCATCGTCATCAAGGGTCGCATGGTGAACATCGTGGCAAACTGATCAATTTATTTTACCCAAGGCATCAGCGACACGCAGTGTCGCAGCTATAGAGGAACAATCATGTCACGTTACAAACTGACAATCATCGCCCTGTTCACTGCGACACTACTTTGCAACGGGTGTTACACGGAACGGCATGAACCCACGAGCTATTCGGTGGAAGAGTTTCACATGACCGAAAGTGTCAAGACGCCAGACATGACCGTCAAACGCCCACAAAAGAAAAAAGACTGGACCAATCTGTGGGGTCTGTTTTAAGTCAGAATAAATATCATCCATAAAAAAAAACGGCGAGCATCACACTCGCCGTTTTTCATTACTATTGATGGTTATTTCTTGATTGGAGGAGGAGTCAAACAACCTTCCAGATAATCAGCATCTTTGTTGACCAGCAGCAAGTCAATCATGTGATCAATATATTCCAAGTCCTCACTATCGAAGAGTTGGTGATATTTTTTGTTGTTACCCACTGTGATATTTTCGTTCATATCCGCATTGGGATTGACCTCACCCAACCATGTGCCTGCATAACACTCTTCGGCAGCGGTGACCTGCATATTGGCAAGCTTACCGTCCTCGACCACCTGATCCACGATGCCCTCATCGATGGGTTGGCCAAGTGACTGAAGGATTTTCACGAAGATGCTGCGCGGGTCTTTCTGCAAGGTTTCATAGCGGAATGCTGTGAAGCTGCCACACAGTGATTTGATCTCGTCGATCTGGTTGTAGAAGCTGATGAGTTTGATGATGCCGTAGCGTGGGCATCGCAAAAAAGCCTTGGGTTCATGGGTGAATATATTCTTGCGATTCCGACCGTGATAGTAGGCTGAGGCGATCGTGCCATAGAAATTCCGAGCCAGAAAAACACATGGCAGATTGCGCAATTGGTTGTATTCAAAACCCATTTCCCAATACGGTTTTTTGAACAGCATCGCGCCATTGAAATGCGTCCACACCACATGATTGGGCGTGTTGGCTAATCCTTCTTCGACTTTGACGACATCATCGGTCGGTGTTTTGAGACGTTCGATGAGATAACGATTAACCATAAACCGAACCCATGTTCGGCCGGACTTGGGATAAGAGATCATGATGTGCATGCAACGAGGCCTTTCAAAATACCTGTATGGTTCACTATCTGCATCGGTTAATTCTTATCCGTAACATTGATCTTTAACTTGGCAGCTTCAATCAACGCATCCGCACGAGCAATTTGACCGGCGGCCCAAGCATGATCGGCATAGAGAGTGATGATCGATTGGGCGACCTGCTTGGTTCGTATTGGATTGGCATCCAGAAATTGCTCAGCACGATCCAGTTGCAGGCTGATAGGCTGAAGGTAAATTTTTTCATATGTCAGCAATGTCTGCTTCGCACGTTCAGTGAGTAAACCTTCAACTTGCAGCAGATGTTCATCACGCTTGGATCGCTCAATCCCCGGGTCAGCGTACAGCGTCTTGATCGCTGCCAACCGATCCAAGGCCATCTGTGGGTCTTCGGGCATGATGTGAATCGCATCAAGCAACGTTTGCTCCACCATGCTCAGTGATGATGCGTTATTCAATCGGTACCGCGCTCGTTGTCGGAGTTTGCGTTCAAGATCCTGTATATCAAGGTCTTTTTTGAGTTGCTCCACCATCGGGATGGCCGGATCACCCTCGGGGGCTTCACTGAGATACTGCTTGATGTAATTCTGCAAAGTCGCCTGTTCAAAGGGATCGGACGTCTCCTGCAAAGCCGTGATCCGCGAGTGAAGCTCCTGCTGACTTAATGGGATTGACCAATACCAAATCGCCCCGGTCAGTATCACACTGGACATGAAAAACACAATCGACCAAACGGAAATCGTCTGCGGCTGACTGCGGGCTTCTTCCTCTAATCGCTGACGATCCATCTGCCGAGCCTGCTCAGCGGTAATGAACATCGACGAGGAGCTATGCGCATTTTGAGCATCCTCCGTTGCGTCCAGTTGTTCATCCGACTCCTCGCTTGCATCGACTGTCTCAAGTGAAAGAACTGTCGCCTCGGAACTGAGAATCGTGGCATCAGGGTCGGCATCAACCAATATCTCATCATCAATCGGAACACTGGTCGCAATCGTTTGATCCGGATCAACCTCACCGGGCAGTGTGCTTTGATCCAGTCGAATCGTTGGCGTGTCTTTATCCGACGAACCGATCAACTGGGTATGGATATCCTGCGGATCAGTTGGTGTTCGCGTAACAGGAGATGGCGGCTTGAGTGTATGTTGCCGAAATGCCACCGCATCACGCACAGCCTTGAGACTCTTGATGAGCATCGTTGCACTGGCGACGCGGTCCTGGGGCTTTTTCTGGAGCATCGTGCTGATTACCACACTCAACTCCTCGGGCACCTCCGGCGCAACCTGATTGACAGGTAAAGGTGTCTGGCGTTTGTGCATGTCCAACACCTGCAACATCGACTGAGCCTGAAACGGCGGGCGTCCGGCAAGTAACGTGTAAAGCGTCGCCCCCAAGGCATAGATATCCGCATGCTCGGTGATCTTGTTGTTACTCGACGCCTGTTCGGGCGCCATGTAATGAGCCGTCCCCAGTGGCCCACCTGCCATGGTCAGCCCTTCAACGCCATAGAGTCGTGCGATTCCAAAGTCGGTGAGTTTGGGTGTACCATCGTCAAGGGTCATGATGTTGGCAGGCTTGATATCACGATGGATGATGCCATGCAGATGTGCATGTCGAAGTGCTTCAGCCAAGGCGATCCCCATGTCCACGATTCGTGCCCATGAAAAATGCCGTCCGTTGTCGAGTTCTTCCTGCAGGTTCTTGCCAGGCACATATTCCATGACATAGAACAACTGATTATCCTCTTCACCGTAAGCATACAGCCCGACGATATTGGGATGTTCAAGCTTCCGCAGGGATTCGATTTCAGCTTCGAACCGTTCACGAAAACCAGGTCGTTTGGCCATTGCCTCAGGCAGTAGCTTGATCGCTGCTTCGCGGCCATCTTGAGTATGTGTCCCCAGATAGACAGACCCCATGCCCCCTTCACCGATCTTCCGCGTAATGTCATATGGACCAAGTTTGACTGGATGCATTCGTGTATTGAACCATGAAACGACTGTCTCATGCAAGCACCAATCCCCATGCAATTCATGGTGTATTCCAAGTCATCCAGATATGCCCCCACGGATTGCAATCAATCATCCGCCTGTCTGAATCGCATAAATATCTCGGACAATCCCTAAAAAATGTATCCTCATAAAAGATGACCGGTTAAAATCAAGTACGTGGGGAACCTACCAATTGCTATCCAACAATCAAAAAATAATTAATACCGCGGGAATGAAAAAATTGCCATAAACCGCGTCTACTCTGATAGACCGCGTTGGTTATTGCTTAGGCTCACTGACCTGGCATTGACGATTCGAGAGGGGATGCCATGATGCAATTCCGTGTGATTTTGATACTGGTTACGTTTTCAATGTTCCTTGTTCACCCTTCGCAAACGCAGGCTCAGGTGGTCAAGGTCGTCAAAGGCAAAACCAAGACTGCCACGATGACCTACAAAATCGACCCGCAAAGTCGTGATTTGGTCACCGGGCCAAAAGAATACCCGTATCAACAACCCTACCGCGTCACCGGTGATGAATGGATCGACAACCAATGGTCATGGCTCATGTGGTGGGAAACCAACGCACATCGCTATCTCAAACCCAATCGCACCTTGCCTACGCCAACCCCGGATCAAACCAATGCACCTTTTGACCTGGCACATTCGACCTTGCTTAAGCTGCTACACGAGAGCAAAGACCCCAAACGGATCCAATTGGCTGCCTATTCTCTGGCTCGCATGCAGGTCAAAGACATTTCCTGGGAGTTGGTCAAACTCCTGGATCACAGCGATTCGGATGTCGTCCGCGCAGCTTGGTTGGGGCTGGGTATCGTCGATGATCCTTTAGCTCGACATGCCCTCAAAAGTGCGTTGGTCATGCCTGTTGAAAATGAAGAACTCAAAAACACCAGTCAGACAAAAGCCGATGATTTCGATGACGAAGTTCGTACTGGTTCCACAGTCAGTTCCCCTGCGGTGACAGCCCAATCGCCCGGCGTGGCTGATTCCCAAGCACCGTTACCGGAGTTGCATCCCAAACTCACCGCCAAGACAGCCAGTGCGTGGGTCATGGCCATCGGCTTGTCCAATCATGCAGATGAATCCCTGCTCCGAAGCATGGTCGCGTTCGTGTCACAAAACCATCGCATGATCGCACAATACACGGGCATGAAGCTTAAGCCCAAAGAGTCACTGCCCTTGACAAGACTTGCCATGTGGGCCATTCGCATGCACAAGCCCAATGGCTCGCGGCTGCTTTGCCAACAGGTGTTGGAAAAGACAACGGATGTGGAGTTGTTCGACGAGGCGATACAAACCCTGGCCAGCTTGCCGCGTGATCAGGACGTTGGGGCTGTGTTTACCAAGCTGTATCACCATGACAGAGTTGAATGGAAAGAGTTTGCCAAGGCATTTTGCCGTACCGATGCCATTGCGTATCAGAACAAATTCCTTGTCCCGGCGCTTCCATGGATCAGCTTACAGACCTCAGCAGCCGTGGCTTTTGCCAATCCCGCCATCGCCAATGACGCGCGGATGTCACTGCTTAGCCGGCGTGTATTGTCTCGCACGTATACATGGGTGATGCCCAAACGCCCCAATCCCGCTGATCCGGTGGTACTTTACCGGTATGACGATTGGCGGAACCATGGCAAGCCCACGAGGAACAACGGCCTGCGATTTGGCATCATCGCCTTGGGGCAGATCGGTGATGCCTGGATTAACGCCAATGTCCACCCCAGAGACGGCGAGTTGCTCTGCCAGATTTTACGCGGCGATTTTACCGACCGCATGGATAAAAGTTGCGGGCCGATCCCCTGGAAACTCGGTGCCTCAGAGCATGATCCATCACGCGGGTTTGCTGCGGTAGCCATGGGGTTATATCTCCGCCGACTGCCTGCAGATAATCAGCAGATCGAAAATGAGAAACTCAAAGAGTTGGCCAGACGCATGGAACGCCGTCTGGTTGAAACAGCATCGAACATCAAGGAACCGACCAACCTGCGCAGCGCGTGTATTCTGGCGTTAGGGCTCAGTCAAACGGCCACCGCAGCAGACAGCCTCAAGCAGATTCAATCTCCTGATGCGATGATGGCAAGTTACGCGACCTTGGCTTTGGCGATGCTCAATGATCCGTACACCTTTAACCTTGCTCAGCAGGCGTTCGAAGAAACAGATAAAAATTTGGATATTCAAAAGCTCAAGACCGACGCCCTGACCAAGGATTATCACATCCAAGCTATCATTATGCAGCGAAATATCATCCGGGCGCTGGCATGCATGGCACAACCGGATGCCAATCAACTCTTGCTGCCCCGATTCCTGGAAAACGCACATACCAGTCGCACGATGCTCCAGGCTTTCAACTGGTCAAGGGACACGAGTATGAGCAATACGCTGGTGGAACTGATGCAAAATACCGAAGAGAATCCCAACTTGATGTTGTACTGCGTGTGGGCCTTGGGGGAATTGCATGAATCGAAAACCGTACCAGTCATGACGGAAAAACTCCTGCGACACCGCAACATCACCATTCAGACACAGCTAAAATCAGACAAGCGTCTAACACCGACCCGGGAATATTTGCAGATGATCGATCCGTTTGTTTACAAGATACTGCTGCACGGCCCGCGTGGGTAATCCAGCATACTGGCCGCAAAATACAAACAAAACATGCAACAAAATAGACATTTTTCAAAATTTTCGCCGATTGCCCATTGCCAAAGCCCCAAAATCCTGCAATTTCCAGTTTAGGTATAGAGGGGCCTTTTTTCTTCAACGTAGAAACCGGAGGTTCACATGAAGACACATACGAATCGATTAATGGCAGCATGCAACATGGTCTGCATCCTGCTGATCCTCAGCTTGTCGGCTGTCACCCAAGCTCAGACGCGAGGCCCCAGTAAACACACCGGGGGCAATCGCAAACCACCGGAAAAGCCCGAAAAATTCCACGGCCGATGTCCGCCGATAGGAATTCCCCCCAAGGGTTGGTACACCCACTACTGGTCGTGGATTCACTGGTGGGAAGCCAATGCCCATCATGATCGCTTGCCTGTCGAAAGAGACAAGGATGCCATATCGCAGGACGACCAACCCCAATACGGTATCAGACCTGCACTGCTCAAAGCCTTGAAGGAAAAGAAAAATCCCAAGGTGCTGGCGGAAGTCGTCTATGCCCTGGGCAGGATCAAGTGTACGAAGGCAACTGCCGAGATCATCGAGTTGCTCAAGCATCCCAATGAGCAAGTCCGCCGCAACAGTTGGCTTGCGTTGGGGCTCATGGGTGACGCACTGGCACGGGCAACCTTTTTGAAAGTCCTCGACAATCCCACCCTCAGCGAGGAAGACAGCACCGCCTGGGTCACCGGCATCGGCCTGCTGGAAAAGCCCCATCCCAAACTGCTCAAGGCCTTGGTTCCCATCATCACCAAAGTGAATCTGACCCTCATCGGTGATGCCCATCACAATGACGCTTTCACGCCACAGCGCATGGCCATGTGGGCGCTGCGCATGCACAATCCCGAAGGCATCAACACGGTGGCATTCAGGATTCTGGACACCTCCACCGATCCGATCCTCACTGACGAAGCGATCCAGGCTTTGGGGGCGAACCTGGATGACTCATTGGTGTCCGACCTGCTCAATCCGCTGTACCAAAGTCGCCCCACCGGCTGGCGAACCATCCCCTGCAAATCCATGTCCCTGGCTGGTTTTTATTGGGAAAGGTCCGGCGACGGAAAGGACGGCACACAGGAAATCACCGCGCTGCGCACTTCCGTCGCCCTGGCTTATGACAACCTGCGCATCCTGAGAAACGGCATGGGCACTCGACTGCTTCACCTGATTAATCGCCAACTGGGTCGCAACTACGCCTTGATCCAGGAAAGCAAGATCCCCATCGAACAACTCACACCCGCTCAGCGTAAAAATCTTCCCACACGCTTTTTCAAAAATGACTACTGGCGAACGCCTGACTATTTCCTCTGCAAGGGCTACCCGCCCCCAGGCTCGGGCGCGGATACCATTGGCCATGCACTGCGATATGGCCTGATCCCGCGCGGGCGTTATGGTGATACCGACCTGGATAAAGAGGAAGCCCCCGAAGACGCACACTTTCTCTGCGATGTCCTGCTCGACCGCTACACCTCCGGCGCGACAAACGGCCATTCGCTCAACCCCTCACGCGGCTTTGCGGCCATGGCGTTGGGCGTTTACCTAAGTCGCCTGCCCTACGACACCACCTTGATTCGCCATGAAAAACAGCGAAAAATGGCCCGTTACATTGATCGCCTGCTCACGCGAATGGCCACCAATCATCACGAAGACCACAACCTGCGCGCAGCCTGCGTGCTGGCTTTGGGGATGGGGCAACTGCGGCAAAGCGTGGAATATGTCGTGGCCAACAACAATGATGACCTGGTGAAAAGCTATGGCATACTGGCTTTGGGCATGTGTCGAAGCCCAAGGACATTGCGTACGGCAAGCCACATTTACACCAATACGGCCGACGCATTGGATCTGGAAGTCATCCGCCAAGGCGTCAAACTGGCCAAAGGCGGGAACGTCAATACTTTGGCCCAAATACAGGTTCTTCGAGGCCTGGCCAGTCTGGGTAATCCACAAGCATGTAAAATGCTTTACCCCGGACTGTTCAAAAACGACTACACAAGCCGTGAAATGATCCGTGCCTTGAAATGGTCAGGTGATATGAGCATCATCGACAGCCTGGCCCAATTACTCGATGACTCAGGCAAACAGCCGGAGGTCGAAGCGTTTTGTGCCTGGGCGTTGGGGGAAATGGGCGATCGTCATGTCTGGTCAGTTGCCTATCAAAAACTCATGCTCAACCGCAATCTGACCGTGTTACCACTGGAAGCCAACATCGAACTAGGCACCGACAAAAACGGCGGATCTGTTCATCATATTCAGGAGATTTTAGAGCAGATACACCCATTCCTCTTCAAGGAATTAATCACCGGCCCACGCGGTTAAGTAGTAACATCATGATAAAGGCATCTGTCGTACCATCAGATTGACATGTTTGCCATGGTGTGGCTGGCGTATCGTGATGGCATTCGAATGCAAGGATATGACCATGTTTTACAGACATCGTTCAGGTTCCACATTGATCCTGCTGCTTGCACTGGCATGCACTTTGACGCCCCCAGTCCATGCCCAGATCAAAGGCCCCATCGAAGCGACCGTCGGAGACTCGCAAATCAAAATGGAGTACGGCAACAATGCCAACGCTCCCAAAGCTGACGAAGTGGTCATCAACAAAGGTGATTACCAACCCACCGGCATGGAATGGATCGACAGCCAATGGTCCTGGATCACATGGTGGGAAGCCAACAAACATCACTATCTCAAACCTGCCAACGCCAAACCCCTTGATACCATCAGCAAGCAGCAAGCCCAAAACGCTCTGACCAAAGTCCTTGCGCAAAGCAAAGACGTAAACCTTCTCAGTGCAGCGACATTGGCATTAGGACGCATGCAGATCAACGAAGCTGTCCCGCAAATCAAAGCCAACCTTCAACATGAAAGTATGTACGTCAAACGCGCAGCATGGTTGGCATTAGCGTTAATCGGTGATGAGTCGGCGATCCAAACGTTTCACGAGGCGTTTACACAACCTCAGCCTAAAACCCCTAAAAAAACAGCTAAAACCAACACTTTTCAACTTGATTTCGATCAGGCCTCAGCATGGATCATCGGCATCGGTCTGATGCACCAAACCGATCCACAACTGCTTAACCTTCTCACAAAATTTGCAATCAATGACCAGGAGTCTGTCACGCAAGCCACCGGCATGACGCTCCACCCCCTCGAAGCATTGCAATTGGCAAGGCTGGCGATGTGGGCCATCCGCATGCACAATCCGCCGGGTGTCAACCAACTTGCTTTGCGTCAACTCAAACGAACCATCGACCCATTTATCTTTGACCAAGCAATTCAAATGCTCGCCAGCCGACCGGATGAATCGCTTGTGCTGAATCTCTTTACGCCGATCTATCACAACCGCCCTGCTCAATGGCGAGAGGTTCCCAAGGCTCTTGGCGTTGTCCTGAATCAATGGCCCGGACCATCGGTATTGGATCAGGATATCGCTGCCATGCGCACCAGTGTCGCTGTGGCATATGACCATCTTGCCATTGCTCAAAATGCCAGACTCACAAAACTTGCCAAGCGGAACCTCGCCCGAACGTACAACGACGTTTCACTGCCTAGGCGTCCGGGCAATCGCAATCAGCCCACAGAACCAACACTTAAGCGACTTTTCAAATATGACAACTGGCTTAATCAAGGCAGTGACTACGATCTGCCCACACAGGACACCGTCGGATATGCCTTGCGGTTTGGACTCATCCCATTAGGCAAACTCGGCGACTCAGATTTGGATCGCAATGAACAGCCCGAAGATGCTAAACTGCTATGCGACATTCTGCTTGGCAGCTATGCCCGTAGCAGCATGTCGGTCATCAATCCCAATCCAGTTCAAGTAGCCAATCCGCTAAACGATCCGTCACGCGGCTTTGCGGCTGTTGCAATGGGTTTGTATCTACGACGATTACCTGCGGACAATCGAAATATTCGCAATGATCAACTGCGATCCCAAGTGCGATACATGCTACGGTTGCTTGGCAGGATTGCAGCGGATGCTGAAGAACCTTCCAATCTCCGGGCAGCCTGTTTACTGGGGTTGGGATTAAGCCAATCGCAAACCGCCAACGCAACGATCATGGATGTGTTGGGGCAGATGCAATCAGCGGACCCGTTGGTGGCCAGCTTTGCGACGTTGGCGTTGGGCATGCTTGGCGATAGCAAGAGTTTTGAACTTGCAAAAAAAGCCTTTGAGAAAACAGCCGACAAGCCGGACCTTCAACGCATCAGCCAAACGGGATTCAACCAGTCCTATTCCAACGCTGCATTGATCAGTCAGGTAGCCATCATTGATGGCATCGCGTGTATGAGTAACCCCAAAGCCAATATGCTGCTGTATCCAAGACTCATGGATCACCCCATCACCTCACGGCGGATGATTCATGCTTTTAAATTTGCAGGCATCACCGACACACCGGTCTTACCGAGTTTGCTCAAACTCCTTGAAAATCCCGGGAAAGACGCGAGGATTACAACGTTTAGTGCCTGGGCCATTGGTGAGTTGTTTGATCCCAACCCCATCCCGGTGATGACGGAGAAGCTGCTACGGAATCGCAATCTGACACTGCTTGAACCGACCCTGCTCAAAGAAGTCACCTGCTCCTGCCCGAGCAAAGGTGCAAATGACAAACCCATCACCGTCTTTAGACTGGAACAGTTGTATCTCCAGGAAGTCAATCCCCTGCTCTTTAAACAGATTATCCGATCACCACGGGGGTGATCACCGCTTCCAGACTTCCCACCATTTTTTGGCTTTCTCTTTCCCTGGATAGCCTTTGGATTGAGGCTGGGCATAGGCAGGTAACGGCTTACCCGTCGGTGGTGGTGGGACTGGTTTCTTGGCGCCGGGTTTGCGGCGTGGTGTTTCCGGATCGTCGTACGGACTCTTCAGCGGCATGGGGGTGATCGCTTTGTCCACCTTCACACCCAGGGGGACGATGATGTCGCCTGCTTCATGTGCTTTACTGTACGCATCGACATTGCCCAACACTTCATTTTGATCCGCGGTCATGAAGACCACGTCTTTCATCTGCTGAGCTTCATCTGTTCGCCCCAGTCGCAGCAGACATTGATACCGACTCTTTAATGCGCGTTGCTTGACCGGGCCAACCAGATAGGGTCTTGTGGACAATGCCATATCACAGAGTTCCAAGGCTTCTTCAAAGTCGCCGGTCTGGGCAGTGACGCCTGCAAGATCCGTCAGACACTCTGGGTGGTCCGGCTCCATATCCAATGCGTTATTCAGATACTCCGCTGCTGAAGCCCAATTACCTTCTGCGATGTCGATGCGTGAGAGCAGGTAATGGGCTTTGGGATAGGCAGATTTGAGCCAGATGATTTCCTGGGTCACTTCCTCGCCACGCTTACGCATCATGCCCATATAACCCATGTATTCTGCGAGATTCCAGAACTTGATAAACAGTTCCTTGGGATTCTCAAAGCAGTAGATGTATTCATCCGGGGCTCGACCAGCAACAGGTTCAAGCAAGACGCGCGCTTCGCCATATGCTTTTTCCGCGATCATGCGTTCAGCTTTTTCAACCTGATTGGCATCGTCGTATTCGAGATCGGTGTAAAAGAGATAGTATTCCAAGCGTTAACCTTCTAATTAAAACCACCCAACCCGAAAATGCCAATCTAAGAGAAATACAATTTAACCACAAAGGCACAGAGTAAAACAAAATTCAGCAGAGGCTCATGTTTTTCAGGCTCTGTGTCTCTGTGCCTCTTGTGGTTAAATTGAACTGCTGTTTTTTCACTTCTAACTTGGCGTCCTTGGCGTCTGGGCGGTAAAACTCATTGTGCATCATTCAAGCAAGCATGATAACATCCCCGCACCAAAGCAACTCAATGGAGCAAGCAAAAAATGACATTGGACCTCATGACCCGTAAACAAGTCGCCATCGCAGCTGTCCGTAAAGCCTCCGCCGTCTGTAAAGGTGTGCAGGATCGACTCATCAGTCCCGAGACGATTGAGAAAAAAGATAAGTCGCCCGTGACCGTCGCTGACTACGCATCGCAGGCCATTATCTGCTCGATGTTGGCTGACGCATTCCCTGATGACGTGGTGGTCGGCGAGGAAGATGCTGCTGAACTGCGTCAAGACGACCAGGCACATGTCCGCACTGCGGTGATGGATCAGGTGCAGGCTGTGAGCGACAACTGCGTGGATGAGCAGACCGTACTGAGTTGGATCGACCTGGGCGGCGCCAATGCCGACACCGATGCCTATTGGACACTTGATCCGATTGATGGCACCAAGGGTTTTCTGCGTAAAGAACAGTATGCCGTCGCGTTGGCGTTGTTGGAAAAAGGTGAAGTGGTTCTGGGTATCTTGGGTTGTCCCAATCTCAATGGTGGACAGCTGCTTGTTGCGATCAAAGGTCAAGGGGCTGAGATTCTGCCACTCTGGGACAGCGAAGAAACCCAGGGAACCCCCATCAAAGTCAGCGACATCACCGACACCGCAGCAGCCTGTTTCTGCGAATCCGTTGAATCCGGCCATTCGGATCACAGCCAGTCTGCTCAGATTGCCAAGTTGCTGAACATCACCAAGGACTCGGTACGATTGGACAGTCAGGCCAAGTATGCCACCATTGCCAAGGGGGATGCACAGATTTATCTGAGGCTTCCCACCAGTGAAACCTACCGCGAAAAAATCTGGGATCACGCAGCAGGCAAACTCGTCGTCGAAGAAGCAGGCGGCACAGTTACCGACGTGGCTGGCAATCCGCTGAACTTCACCCATGGCCGTAAACTCGAACAAAACCGAGGCGTCATTGCAACCTGCGGGCCGATCCACAACAAGGTGGTTGAGGTCGTGCAGCAAGTGCTTAAGGGGTGATGGTATTCGTGTGACTGATTTTCAAGGCATTTTTTACCACAGAGACACAGAGAGCTCAGAGTAAAGAGAGATGTTTTTGTTTTGTCTTCTCTGTAGAATCTGTGGTTTGGGATCGAAGTGATGACACAAGGATTCGCTGGCCAGGGAGCTTGCGCTCCCCGGACCCCTTTGCCAGTTCATCAGGTTACCGTTTAGAGATCGCTTCACACAAGACAAACAAGGCATCGGTTCATGGAGCGATGCCACACTTGTGTTTCGAAACCCCGTCCGCGCCATGCATATTGGATGGATCAAAGCACCTTGAGCAACGCCGGCCACTCACCGGTGAATTGCAGGAGACCTGT
>MDTD01127355.1_pt1 | contig 76974 bp, 79 predicted proteins | sample 811221 | NCBI WGS metagenome assembly MDTD01 (sample SAMN05326646, study PRJNA326480) | marine metagenome | isolation source: seawater | place: Pacific Ocean: South West | collected 2011 | reverse complement strand
TAGCTAAGAAGAAGTTAGTGAAGAAAAAAGCTACTAAAAAGAAGATAGCTAAGAAGAAGTTAGTGAAGAAAAAAGCTACTAAGAAGAAGTTGACGAAGAAAAAAGTAGCAAAAAAGAAAATGAAAAGAAAGCGTTAGATTATCTAGAAAATCTTTAATCTCCAGCTACTGTCATATCGTCTATGAGCCATGAACCAGTCTTGGTGCTACCAGGAATATTTTCATCTCTTCCGATCGCGGCCAGCCCTTTAAACATTTTTTTTAGATTCCCCGCTACTGTTACTCCTTGAACTGGAAATGCGACTTCTCCTCGCTCTACCCAAAATCCTGCTGCTCCTCTTGAATAGTCACCAGTAACAGGGCTCGCTCCTTGTCCCATCATTTCCGTAACAATAAGTCCTGTGCCCATATCTCTTACGAGGTCATCAAAAGATTGGCCTGTGTTTTGTATCGTAATATTTCTCAATCCGCCAGCATTTCCATTGGGTTTCATATTTAATTTTCTGCCAGAGTAGCTATCAAGAATATAACTTTTTAAATTTCCTTTATTTACAATTTTATGTTTTTTAGTCGCAACACCCTCGTTATCAAAAAAAGCACTTGCCATGCCTCTCAGCTCATGGGGATTTTCTTCAATATCTACCCAATCAGGAAAAATTTTTTGATCCAAATGATTCAATAAGAAACTTGCTTTCCTATAAATTGCAGTTCCATTTATAGCCATAAATAAGCCTCTCAAAAGACTTGGCGCAATGTCTGCTTTAAATAATACGGGACAACTCGTTGTTTTTATTTTTCGACTACCTAGTCTTGCAACAGTTCTTTTTGCTGCTTCTTTGCCAACCTCTTTTGGGGTTTGTAGTTGGCTAGATATTCTATCAGTTGTATACCAGTAGTCTCGCTGCATCAAATCATCTTGACCTGCTAATACAGCACAACTTATACCATGCTTCGTAGAGGGGTAGCCTTCAAGAAATCCATGGGTGTTTCCGTAAACAAATAAATTTTCATTCGTATAACAAGAAGCTCCTTCAGAATTATTTATTCGCTTGTCATATTCGTTTGCAGCATTTTCACATTCAATGGCTAAATTAGCTGCCTCATCAGGATTAATGGACCAGGGGTGGTTTAAATCCAAATCTCTGGGATTTTTTGCCATTAATTCAGCTTCTGCTAGTCCAGATGCAGGATCCTCAGATGTATATTTAGCAATCCTACATGCAGCAGCAACAGTCTCCTTAATAGAATTTGAGCTTAAAATACTTGTATTTGCTGAGCCTTTTCGTAATCCAAAATAGACAGTCACACCTAATCCATGATCGTTCGTGTACTCTATAGTTTCTGTCTCACCCATTCTGATGCCGACATCTAACCCTTTTTGAATATGAACTCCAGCTTCTGCACTAGTAGCACCTTGTTTTTTAGCTTCATCCAGTATCGTTTCTGCATAACCTTTCAGTTTATCCATTGGTAGCTCATTCATTTTGCAGTTCCACCGATAGTGAGTTCATCTAATTTTAGAGTGGGCTGCCCAACTCCAACTGGAACACTTTGGCCCTCTTTGCCGCATGTGCCCACGCCTCCATCTAACTCCAGGTCATTTCCTACCATAGTAATTTTATTCATAGCTTCTGGCCCGCTGCCCGTTAAGGTGGCGCCTTTTACTGGCGTCGTAATCTTGCCTTTTTCGATCAAGTAAGCCTCATTAGCAGTGAAAACAAATTTGCCTGATGTAATGTCCACTTGGCCACCACCAAAATTTACAGCGTAAAGACCTCTCTCTACCGATGAAATAATTTCACTAGGATCACTCTCACCAGGCAACATGTACGTATTTGTCATACGTGGCATAGGGAGGTGAGCATAAGATTCTCTTCTCCCATTACCTGTCTTTGGCATCTTCATTAAACGAGCGTTTAATTTGTCTTGCATATATCCAGATAAAATTCCGTTTTCTATAAGAACTGTATTTTGTGACTGAGTACCTTCATCATCTATCGAAAGGGACCCTCTTCGGTTTTCAATGGTTCCGTCATCAACTATTGTGCAAATCGATGAGGCAACTTTTTCACCCATTCTTCCTGAGAAAGCAGAAGTTCCTTTCCTATTAAAATCTCCTTCTAATCCATGACCTACCGCCTCATGCAATAATACTCCTGGCCATCCTGGACCTAATACAACCGGCAATATTCCAGCAGGCGCATCTACAGCTTCCAGATTTAAAAGAGCTTGTCTCACAGCTTCTTTCGCGTAACTGGTAGCTCTGTTTTTGTTCAATAAGAAATCTAAAGAATCTCTTGCTCCGCCTCCACTACTGCCTTGTTCCCTGCGTCCTTTTTGTTCCGCTATCACACTCACGCTTAAACGCACTAATGGTCTAATATCAGCAACTAGCTCACCATCGTCATTCAATATTAAAATCTCTTCATGTGAAGAGACTAGGCTTACTGAGACCTGTTTGACTCGAGAATCCTGTTTTCTCGCATAAGTATCAAGTTCAAGCATTAGGCTCAATTTTTCATTTTCATGAAGAGAGGTAAGGGGATTAATTGAAGGATATAGTTTTGGAATATCCTCGCTTGAAGCAATAAATTCCCGTCCCTTTCTGCCCGCTTTCGCAATCTTACTTGCCGAATCAGCAGCTTCGTTAAGTTGTTGTAAGACAAGATCATCGGTATAGGCGAAACCAGTTTTTTCTCCAACTACCGCCCTTAGGCCTGCGCCTTGTTCAATACTATAATTTCCTTCTTTAATAATTCCATCATCTAAAACCCATGACTCTATTCTTTGACATTGTATATAGATATCAGCTGCATCTATCTTTTTGTCCAACAATTTATCCATGACCTTGTGAAGGTCGTGATCACATAAGCCTGAGGGCTCAAGTAAATTTTTTGAAACAAGTTTTATGATATCTTTCATTTTAATCTTTAATTTGACAATGATCGAGGCATGGAAAGTTACGCCTCGTATTTTTCTGAAAATCATGATTAATTGATCCCAAAGCAAATCCATTTCCACGTTCTCTTTCATCTAAAACGCTTCCCCAGGGATCTACAATCATACTGTGACCATATGTTTCTCTTCCTTGTACATGAAATCCGCCTTGGGCAGAGGCAATTATATACGAAAGGTTTTCTATCGCACGCGATCTAACAAGAATATCCCAGTGAGCTCTGCCAGTAACTGCCGTAAAGGCCGCTGGTAAAGAGATTATCTCGACCTCTTTTTTCATGAGAGTGCGAAAAAGTTCAGGGAAGCGTAAGTCATAACATACCGCCATTCCCAGCTTGCCAAACGGGGTATCGATAACTATCGTTTCATTTCCCGGTTCGATGCTGTTCGACTCATTGTACTGTTCATTAGACTCGACAAGTTTTACATCAAACAAATGTTGTTTGTCGTATCTCGCTACCTTTTTTCCAGCGCTATCAAATAGAAGACTCGAAGCTCGCCATTTTGATGCATCATTACCCTCCAATGGAATTGTTCCACCTACAATCCATATCCCCAAGCGAGAAGCTATACGAGATAAAAAGTCTTGCAGCGGACCATTTCCATCCGACTCTCTCAACTGAAGGGTATCAGCACAATTTGCACCCAGATAAGCAAAATTTTCAGGTAATACAGCGAGTTGCGCTCCCTGTCGAGCCGCTGCTTCAAGCAACTTTTCTGTTGTCAGTAAATTAGCGTTTACATTGGTGCCAGAGGCCATTTGAATCGCAGCAACTTTTGGTAGATCTTTATTCATACCAACATTGTATTACATAAAAATTTTTCTATCATGGAAGTGTCTAAATAAATCGTTATTTGGTGGGTTTTTTAATTGTTAATCTGATTATTTCTTTTAAGAGGTTCTTTGGCCTTTGGTAAAGAATTCAGTAAACGCCTGATTGGCCCTCTGGTCTCCGAATCTGAGCGCTCCAACATTCTTTCTTGCTCTGATGTTTTTTGCTCTGTTTCTTTTCCGCTTAACTTATTTACTAAACGAGAGAGACCACCACCACTATCGAGGGGGATAAGTTTTGGATTTTTCCATGTTCCTCTAACTGAATACTCGAACCTATTTATCTGGTCTACTTTATCAACTAATAATTCCTGTGCTAACAAGGCAGCGACGCCTGCGACAGGCCCCCCAGCAAGAGCTGACGCTAATGTTACAGTGGTATCTAATTTTGGAGTGACACTAACTAGCTGATCAAAATCTCTTTTCACTAACCCAATTTTGCCGCCAACTTCTATGCGGCTCGATGGCCCATCAATCACTAAATTGCTTGTTTCAGCATAACCTTTATTGAAAGTAAAATTTCCGTCGATGCTATCAAAACTGTATCCCTTTTTGAGCAAATCAGCAAAATCAAATTTAAGCCATCTTGTTAATGCATCAACACTTAACAATCCTACTACTCTCGTTATTCCAGGATTAACGTTTGCTAATCTACCAGAACCTATACTTAAATCTAAGTCACCACCAAGGTTTCTTTTATTTCCCTGGAGAGGATTTCCTGGCCAGAAAAGATTAAAAGATAGGTCAGCACTGGCTTTATGCATATGTCTCGGATAGCCAAGTTTTTGCAATAAATCCCCCAATCGTTGTGTCTCTAATAATCCATTAAACTTTGTCTTTTGAAAACCATTGCTCCAAAGCCAACTACCAGTTCCATTAATTTTTACATCTTTACCCATACTCGATAATTCTGAAATACGTAAACCTAACTTTTCTGGAAGAAGGGTAAATTTTGTTTCACCAAAATTTGCTTCATTTACTCTTAGGTCCATACAATAAAAATATACTGATGGAAATTCTAAGGGATTTAATTTTGATTCTTGATCTTTTTCCCCTATGGATTTATCTTTTGAATCATAGGGTATATGTAGTTTCTTTAATTTAATTGAAAGTTTCTTTTCTTTTTTGTAATCGAAAATACCATCTATTTCATCACTAAAGATACTGCCTTCCAATAACTTATGTTTTTTATTTAATTTTAAAATTGAATTATTAAAAGTCATTTCATTTGCAATAAGTTTTTTGGCCTTTAGATCCACCATCCAAGTTGTTCCTAGATAAGTATTAGGGGTAACTTTACTAAAAGCATCTTGCCATTCATTTAAATTAAAATAATCAAAACTCCCTAACATAGCCAGATCGACATCAGGCTTTTTTATCGCTTTTTTCGCTTGATACCTTACTTCGATATTTTTTAAGTTTTTACTAATCGACATATAGAATTTTTTATCATAAAAGACCTCAGATGCCACATTATGATCTGAAAAAGGTATTTTAACCCGTAAATTTTTTCTTTGATTTTCTAACTTTCCCAGAGGGCTTGGAAGATCTATTTTAAGTCCTAATAAATTGCTGCTTATTTCGAGTAAAGTTGGAGTATCTAATTTTGTATTGACATTTGGAATATCAATTTGAAAATTGAAATTACTTTCTCCTTTTAATAAATAGGCTGGTATACCAGAAAACTTTTCTTTTATGGATTTTTTGTTCAACTTTACTATTGAATTTATTCTAGTTGTCTCATTTGATTCTGGGCTTATTGAAATTTCTATTGGTTGATTGATAAACTTTCCGTTTATTTTTTTTGTTTTTATTGAGTCTAGACTAATTTTCAATTCCCCAATAACATCCTTAATTCTGATATCCCATTTTGGGAGTCTAACTTCTGAATTTTTGAATTTTAAAATTCCATCTAAGTATGGCCTACCAATTGAAGAAAGAGGGACTTTAAAGTCTAGAAATAAGGAAGAATCTCCACTGACTTGAAAAGCATTTGCAATCCCTCCGAAAGTCTCACTCAGTGCTCCTTCCCTTAAAATTGATAGCTGTTTATCTAATGGACCATTTATTTCTCCCCTAACTTCAAGCGGAAAAGTCGGATACAGGCTCGGAATCGTTGCTTTCAGTTTTTCTATTTTATTATTCTTAATTTTCCCATTGATTAAATCGATATCTAAACTGTTTTGTGCGAAGAAAATCTGTGCGTCAATATCCTCTAAAGCAGGCCAATTATCCTTATATTTGAGAGAAGTTTTCTTTGTATATGCATTTACCTCAAATGATCCATCCTTCGTGTTTTTAAAAGGAAAGTTTTTTAATGGCCCATTTATCAATAAGCCCCCTTCTTCAATTTTTCCATCAATTAAAGAATCATCTAACCAAGATACTAATTTTTCTTTCATCAATGAAACTGGAAAATACTTATAGGCATTTTTAACATCGCCATTGGAGAATTGACTGATTAATCTTAAATATGGCTCTTTATTCTTATGACTACGCAGCTCAAATGATGATGTGCTTTGAAAATCAGGCGTATTAAGTATTATTTTTTTTGAAAAAATATCCCATTTATTTTTATTAATATTTACTTTTAAGGTCCCTGATAAATCCGATATCCTTATTTTATCTCGGAATAAATCTTGAGTTTTCAAATCTACATCTTTTGAATCTATTAAAATATTATGCTTATTCCCTATTGATTTAATTTTACCGTTTAAATTTTTTATATGATATTTTGATTTAAAATTTTTAAGTGAAACAGTGTCAAATTGAGAGGAAAATTTCCAAAAATTTTCTTCAAAATTAAATGTAAAATAAAGTTTTTTCAGATTCCCCTTTAGGCTGGTTTTTTTTAAAATCTGTTTAATGTCATTTTGAAATATCGTTGTCTTTTCGACTAATTGTGTTGCATTCTCAAGTGACAACCCATCCACAAATGCCTGTATATTCTTGTTTCCTACTTCTTCACTGCTTTGGAATACAATCTTTCTATCACTAATAGATAGGCCACTATTATTAGAAATCGAAAATTTCTCAAGCCCAACAAGCCAACTATTCTTACTTTTCCTATTAATTTGAAAGTCACTTTGTATTTTTTCAATTTCGGTTTGCTGGAAAATTTGATTTCTATCAAAAATAATTTTTTCAGCTAAAAAACTTCCTTTTGATTTTATAGGGAGGCCCTGACTCCAATCTTGCCACAACTCGATGTGAAATTTACTTGACGAAAATTGATACTCTTTCGGAAAATAATCATAAATAAAATTTGGAATTTTAGAAATGTTGGCTTTCAGGTAACTACTTATTAGCCAATTATCGCTGTTAGTTTCCTTGGATCCTATTACCGCTATCTGAAATTTACCAGATCCTAGTTTTATTTTTGAATTAATAGAAAATTTATTTTTATTTACTTTTAAATCTGCAGCGATATTTTTCAAGATTATTTGAGGAGCATTTAGTCTCTTATCATTGAAAATGATTTGAGTATTTCTCAAGCGTATATTAGTAAATGCAATATTATTATTAACTGGGCTATCTGATAAAAAATCCTCTATATTTAATATTTTAATTTTATTTTTTTGTCCTTTTTCAATTGATACGTTAACACCATGAACAGTGACTCTTAAAATATTTTTAAAATTGTTTGAGAAAAATTCTGATAACTCAAGGTCAACAACTATTTTATCAATCGGTAGTGGATTCTTATTTTTATCTAAAGTTATTTCCTGAAGTATTAAATTTGGGCTTAATCCAATCCAAGTAGTTGAAACTTTTTGAATGTCGACTTGAATTCCAGCCTTCTGGCTTAGCCATAATGCTATTGATTCTTTAGAATTTTCTAAAATAGGCCCACTCGCCCTGAAAAGCAAGGCTAGGCTTCCCAGTAAAAGAATAATTATGATGACAGTATTTTTAAAAAATGACCAAAGAGTCATCATGATTTTTAATTTTCCTTTATGTTGAAATATTTCATTATAAAATTTCAAATAAGTCAGACTAAAACAACATCATATTGTTCCTGATTGTAAAGTGATTCAGGTTGAAGTTTTATTGGCTTCCCAATAAATTCCTCCAATTCTGCTAGACTTTGAGATTCTTCATCTAGCAATTTTTCAATGACCTCTGGGGAGGCTAAAATAAGTAATTGCTTGACGTCAAATTGCCTTGATTCCCTTAAGATCTCTCTAAATATCTCATAACATGTTGTCTCTGCTGTCTTTAAGGCACCTCTGCCATTACATATTGGACATGGCTCGCATAAAATATGTCCTAAAGATTCTCGAGTCCTCTTTCTCGTCATTTCTACTAGCCCAATTGATGATACTCCTGTTACATGTGTTTTCGCATGATCTTTTGATAAGTATCGTTCTAAAGCCCTTATTACCTGTCTTTGATGGTCCAAATCATTCATATCGATAAAATCTATAATAATAATTCCTCCGAGGTTGCGCATTCGAAGTTGGCGACAAATAGCTTGAGAAGCTTCGAGATTTGTTTTAAAAATCGTCTCCTCTAAGTTTCTATATCCAACATAAGCACCAGTATTCACATCGATCGTTGTCATTGCCTCAGTTTGATCGATAATAAGGTGGCCACCAGATTTAAGATCTACATTACGTTTTAATGCTTTTTTTATTTCATTTTCAACACTAAAAAGATCAAATAGAGGTCTTTCGCCAGGATAATATTCAATAATAGATTTATTATCAGGGATAAATTTTTGAATAAACCTAACAGCTTTTTCATAAGTTGATTTTGAATCAATGCGAACTTTTTCCACTTCACTATTTATTAAATCACGCAGTGCACGAAGAGCTAGTGGAAGCTCTTCATGAATAGACTGTTTAATATTTGCCGATTGAGACCTATCACAAATCGATTGCCAAAGTCTTTCGAGAAATTGAATGTCCCTAATTAATTCTTCTTTACTGGCGCCATCAGCTGCGGTTCTCGCAATGAATCCAGTTTTATACTCTGATTCCTCACTACATTTTTTTAATATTTCTCTAAGCCTCTCTCTTTCACCTTCACTTTCAATTTTCTGGGAAACCCCAATTGTTTCAAGTTTCGGCATAAAAACTAAATAGCGAGATGGGATTGATACGTTTGTTGTTAGCCTAGCTCCTTTGGTTCCAAGAGGGTCCTTTACAACTTGAACAATTATTTCTTGACCTTCATGTAAAAGTTCTGATATTTCATTTATCGTATTTTCTTGATATATATCGGAGGCATGAAGAAAGGCTGTTCTTTCTAAACCTATGTCGATGAATGCTGCTTGCATTCCCGGTAACACTCTAGAAACCTCCCCTTTATAAATATTTCCTACAATTCCATGTTTTTGAGTTCTTTCTATAATTATTTCTTGAACTACGCCATTTTCTATAACCGCTACCCTTGTTTCTGGAGGAGTTACATTAATAAGTATTTCTTCACTCATTTTCCCACTAATTTTTTGTATAACTTCATTTTTTGATGTTGAGTTTTTTTAACCTGTAATTAGATTAAATTCCCATCAGAATCACTATTTTCTATGATAGGGATGATTAGTAAGAATACTCCATGCCCTATAAATTTGTTCAGCTATAAAAATTTTTACTAATGAATGGGGAAGGGTAAGAGCTGATAAAGACCAGCTTATTGATGAAATCTTTTTACATTCAGAGGGAAGCCCTTCCGGCCCTCCGACAAGAAAAGCAATATCCCTTCCATTGTTCATCCAGTTTTGTAAATTGGAAGATAAATTTTTTGTTGCCCACTGTTGGCCTTCAATTTCTAATTTTATTACTATAGCGTTCTTTGGGATCAAAGAAATCATACGCCTACCTTCGTCAAACATTATTTTTTTTAAATTTGATTCTCCACTTCGTTTACCAGGCTTTACTTGATGTAATTGAAATTTAAATTCTTTTGGGATTCTCTTTTGATATTCAGAAAATCCCTCTTCAGCCCAACTTGGTGTTTTATCACATACCTCGATTAGATGAATTTTCATATTATATTGCTCTTTTTTACAACATAAAGATTTACTTTTTAGATGTCTGATTTTTTGATCTGTTTAGAATTTGCAGTATCTAATTCCCAAAGCTTCTCCAATTGATAATAGTCTCTTACATGGGGCTGCATAATATGAGCTACAACACCATTTAAATCTATAAGAGCCCATTCTCCCTCGCGAACACCTTCTTGACCTACAGCTGCCTCACCGGCTTGTTTTGCTTTAAACGCAACTGCCTCAGCAGCAGATTTTACATGCCTTTCAGAGGATCCAGATGCTATAACAAAGAAATCGGTAATAGGGGTTTTGCCTCTTACTTCCAGGACTTTAATATCTTTAGCTTTAATGTCATCTAAAGCATTCACTACTAAATTACATAATTTATCAACCTGCATACTTGACCTATATTTTTTAAAGTTTCTTTTAATAATTATTTCTAATTAGTTTGATTATTTTTATATAAATTATTTTCCGAAATATAACTAATAATTTTTGGATGTAACGTGCCCGAGAGATCTTTATTTTCCTTGATTTTTACCCTCACATCAGATGAAGAAATATTTATTTGAGTGGCAGGGTAAAAGAGGATTTTCCCGAAATTATTACTTTCCATCTCTTCTATCTTAGTACATTTATGATTTTTTAATAGTCTTACTATGGCTTCATTGTTTGTATCTATGACGCCAGGCCGTTTCATTACAATTATGTGTGAAAGAGAGAGAATTTCGTCGGGGTCTTTCCAGGTTAAAAATTCATTAAATGCATCATTCCCGAGAATAAGACAAATTACTTTTGAAGGAAAATCAGTTTTTAATGAGCGTATGGTCTCGATCATATAAGATTCTCCTTTTCTGGCTACTTCTCTTGGGTCGGCAATTATTCTTTTATCTTCATTTGCTAATAATTCAATCATGGCCATTCTATGATTTGCATTTGCTTGAGGTATCGATCTATGAACGGGAATATTAGATGGTATGAATCGGATATTTTTGGTGCCAAGAAGATTTATTGCATCGATTGCTATACTTAGATGCCCCAAATGTATTGGGTCAAAGGTTCCCCCCAAAACTCCAATAAAATTTTTATTCTCTGATATGACCATCACCAAATACAATAAATTTTACAGAAGTTAAGCCCTCGAGCCCAACTGGACCCCTTGCATGAAACTTATCCGTTGATATTCCTACCTCTGCTCCAAGTCCATATTCAAAGCCATCAGCGAATCTTGTGGAGGCGTTTACCATTACTGAGCTTGAATCTACTTCACGCAAAAATCGATGAGCGCTAACAATGTTTTCACTTATAATCGAATCCGTGTGACTTGAGCCATAAGCATTAATATGATCAATTGCTTCTGAGGTGTCTTTTACGACTTTTATGGACAATATTGGAGCTAAATATTCAGTTTCCCAGTCATTATTTTTTGCTAATTTGCAAGAATCACCAAGAATTTTTTTTGTGGAAGGACATCCTCGAATTTCAACACCTTCTTTCAATAATGCTGAAGAAAGTTTAGGCAATATTGCATCGGCAACCAATTTATTCACTAGCAGTGTTTCCATGGTATTGCAGGTACCATATCGCTGAGTTTTCGCATTTAAGGCTACATCAAATGCTTTAGAAAGATTTGCATCTTTATCAATGTAAACATGACAAATCCCATCTAAATGTTTGATTACTGGAATAGTTGATTCGCTGCTGATTCGCTCAATCAGGCTCTTTCCTCCTCTTGGGATGATAACGTCAATATAATCACTCATTGTTATCATTTTTCCCACTGCATCACGATCTATTGTTTTCACAACCTGAACAATCTCTGGTGGCAAATTAACCGCATTAAGCGCCTCATCGATGCAATAAGCAATAGATTGATTAGAAAAGAACGCTTCAGAACCTCCGCGTAAAATAGACGCATTTCCAGATTTTAAACATAGCGCTGCAGCATCAGCTGTTACATTTGGTCTCGATTCATAAACAATTCCAATTACCCCAAGAGGAGCCCTCATACGCCCTACTTGAATGCCACTTGGACGATATTTAAGGTCAAATATTTCCCCAATAGGGTCAGGCAGGGAGGCTATTTGATCGATACTTTCGATCATGTCATTTATTCGTTTATCATTAAGCTCGAGTCGATCAAGAAGTGCAGCATCCAGTTTTCGCTCTTTTCCTAAAGCTAAATCTTTATCATTTTCTTTTTTAATTTTTTTAATATTTGAGCTTAATGAGTCTTTCATTGCTAAGAGTGCAGCATTTTTCTTTTTAGTTGTAACTTTAGCAAGCACTCTTGAAGCTTCTTTAGAGTTTTCCCCTAAAGAAAGCATGTATTCAGCAATATCGGTAATCTGTTCCATAGGGAGTTTTTTCAGTTAAAACAATATTTTTAGTTGAATATAATTTCGTTAACTTACAATAATAATAGCAACCTATACAACATATTGCTTAATATGTTTTGTGACAGCCAGAGAAATGCGCGCATAAATTTTCTAGTTTTACCCAGGCATTGTCAGTATTAACACCCTTAATTGTTCCATCAATCTCGTGACAATTACTCAATAAATTAAGCCATTCAGTTGTTTTTGTTTTTAAAATAGCAGATCTTATTGCCGGTTTTCTTTTTTCCCAGACCCTAAATTTTGCCATGGTCGCATCGATCCCAGCTCCAAGGGCTATATCAGCAGAAATTGCTGAAATTTGTGATATTTCTCTATGAAGCGCCCACAAGATAATCGAGGGAGGCAAGCCTTCATTTTTTAGACCATTTAAAATTCTAACTGATCGATATGGGTTGCCATCAACTGCCGCATCCACTAATTCAAAAATATTAAATTTTGAATTATCTGTAACACTTGATTTAAATTTCTCTATGTCTATATTTTCTTTCCCATATAAAAGATAAAGTTTTTCGATCTCTTGATTTGCGGCTAAAAGATTTCCTTCTGCCTTATCTATAATAATTTTGATTACCTCTGGATCAGATTGGACCCCAATTTTTTTGAACCTATTTAATATCCAATTCCCCATTTTCGAAACATCAATTGGCCAAATTTGAATAATAACTCCAACTTTATCTAAGTATTTAAACCACTGCGTATTTTGTTGTGCTTTTTCTAGTTTAGGCATAGAGATGAGCATGACAGTATCTTCTGGGAAACTTTTGCAATAGTCAGTAATTGCCATGCTACCTTCTTTACCTATCTTTCCATTTGATAGTTTAAGATCAATAAATTTCTTCTTTGAAAAAAGAGATAAGGAGTTTGTCTGTGCGAATAATATATCCCAATTAAAATTCTTATTAGATTCAATTACATCTCTTTCTTCGAATCCTTTTTTTTTATAGTAATTTCTTATTTCATCACAGGCCTCATTGAACTGCAGAGGATCATCACCACTTACCAGAAAAATGGGAGTTTTTACTTTTTCTAAATTTTTTTTTAGATTTTGTGTCGTTACTCTCATTTCACTTTTATCCCTGTGCTTTGATACGCCTTATCATTCTTTTTATTAAATCTTCTCGCATGTCTTCGCGTATTTTCATTTCTTCTCTTTGCCTTATTGATGAATTAGCACTTGAAGTAGTGAAAATACGAAGTATTTTTATTTTTTGTGCTGTTACAACTTTTTTATTTCTAGATGTTACCGAGAAAGTGAATGATTCTTCTAATTCAAATTCTTTAGCACTACTATCGGCATTGAGTTTAAAAACACGACTAACGCTCTTAATGTCAGTTATTAAAATTTGTGTACTAGATCCTTCTTTTGTGTTAATTGGTTTAATGCCAGTAATTTGGAGTTGCCTTTCCATTTCTCGATATAATTTTGAATATTTTTCTATTCCATCGATAAAAACAGGATTTGATAAATTATCCAATTGTGGCAATTGCCCTCTGAATTGAAATCCACAAGCATTTAATAAAAAAAATACAAGAAAAAAACTTAATATTTTTATAATTTGATTCAGTTTCATAGAAATAAACCTTTTTTAAGAAGCCACAATATTGACCAACTTTCCTGGCACTATAATAATCTTTTTAATCATTTTTCCTTCAATAAATCGATTGATATTCCGATCATTTTTGGCGTATTCTTCAATTTCAGATTTTGTTGCCTCAACTGGAATTTCAATTTCACTTCGCACCTTTCCATTCACCTGAAGAATAAACTTATACGATTTTTGCACTAAAGCGCTTTCATCGACCTGTGGCCAACCTGAATATTGAATGTTCTCACCAAATTTGAGATCTTGCCAGAGCTGATGAGTTATATGAGGAGTAATCGGCGCTAACAAACGGAGCACTATACTAATCCCTTCAATTAGCAAGCTTTTCCCATCCTTTGAGCTTCCAACCTTGTTTAGTATATTAACAATGCTCATTGCGGATGAAACGACTGTATTGAAGTGTTGTCTTTCATAATCAAATAGAGCTTTTTTTAATTGCTGATGAATTTCCTGTCTTTTTGATTTTAAATTTTCATCTGAATTTTCACCTATTGAATTATGTTGAATTTTATATGCTAAATTCCAGAGTCTTTTGAGAAATCTATAGGCCCCTTCCACGCCTTCGTCAGACCACTCTAAGGATTGATCTGGCGGAGCAGTAAAAATTGTATACAAGCGGACAGTATCAGCGCCATACTTATCGATAAGTGATTGTGGATCAATGCCATTATTCTTTGATTTTGACATTTTTTCAAAACCACCAGAAATGACCTCTTTTTGGTCGACTTTTAATTTTGAGGATATAACCTCTCCCTTACTATTTCTTTCTATAATCACATCAGCGGGGTTATACCACTCTTTCGTACCATCCAGATTATTTCGATAAAAAGTTTCCGCTATCACCATTCCTTGGGTAAGTAGTCTTGTAAAAGGCTCATCATTATCGATAAGCCCCTCATCTCTCATTAACTTATTAAAAAACCTAGCATATAGTAAGTGTAAAATGGCATGCTCGATGCCTCCCACATATTGATCCACTGGCAACCAATACTTAGCTCGATCATCTAACATTGCAGTTTGTAAATCTGGGCAACAATAGCGTGCGAAATACCAGCTTGATTCTACAAAGGTGTCAAATGTATCTGTTTCCCTTGTACCTTTGGGTCCAAGGTCAAAAAACTCAGGCATTTTTCCCAAAGGAGATCCCGAGCCATCGACATGAACATTTTCTGGTAGTTTGATTGGTAAGTCCTCTTCAATTTTTAAGCTTCCGTCGGGGCGTTTAATAATTGGTATTGGACATCCCCAGTATCTTTGACGAGATATCCCCCAATCACGTAAACGATAATTAACTCTTTTCCCTCCTTTTTCGTGCTTTTGCAACCAAGATGCTATTGCATCAAATGCAGCTTCAGAGCTAAGACCGTCAAAAGGCGCTGAATCTGCTAAGACTCCCTTTTCAGTGAATGCTTTTTTCTCAATACTGAAGGGCTGCCCATCAGACTGAAATACTACCTGTTTCTTCGGAAGAGAGTACTTCTCTGCGAATTCCCAATCACGCTGATCATGAGCAGGCACAGCCATTACTGCGCCTGACCCGTATGTCATCAATACAAAATTAGCAGAATATATTGGAACTTTTTTATTCGTGACAGGATGGATAGCATTAAGACCAAGCGCACAACCTTTTTTTTCAGCCATCTCAATTTCTGCCTCAGAAGCATTTCCTGATCCATGATTTTGAATAAAATTTGCTACATCCTTATTTGTTTTTGCAGCTTCTTTTGATAAGGGATGCTCAGCGGCTACCGCTAGGTAGGTTACACCCATAAGAGTATCTGGTCTTGTTGTAAATATTTCGATTTTTTCATCGGATCCTTCGATATCGAAGAACATATAAACTCCCTCCGATCTGCCAATCCAATTTCTTTGCATAGCGACTACTTGATCAGGCCATTCGGTTAATTTACCTAGATCCTCTAATAATTCCTCAGCATAGTCAGTAATTTTCAGAAACCATTGCTCAATATTTTTTTTCTCGACTTTTGCGCCTGATCTCCAACCTTTACCGTCTATTACTTGTTCATTTGCCAAGACAGTTTTATCGATTGGATCCCAATTTACACTGGCAGTCTTTCGATACGCTAATCCTTTCTCTACTAGTTTGGTGAAAAGCCATTGTTCCCACCTATAATAAGAACTATCACAAGTCGAAATCTCTCGATCCCAATCGTACCCAAATCCAAGACTTTTCAACTGATTTTTCATATAAGAAATGTTGGATCGCGTCCATTTGGCAGGCTGAGTTTTATTTTTAATTGCTGCATTTTCTGCGGGTAAACCAAATGCATCCCAACCCATAGGCTGAAGAACGTTTTTGCCCAACATTCTTTGATAGCGCGATATTACATCCCCGATCGTATAATTTCTTACATGGCCAATATGCAATTTTCCGCTTGGGTATGGGAACATTGAAAGACAATAAAATTTTTCTAAGTCTTTATTTTCTACAGCTTTGAAGGATTGATTTTTTTCCCAAAAATCACTAGCAGATTTTTCAATTTTTTTGGGGTTATACTGTTGTTCCATAATTAATTTCATCTCTACTTTTTATTAATAAAGAATACCTTAATTTTTGGAGTAAGAAATATTTTTTTAAACCTTTCATTGACTTATGAAAGACCATTGTTATTTAAAGTAAAAAAAGCGTAGCCAGTCCAAGAAAAGCTAGAAAACCGACGACATCGGTAACGGCTGTCAGCAAAACTGAACCGGCCAATGCCGGATCAATTCCAATTCGATCAAGTAGAATTGGCAGCAAAGCACCGGTCACTGCTGCAAAAATTAAATTGATCGTAATTGCTACTGCTATTAAAAAAGCAATAGAGAGACTGCTGAACCATAGTCCAGCGATGACGGCAACAACTATTGCCCAAATAAGGCTGTTTAGTGCTCCAACTGATAGTTCTTTCCATAGAAGATGATAGGCATTTTTTTGCCCCAATTGACCAAGCGCTATGCCGCGTATTGCTAAAGTAAGAGTTTGTGTTCCAGCAATGCCGCCCATACTAGCAACAATCGGCATTAAGACCGCAAGAGCGACTATCTGAGAAATTGTTGTTTCGAATTGGCCAATCACCCATGACGCTAAAAAAGCGGTGAAAAGATTAACACCAAGCCAAAGTGCCCTGCGGCGCGTGCTCGCAAAAACAGGAGCAAACATATCCTCTTCTTCAGATAGTCCAGCCTGTCCCATAAATTGATGTTCACCTTGCTCTCGAATAACATCAACTACATCATCTATAGTAATTCTTCCTACTAGGCATCCATTAACATCTACTACAGGGGCTGATAAAATATCGTGAGATTCAAATCTTCGGGCAACATCAGCTTCACTCATGTTTACTGGTAAAGCCTTCATATCAAGACTCATTGCCTCGGCGACAGAGTCATCCGAATTGCCGCTTACAAGCCTCCATAAGGGTAAAATTCCAAGGTATTTATCATCTCGATTAACTACGAAAAGTTTATCTGTATCCTTTGGAATATCGCTACCTAATCGACGCAAATATCTCAGAACAACATCAAGCGTTACTCCTGGTCGTACAGTTATAGTATCGGTGTTCATTAATCCACCGGCGGTATCCTCAGGAAACGATAAAACCGTTTGTAGGCGCTTTCTATGCTGGTCATCTAAGGCCTGCATTACCTCCTTTGTGACGGCTATGGGCATATCTTGGACAAGGTCTGCTAGATCGTCTAGATCAAGATTTTCAGTCGCCGCGAGCCACTCAGCAGTACTCATATTTTTGGTTAATTCAGCTCGAACCTCATCTGTGACATGAACTAGAATTTCCCCATCATCATAATGACCCTCTCTTATAATACTCCAAAGAATTTCTCTCTGAGTTGGAGGTAACGATTCAATGAAGTTAGCGAGTTCAGCAGGGGTAAGGCTTTTCAATAACTTACCGGCCGATCGTAATGCACCAGAGTCAAGGATTTCTCGCAGACGCGCCATCCTTATTTCATCAGTATTCTCTATAGCTGTGCTCATAAACGATTTCCTGCACAGGAGTTTCTGTGAGTGTAGCCTGCGCGCAGCATTACAACCACTTCTTTTTAAAAAAAAGCGAAATATGTTAAAAAAATAATGAAATATTATACAAAATTTTTAATATATTTAGATGATTTTGGTTTATTGCTTAAGCTCTCTATGATTGCACATACAGCTCCATCCATTTTCACCCAATCTTTTTTTTAGATTTTCAATAATATATACAGAACGATGTTGCCCACCTGTGCATCCTATAGCTATAGTAAGATAACTTTTTCCTTCTTTTTCAAAACAATCGACCCATTTTTCTAAAAAATTTTTTATATCTATAATCATTTCTTCAACCCTTTTATCAAGCTTAAGGAAATTTTTGACTTTTAGGTCTAAGCCAGTAAGGGATCTTAAATCCTTCTCCCAATGTGGGTTTGCCAAGCATCGGACATCGAAAACAAAATCGGCATTTCTTGGGATACCAAATTTATATCCAAACGATTGAAGCATAATTGATAATTGATTTTCCCTCTGATTTAAAACCTGTTCTCTTATGATAAAGCGGAGTTCATGCAAGGAAGTCTTACTTGTATCGATTTTTAAATGAGCATTATCTCTTAATGAGCCAAGAAGCTGCCTTTCCATTTTAATTGCGGCCTCTAGATTTTTATTCTCATCTGTAAGTGGATGTCGACGCCTTGTCTCACTGAAACGTTGTATGAGTATTTCATTATCAGCTTCCAAGAATATTATATCGAAATCAATATTTTCAATTTTTAATTTTTCTACTAGTTTAGGAACCTGTGCCAGATCAGCATTTTGTGCCCGAGCGTCAATACCAATTGCATTTTGAGAGGTAACGATTGATTTATCTTCAATTAAATTACTGATAAATTTATCGAGAAGATTTATTGGAAGATTGTCAATACAATTAAATCCTGCATCCTCAAGCACGTTTAAAGCAATACTTTTTCCAGACCCTGAAAGCCCACTTATTATTTTTAATGATGACTTACTTTCTTTCATACTGAAAAAACCTATTAGCGTTTATATTTAATACTTTTTTCTTTTATAAGATGACGGTATCAGTAAATTTACTCTATATTTTGTAATAGCACGACGAGAGATATAAATACCTTCTTGTTCTAAAATATTTTTAATTAATTGATCTGAGAGTGGCTTTTGAGGGTTCTCTAGATCAATAATATTCTTAATTTTCTCCTTGATTGCCAGAGATGATATTAAGTTTCCATTAATTAGTTTTGATCCGCTTGAAAAAAAATACTTTAACTCAAATATTCCTTTAGGCGTTTGAATATATTTTTTTTCTGTTATTCTTGAAATAGTTGATTCATGAAATCCAACTTTTTCAGCTATATCAGCAAGTTTCATTGGAATCATTGCTAATTCACCATGGTGCAAAAAACCTATCTGATTATCAATGATACACCTTGATACTTTAAGTAGGGCATCCTCTCGTTTTTTTATACTTTCAATTAGCCAATTCGCCTGCTTTAAGTCACCTTTAAATCGAGTGTCATTCTGGTAGTCCCTGGTTTCCTTGATTAGCTCAGCATAGCTATAGTTTATCTTTATTTTAGGTAAAGCGCTTGCGATTAAAACAACGTCCCATTTTCCGTTTTTTTTAACAACATTTACCTCAGGCTCTATATAATTAGTTTTTTCATTTTCTATTTCTTTACCTGGGGCTGGATTAAGCAGCCTTACTAAAAGTAGTGTTTTATCTAAATCATATTTTGAAATATTCATTTCTTCTTTTATTTTCTTAAAATTTTTTTTAATTAACAGATGAAAATAATTTTCTAAAAGCTCAATAATCCTATCTTTACAATCTAACTTGTCTGGCAGCTGTCTTGCTTGTATTAGAAGCGAATCTTTTAAGTTAGAGGCTCCAATTCCTGGGGGGTCAAAACTCTGTATACGATTCAAGACCAATGATATTTTTTTCTCCGAAATATTGCTTCTCTTTAAATTCTTATTTATTTGAAATTTATCTAACATTAAAAATCCATCTGAATTAATATTTTTAATTATCTCCTCAGCAATCTCTCTCTCAGTTTTTGAGAAATTAGACATTTGCATTTGCCATATCAGGTAACTTTTTAAATTTCTATTACTACTATTTTTTTGTTCTTTTTCGAAAATTTCATTTGATATTTTTCCACTTAAAAAACTCAGAGAGAAAACTTCTTTCTTATTCTCATAGTCATAAAATTCAGTCGGTTTTGTTTCAATTTTTTCAAGTAAAAAATTAGAATAGAGCCTATCTTGAACTTCTTGCTTTAGTTCAGCTGCAGATAATTGCAGCATCTCTGTGAATTTTTTTGATTTAGTGGGCATAGGTTTTCATAAATTTTCGTAACTAGCTCTGAGTCATAAGCGGAAATTTTCTCCCAAATAAATCGATCGTACATTGGGGTCATCTAAAATTTCCTGTGGCTCTCCATTTGTAAGTACTTTTCCTGCTGCAAGAATGTATGCTTTTTGACAGATTCCTAATGTTTCTCTTACATTATGATCAGTTATTAAAATTCCAATTTTTCGTTCACTTAAATGCTTTATTATTTTTTGTATTTCTATAATAGAAATTGGATCTACTCCGGCAAAAGGCTCATCAAGAAGCATGAATTTTGGTTCGACCGCTAAGGCCCTTGCAATCTCTAGTCGACGACGCTCTCCGCCAGAGAGGCTAAAAGCTTTATTATCGGCTAAATGATGGATACCGAATTCGGCTAGGAGTTCGCCACATAATGCAAGCTGCTCAGGTTTTGATAAATCTTCTCTATTTTCAAGAATAGCAAGAACATTATCTTTAACACTTAAACGTCGAAAAATTGATGGTTCTTGCGCTAAATAACCCAATCCCGCTTTTGCTCTGACATGCATAGGCTGATCGGTCATATCCACTCCATTCATTAAAACTTCACCTGAGTCTGGAGAAATCAGACCAGCCATCATGTAAAAGCATGTAGTCTTGCCCGCTCCATTGGGGCCTAGTAGGCCAATAACTTCCCCGGCCTTTAATTCTAGAGAAACTTTGTCGACTATCTTTTTCCCTTGATAAGTTTTTTGTAAATTTTTTGCTGATAATCGAGGCATGTTTATATTAATCTTTAGGCTGTATGGTAATTTTAACTCTTTCTTTCCCTTTTGCTACGTTCCCTGCTTTTACTTTATGCTTCACTCTGTCGTAAGTTATTCGATCACTTTTCATTGTATCACCAGACTGTGTTAATGATGCATCTCCGGTTAATTCAAGTAGTTCACTGGTAACAAAAAAATTTGCCTTATTGGCTTTTGCCCGAATCATTTCTCCATTTAGTTTTTTCTGTGAAAATTTAACAGCGCCTGTAGCGATTATTTTTTGAGCTTTTCTATTAGGATGAAAAACTGTAACCTCATTTGCCATGAGTCTCATACTTCCTTGCAAAACAACAACATTGCCTTTATAGACACTGATTTCTTTGCCCTCATCCATGTCTGCACTATTTGCTGTTAGATTGATCGGCTGATCTTTATCAGTTGGAAGTGACCAGCATAAACTGCTTAAAAGAATAAAAATTGTGTAGCTAAGTATTTTAGCGTACATCATAATAACCTTTCACATTCGCGAGTAACTTTATTCTTGAGGGCTTTTTGAACCAAGCCTGCATTCCAACTGAAATTAACCAATTTTTTCCATTATCGATTCTTACAGCTTCATCTGTTTCCGCATATCCGTCATTAGGGCGAATTTTTAAATTAGCAGTTACCACTTTCAAGCTAGGCTTCTTTTCAGAGCCAGCCTTATTAATTTTCACATTTTGTTTTAGAAGCACTAAATCTCCATTTGAGGACATAAGTCCCTTTTTTGCTGTAATTTCCCATGGAGAGCTACTTTCTTCAAATACATTTATTGTGGGCATATCGAATGCTGTGGTGTCATCGCTTTTATAATGCGTAACACTTTTCGATTGCAGTTTTTGATCTGGATTGCCCAAAGCATTAAGGGTTAAGGCCTGCATATCTTTGAGATAGTAATCAATTTGATAAGATCTATCGTCTTTATTTTTTTGCTCAAAATTTTCGCCAATATCAATTTCAGATAAAAGTACAGTTACAATTGTAGCGATCAAGAGTATAAAAATTATTGGAAGTCGATTTTTCAAATAAAAGCCTATTTTTTTATAATTTATAATTCGATGTACTTTTTAATCGAAGAGTCTAATTTATTTTGGGATTTTAGAATCATCTCACAGATTTCTCTAGCAGCACCACGCCCCCCCTTCATTTTTGTAATATAATGAGCTTTCTGTTTTACTATTTCATGACCGTCTGCTACGCAGATAGACAAGCCAGCCTCATTCATCATAGGTAGGTCAACAATATCGTCTCCAACGCAAGCAATTTGAGAATTCTTCAAACCAACTATGTTTTTTATTTTGTTATAAGCCTCTAGCTTATCTTCAACGCCTTGCAAAACATATTCGATATTAAGGCTAGCCATTCGCGCACTAACTACATTTGATTTTCTTCCCGTAATGATACCAATTAATATTCCCGCTTCCTGTAGCATCTTCATCCCATGACCATCTCTAGAATTGAAAGCTTTCATTTCTTTACCATCATCATCCAAATAGAGACTACCATCAGTCAAAACTCCATCCACATCAAAGATAATCAAACTTATGTTGGAAGCTAAATTTTCGATATTCTGCATGAAACCCTCAATTATTTATTTCTGTTTTATGCTACACCTGCTTGAAGCAAATCATGCATATTTAATGCTCCTACAAGCATATTTTCTTCATTCACTACAAGTAAAGCACTTATCTTTTTATCTTCCATAAGCTTAAGAGCTTCTGCGGCAAGTTTATTTGATTCTATGCGAATACCTCCACTCGTCATGAGATCAATTATCATTGCCCCTTTGAGGTCATCTTGCTTATCAAAGAATCTTCTTAAGTCTCCATCTGTGAAAACTCCAAGGAGTTTATGTTTTGAGTCAACTATCGCAGTCATGCCTAAGCCTTTATTCGTCATTTCGAGCAAGGTTTCTCGCAGAGACGCATTGGAATTTACAATCGGTATACGATTACCGGTATGCATTAGATCGCTTACTCTTAATAGTAGTCTTTTGCCTAGACTTCCCCCAGGGTGAGATAAAGCAAAATCTTCAGAGGTAAACCCCTTTACCTCTAATAAAGCTATTGCTAATGCATCTCCCATGACCAAAGCACTTGTTGTACTTGCTGTCGGTGCTAAATCCAAGGGGCATGCCTCTTTTTCTACGCCTACATTTAGGTGAACATGGGATTCTTTTGCTAAAGTTGAATCATTGTTACCAGACATAGCTATCAGGCTAATATTAAGTCGTTTTATAAGAGGCAAGATAGTTAAAATTTCATTTGTTTCGCCTGAATTTGAAAGTGCTAAAATTACATCTGCTGAGGTAATCATACCAAGATCACCATGGCTTGCCTCACCTGGGTGAACAAAAAATGCTGGTGTTCCTGTGCTTGCTAAAGTCGCGGCTATTTTGCTTCCAACATGCCCAGACTTCCCCATGCCGGTTACAATAATTCTTCCTTCACACTTCATCATAATTTTACAGGCTTCAACAAAAGATTCATCAATCCTCTCTCGTAAAGTATTGACGGCTATGGATTCTATCTCAATCACCTTTTGCCCAACGCTCATAATTTTTTCATTATCTTTATTCATTAAATTGTCACCAACTTGTTGATTCGATAAAAAGCCATCCCTGGTAAGTGAAAAAAGCAAACAATAGAACAATACCTTTTAATCGAGTAATTTTCCCCTGCCTATGAAAATTTTTACCAAATAAATATAAGAAAAAAGTAAGAAGCAACATGATTGGCAAGTCTCTCGCTATTACATCATTACTTATCATGGGCGCTGAAACCAAGCCCGGAACACATAAAACCCCGAGAAGGTTATAAATATTTGAGCCAATAACATTACCAATTGCAATCTCGGGCTCATTTTTTAGTGCACTTGCAACGCTTGCGGCTAATTCTGGAAGACTTGTTCCGATAGCGACAATAGTCAAGCCAATTATTAATTCACTCACACCTAATGACGTCGCGATTTCTACCGCTCCCCATACAAGGATATGAGAGCCGGTCGATAGTGTTATCAATCCTATAAAAAACCATATTAGAGCGGAAGACATAGTTAAAGAAGATTGCTCTTTCTTGCTAATTAAATCTTCTTTTTGGATCGGTTCCTTGAGTCCTTTTTTTGTTATAAAAAAGAGCACCATTATTAAAGTGACAAGTAATATTACCCCATCTATGAAACTCAGTTGTCTGTCGATCAAAAGCAGGTATATGCCAATTGATACTATTATTAAAATGAGGTACTCACTCCTTAACATATGATTTTTTATAATCAGTGGCATGATCAAGGCGGTGGAGCCGACTATTAAACCAATATTTGTTATATTCGAACCAATGGCATTTCCGATTGCTATCGATGGATTTCCTTTAATTGCCGCCATGATTGATATGATAATTTCAGGTGCGGATGTGCCAAAACCAACAATTATTATTCCAATAACGAGGGGAGATATACCTAGATTTCGAGCTAATCCAGCAGCACCAATAATGAATCGATCCGCTCCCCAAATGAGAAGACAAAATCCAATAATTATGGCGACAATAGTTAACAGCATAAAATTCTTAAACCCTTTTTACATTATATGTTTCAATACTGAATAAATTTCTTTTATCGTTGTTTTAGTTGGCCCATTATTCGATTTTAGTTTACGATTTAGGAAGCTCCTTTAACTTTTTTTTGGCCACACTTTGTACATTTATAAACGGAAATGAGAGAGCCCTTTTTCGTATCAAACTTTGAGTTTTTATCTAAAAGCCACTTATGATGACCATTTTTACAAAGCGTAGCTCCTTTGTACTTTTCACTGAGTTTTTTTTGTTTAAATTTGAATATTTCAGCCATAATAAATTGAATGAAAGTTTATAATATAGTTTTCTTCTTTTACCATTTACGTATATTACCCTTAATTGGCACTAATACTATTTAAGCGACCAGAAGTAATTGTATGATGTTTTTCAATTAAGTGTATGAAAATCAAAAAATTAGGTCTCCCTTGTTCATTTTAATTCGCTTAAAGTGTAAAGATTCATTAAATTAAGATACATAGCTTGACGATAAACGTTGGCCTGATCAGAATGCTCTTGATTAGTCCTTTTTAGTGAGGATGGTATTTATATGAGAAATGATAGCGACTCTTCTGAAAAACCCCTAATTAAAATTGAGGGGCTTTGTTTCAAGCGGGGCAAAAAGAGCATTTTCGATAATTTTGATTTAACCATTGCCCGTGGTCAAATTACCGCAATTATGGGTCCATCTGGCACTGGAAAAACAACTCTCTTAAAGCTAATTGGCGGTCAGCTTAAACCTGATTCAGGAACAATTGAGGTAGATGGCCTGGATATTAATCGACTCAGATCAAAGCAACTATACAAACTAAGAATGCGCATGGGAATGCTTTTTCAGAGTGGCGCCTTATTTACGGATATAAATGTTTTCGAGAATGTAGCTTTTCCATTGAGAGAGCATACTAAATTAAATGAATCGATCATTCAGAAGGTCGTGCTTTTGAAACTCGAAGCAGTCGGCTTGCGAGGTGCAAAAGAGTTAATGCCATTCGAACTTTCGGGCGGTATGGCAAGAAGAGTAGCTTTGGCTAGAGCTATTGCGTTAGATCCAGAAATGATTATGTATGATGAGCCTTTTACCGGACAAGATCCAATATCGATGGGTATCTTGGTAAAATTGATCCATGATTTAAATGATGCAGCAGGTATAAGCAGCATAATAGTTTCCCATGACGTGAGTGAGGCTTTCAGTATTGCCGATCAGGTATGTTTAATATCTAGCGGCAGAGTTGTAGAGCAAGGAACACCGAGTGAGATGCTCGAAAGTGAAAAGTTATGGACAAGACAGTTTGTTAAAGGTTTGCCTGACGGGCCCGTACCATTTCACTTCGATTCCAAAGGAATAAAGCAAGAATTATATGAGGATTTTCGGTGAATTTTCTTACCTCATTAGGTGAAAGCACTATTGACTTTATTCGACGATTTGGCCGAGCACATTTGCTTTTATTAAGAATATTTCTTGGAATTCTTGACATTAAAAAGAAACCTCGACTTCTACTTGAGCAAATTTTTTCAATTGGGGTTTTAACATTTCTTATCATTGTTGTAGCGGGAATTTTTGTAGGAATGGTTGTTAGTCTTCAGGGATATTATATTTTATCGAGATTTGGCGGAGAGACAGCACTCGGGCTAATGGTAGCGGCCTCTTTAGTGAGAGAATTAGGCCCAGTGCTAACAGCGTTATTATTTGCCGGAAGAGCTGGATCTGCTATTACCGCAGAGATTGGATTAATGAAGGCTACAGAGCAGCTCTCCAGCTTAGAAATGATGGCTATAAATCCAAAATATCGTATTCTAGCCCCAAGATTTTTTGCAGGCCTTATCTCAGTGCCAATGCTAACAGCTATTTTTAGCATAATGGGAATATTGGGCGGTTGGTTGGTCGCTGGAGGCTGGTTAGGCCTAAACGAAGCTACGTTTTGGAATGGCATGCAAGAGGGCATAGATTTTTATGAGGATATCGTGAATGGTTTAATTAAATCTATCATTTTTGGATTTGTCTGTATCTGGATAGCTTTATTTCAAGGCTTTGACTGCTCACCCACTTCTGAGGGGTTAAGTAGAGCAACCACAAACACTGTAGTTTTTTCCTCTTTAGCGGTTTTGGGACTTGATTTTATCTTAACTGCAGTCATGTTCGGCACCTAGATGGAGATTATGAATGAACAAGAATAGAAAACTTGAGGCTTTAGTAGGACTTTTTATGATTATAGGTTTCGCTGCATTATTCGCCTTAACGATGAAAGTAAGTAACTTAGGAAGTGTATATAAGGGAAGTTCATTTGAGGTATCAGCGCGTTTCGATAATATTGGTGGACTTAAGTTAAAGGCTCCAGTAACTATAGCGGGCGTTCAGGTAGGGCGTGTAAAAGATATATATTACGATTCACTTGACTATAGCGCAGTGGTTATCCTAGCACTAGAGGATACATATCTTGAAAAAATACCTGATGATACTTTTGCAAAAATCTTAACTGCTGGGTTATTGGGTGAGCAATACATTAGTTTAGATCCTGGTGGTAGTGAGATCTTTTTAAAGCAAGATAGTGAAATAGGTATGACTCAGTCAGCTTTGGTGCTTGAGGAAGTAATAGGGCAATTCATATTTAGCAAAGGCACAGAAGGTTTAGAGTGAAAAAATTTCTGATTTGTTTGTCTATTTTTCTTTTGTCAATAATTTCCCCTTTTGGCTATGCTCAAAATTTTTTGGGCCCTAAACAAATTGTTCAAGGAACTGCGGATAGTGTTTTAGCAGAAGTAAATTTAAGAAGAGAAGAATTAGAAGCCGATTCCACGTTAATTTATCCTTTAGTGGAAAAAATGATCCTTCCCCATTTTGATTTTGAAGCAATGACACGTTTTGCAATGGGAAGGTTTTGGCGATATGCGAGCTCTCAACAACAAAGACGTTTAATTGCAGAGTTTCAAGAATTACTCGTAAGAACCTATGCCACAGCGTTACTCAGCTATTCAGGCCAGGATATCGAGTACTTCCCAATAAATTTTTTAAATGAAGGTAGGGAGGCTATCGTGCCAACGAAAATTGCATATCAAGGCGGCCCTCCTATTCCTATAAATTATCGACTTCGTATAGAGAATCAGGATAACACCTGGCTTGTTTTTGATGTTGTCATCGACGGAATAAGTCTTGTTACGAATTATAGAAGTACTTTTGTAAGATTAATAAGGGTCGGCGGCGGCGGTGAAAGAGATCGAAGGGCCCGTCTTACCAAGGGTATTGATAATTTAATAAAAGTTTTATCGAAAAAGAATGATCGGTCCACCAAATGAATAAACAGAAATTAAAGGGCATTTCAGATAATTTATTTCAAATCAGAGGATCTATTGATTTTTATAGCGCCTCAGAGATATGGAAAGAATTAGAGCAAAAAATATTCAGTTTGAAGAAACTTACTATTTCTTTCAGGAATGTTAATGTTGTGAATAGCGCAGCTCTAGCACTTATCCTTGAAGCTCAAGATCAGGCTTCTCAGAGAGGAGTAGAAATCACATTTGTAGATATACCTGAAAAAATTAGAAGATTAGCAGAACTCTCTAATGTATCTGATTTAATTTTCTCTCAATAACTTTTCATAAATATAAGCGGGTTATCGATTGGATAGATTAATAATTAATGGCGGCACCACCTTACAAGGAGATGTAAGGATCTCGGGCGCAAAAAATTCTGCATTGCCGATTTTAGCTGCGACATTACTAGCCAAATCACCAATGGTCATAAGTAATGTACCCCACTTGCATGACATAACTACTACGATGGAGCTGTTAGGACGTATGGGGGTAAAGTTAATGGTAGATGAAAAAATGCGCATTGAGGTTGATGCTGGGAATATTCAGAAGCCATTTGCGCCTTATGAGCTTGTAAAAACGATGCGGGCCTCTATTTTAGTTTTAGGACCTCTCCTTGCTCGATGTGGAATTGCTGACGTTTCTTTGCCCGGCGGTTGCGCAATAGGCTCAAGGCCCGTCAATCTCCATATAGACGGATTAAGATTGATGGGCGCTGATATTGAGGTTGAGAATGGCTACATACGCGCAAGATGCGATAGATTGGTAGGTGCCCGCTTGGTAATGGATGTTGTTACTGTGACAGGCTCCGAAAATTTAATGATGGCCGCAGCTCTTGCCGATGGTATAACTACCATTGAAAATGCTGCTCGTGAACCAGAAGTTGTCGATCTCGCTGATTGCCTAAATGCAATGGGAGCGAAGATTTCTGGAGCCGGGACATCCACCATTACTATCGAGGGAGTTGACCAACTACAAGGCTGCGAATATCAAGTTTTACCGGATCGAATTGAAACTGGAACATTTTTAGTTGCTGGTGCCATTAGCGGCGGAATGGTTCGCACACGAGACACGGACCCCTCGCTTTTGGATGCTGTTTTACAGAAATTACGTGAAGCTGGAGCGGACATCAGCGTAGGAAGTGATTGGATAAAATTGGATATGAAGGGCCAGAGACCAAAGGCAGTGGATGTTCATACAGCTCCATATCCAGCATTTCCAACAGATATGCAAGCTCAATTTACAGCTTTAAATTGTGTTGCAGAGGGCGTCGGCACAATCACAGAGACAGTGTTTGAGAATAGGTTTATGCATGTTCAAGAATTGAGGAGAATGGGTGCAAACATTAATATTGAGGGCAATACGGCCATTATTAAGGGAGTGCCTGGGCTAACTGCAGCACCAATTATGGCAACTGATTTGAGAGCTTCTGCTAGTTTGGTTTTGGCAGGGTTGATCGCAAAAGGCCAAACAGTTGTTGATAGAATCTACCATGTTGATCGTGGGTATCAAAATATCGAAGAGAAATTATTAGGATTGAGCGCGAATATTCGTAGAGTTCCAGGATAAAAATTATGAAATTAAGTTCACCAATTACAATAGCACTATCTAAGGGGCGCATTTTTAAAGATACCTTGCCTTTACTCAAAAAGATTGGGATAGAGCCAATAGAGGATATAGACCGTACTCGAAAGCTAATACTTAATACTAATTATGAAAATATTAAACTTGTTTCTATCAGAGCTACGGATGTTCCAACGTATGTCCAATGGGGCGCTGCAGACTTTGGAGTGACAGGCAAAGATATTCTTTTCGAGCATGGCGGCGGGGGTCTCTATGAGCCTCTTGATTTGAAAATTGCAAAGTGTGAAATGTGGGTTGCAGGCTATTCAGATTCAGATACTACATCGCGGAGAATTCATGTAGCGACAAAGTATGTAAAAGCAGCTTGTGAATTTTTTGCTAAAAGAGGCCAGCAGGCTGAAATCATAAAATTGTATGGCTCAATGGAACTTGCACCAATGGTAGGTCTTTCAGATATTATTGTTGATCTTGTCGAGTCAGGGAATACCCTAAAGGCAAACGGATTAGTCCCTCTTGAATTTATGCATCATATCAGTTCTCGTCTAGTGGTAAATAAAGCGTCTTGGAAAATGAAGCATGAGGACTGCAAAACTCTCGTGGAAAATTTACAACATATCGTTGAAGATGCTGAATGATATTTTTATTTAATACATAAATTTTTTCAAGTTATGTTTTAATTTTTAAGGCTTTTTTATTTGGTGAATTTGATGGCGGATATTTATAAATTAAAAACCTCGGATCGTGATTTTGAGAAAAAATTACAAGATCTTCTAGATTGGGAATCTGTTACTGATGAGGGAATCTTTAGTACTGTTATGTCCATATTATCCGATGTAAAGAGCAATGGGGATCCAGCTTTACAGAAATATACGGAGAAATATGATTCTTGGGTAGCAGACTCGGTAGCTGATTTGGAGATTCCCCTCGAGCGCGCGCGCGAGGCTCTTGGAAAAATACCAAATGAACAAAGAATTGCGTTGGAGGAGGCACATGCACGAGTAACTCACTATGCTAATCATCAGAAGATAAATGATTGGCAATTTACAGAGGAGGATGGAACTACCTTGGGGCAGAAAGTCACCCCATTGGACCGTGTTGGACTTTATGTCCCTGGGGGTAAAGCTGCATATCCTTCTTCGGTCATAATGAATGCCGTTCCGGCAAAAGTGGCCGGCGTTAGGGAGTTGATTATGGTAGTCCCAACACCTATGGGTGAGTTAAATGACCTCGTTCTTTCTGCTGCGTCAATAAGTGGAGTTGATAGAATTTTTTCCATCGGTGGAGCGCAAGCAATCGCAGCTTTAGCCTATGGCACTGAATTGGTACCACCAGTAGACAAAATTGTTGGCCCTGGAAATATTTACGTCGCTATTGCGAAGCGACATGTTTTTGGACGAGTGGGTATAGATATGGTCGCTGGGCCATCAGAGATACTGATTATTTCTGACGGAGAAACTAATCCAGATTGGCTTGCTATGGATTTATTTTCTCAAGCAGAACATGATGAGAATGCGCAATCAATTCTTATTTGCCCAAGTAAAGAATTTTTACAAAAAGTTGAAGAAAGTATCGATAAACTTCTTCCGACAATGGAACGTGGTGGAATAATAGCAAAGGCGCTATCTACACGCAGTGCTCTAATTGAATGCTCAGATCTCGAAGAGGCAGCAAAAATTTCAAATTTCATTGCGCCCGAGCATTTGGAGCTTTCGTTGGCCAATCCCATTGATTTTTCGAATAAGATTACCAATGCGGGTGCGATATTCTTGGGCCGATATTCTTCCGAGCCACTCGGTGATTATTGCGCGGGACCAAATCATGTTTTACCGACATCCCGAACCGCAAGATTTAGCTCGCCGCTTGGAGTCTATGATTTTCAAAAAAGATCTAGTTTAATAATGGCCACACCCCAGGGGTCTAAAACTTTGGGAAAGATAGCATCTGTTCTTGCAAGGGGCGAGGGTTTGGAGGCGCATGCTAGGTCAGCAGAGTTTCGCTTTGAGGAATAAATATTGACAGATTTTATAGAAAAATGGATTCGTCCAGAAATCAAAGCCCTTTCAAGCTATAAAACACAAGATGCAACTGGCTTAATAAAACTTGATGCTATGGAAAATCCATATAGCTTACCAAATAATTTAAAAGAAGAATGGTTATCTCTCCTACAAGATGTGGAGGTTAATAGATATCCAGACTCAGGAGCTCTAAGCTTAAAAAATCAACTAAAGGAGGCACTAAAAATTCCAAAGGGAATGGGGGTTATTTTGGGAAATGGTTCGGATGAAATAATTCAAATTATTACAACTGGGCTCGCTGGCAATGGACGATGTGTGATGTCAATCGATCCAAGCTTTGTAATGTATCGCATGACAGCTATTTATTCTGGTATGAATTATATCGGTGTGCCTCTAAATGAAAGGGATTTTTCTTTGAATATTGACCATATGATTTCAATGATGAAAAAACATAATCCAGCAATTATTTTTTTAGCTAACCCTAATAACCCTACTGGCAATCTTTTTCCTAATGATCAAATTATTCAAATAATTGAATCAGCAGAGGGAATAGTTGTAATTGATGAGGCATATGGACCATTTCATAAAACAAGTTTCTTACAAAAATTAGAATCGTATGACAATCTTCTGATTATGGGTACTGTCTCCAAAATGGGCCTTGCAGGTATAAGACTCGGGTTTCTTGCTGGATCGAAGAAATGGGTAGGTGAGTTTGATAAAATTAGACTGCCATATAACATAAATTCTCTCTCTCAAATAAGTGCGAACTTTGCTTTAAAACATAAAGAAGTTTTTGATAAGCAAGCTTCAATGATTTGCTCAGAAAGGGAGCGCCTTATCGAAGAGTTAAAAAATTTATCAGGATTAAAAGTCTATGAATCAAATGCGAATTTTGTATTAATTCGTACGCCTGAGGGAAAAGCAAATTCATGGTTTGAACAATTAAAGGTTTCTGGGATTCTTGTGAAAAATCTCCATCATGCGAATGGCCTTCTTGAGGATTGTTTGCGGATAACTATTGGAACGGAGCACGAAAATAATATGCTTATGACTTCATTAAAAAAGATAAGTGAAATTTAATCCTTACCCGTTGGCCTTTCGGTAACTATAGCTTCTACATTGAATTCTTGAATTACCTTCGATAGTTTACCTATTCTTTTTACTTTGATATTTACTTTTTCTCCCGGTTTTTTTTGTGCAATACGATTTAGTATTTGCAAATAGTTTTCCGCCTTCTCTTTGTTTACTTCAAGAATTATATCGCCAGGAAGTAATCCAGCTCTATCTGCAGGACCACCCTCTAAAACTCCTGAAATAAGTAATCCTTCATTTTTTGTATTCAATGATTGTGCTAATTCTTCAGTCATATTTTGTGCGCTGATTCCTATCCAGCCCCTAATTACCCTCCGATACTGCACAATCTCCCTCATAACTACTTGTGCTAGTTCCATTGGAATTGCGAAGCCAATACCATGAGAGCCACCGCTATCAGAAAAAATCGCAGTGCTTATTCCAATCACCTCACCCTTTGTATTTATGAGAGCTCCACCTGAATTCCCAGGATTTATTGCAGCATCAGTTTGAATGAAATTCTCAAAGTTTGTTATCCCTAATTGATTTCTTCCAGTTGCACTCACAATACCCATAGTAACGGTTTGACCGACACCAAATGGGTTTCCGATAGCCATAACGATATCCCCAACTTGAATTCTTTGTGAGTCACCGAAAGAGGCTATCGGTAAATTTTCACCATTGGCTTTCAATACAGCCAGGTCAGATTCTGGATCAGTTCCGATAATCTTTGCATTGAGTTGTCGGCCATCTTTCAAGACAATCTGAATTTCATCTGCTCCACTTATTACATGATTGTTTGTAAGAATAAAACCTTCATTGCTTACAATTACACCCGATCCTAGACTATTTTCCCGTTTTAATTGAGGCTTAGTAAACTGCTCGCCAAAAAAACGTTGGAAAATGGGGTCCTTAAAAATAGAACCTGAGCGTTCTCGTTTTAGCCTTGTGGCAAATACATTTACGACTGAGGGAGCGGCTAGTTGAACAGCGGCCGCATACGAAGGCTGATTTACCGGTATGGTATCGTTTCTTTGGTCCGCCTTAAAACCAAGCAAATCAGGACGAATCACTACCAGGATGAATGCAGCAGCAAGACCTGTTGCTACCGATGTAAACAAAAAAGTGAAAAGTCTAGATAAGTTCATTAATTTTTTTCTAATTTAGTTTAATTTATTTCTACTAATTTCTACCTTTAAGAGGGAAAAAGCAAAAAATTTCATGGGTTTCCCAATTCTAAATATCACTTAATGGTAATAAACTGTTTCTCTAAATGAAATAAGGAAAATCGTAATGATTATTATTTAAGTCTGTCAAAACGTAGTTGATATACTTGTTCTGATATTGACCATGACATTTTTTGCATCATTTAACAAAAAAAACGGTCAAAACCACAATTCTATTTAGTTATTGCTCCTTGACCCAGTTGGTGTCTATGCGAGAAAATTAACATTCGTTACGAGGTATTTAATTATATTCTTAAAATGTCTTAAATACTTTAAACGGCCTTTTGTACAGATCGTGGGAGTTGTTAATGATTTCAGATGATGTCGACCTGAGGAAACGACGTTTCCTCACTGCTTCCACGGCAGTGGTAGGCGCTGTTGGTGCTGGTTTTGTAACTGTGCCCTTCGTCTCAAACTGGAGCCCGTCGGAGCGAGCCAAAGCAGCGGGAGCCCCAGAAGAGGCTAATGTTGCTGGTTTAGAAGTGGGTGGTCTACTAAGAGTTAAATGGCGCGGTAAGGTTTGTTGGGTTGTTCACCGCAGTCAACAGATGATCGATGATTTATCTTCACTTGATGGAAATCTATCCGACCCTCAATCTGCCAACGCAACACAGCAGCCAGAATATTGTCAAAACAGCAATAGGGCTATAAAGGCAAAATATTTTATAGCTGTTGGGATATGTACCCATTTGGGCTGCTCGCCAACTTACAGACCGGAAGTTGCTCCCGCAGACTTAGGGCCTGATTGGAAGGGTGGCTTTTACTGTGCATGTCACGGATCTAAATTTGACTTAGCCGGTAGAGTTTATAGCGGTTCCCCCGCCCCAACAAATCTTGAGATACCGCCCCATTCTTATGTAGCGGATGATGTAATTTTAATTGGAGTCGATGGAGGTTCCGCATGAGTATTTTAAGATGGGTCGATGATCGATTCCCATTAACTAAGGTTTGGAATGAACACCTTGCACAGTACTATGCTCCAAAGAATTTTAACAGTTGGTATTTTTTTGGATCTTTAGCTCTTCTTATGCTTGTGAACCAAATTGTTACTGGTGTTTGGTTAGCTATGGCTTATAAACCAGATGCTGAATTAGCCTTCGCATCTGTAGAGTACATAATGAGAGATATGGAATTCGGTTGGTTGATTAGATACATGCACTCAACGGGGGCTTCGTTCTTTTTCATCGTAGTCTACCTCCATATGTTCAGAGGTATGATGTACGGGTCATTTAGACAACCCAGAGAATTATTATGGATAATTGGTTGCATCATTTATTTAGCGATGATGGCTACCGCCTTTATGGGGTACCTTTTACCATGGGGCCAAATGTCGTATTGGGGCGCACAAGTAATAGTGAATTTGTTCGCCGCTGTTCCTTTCGGTATTGGCGAGCCACTGTCTGAATGGATCAGAGGAGATTATGTAATTTCTGATGCTACATTGAATAGATTCTTTGCTTTGCATTTCTTATTACCATTTGTTTTAGCTGCCTTAGTATTCATTCATATCGTTGCTCTTCATAAAGTTGGGTCCAATAACCCAGATGGTATAGAGATCAAGAAGAACAAAGACGAAAACGGAATCCCGAAAGATGGCATTCCCTTTCATCCCTACTACTCGATTAAAGATACTTTTGGGTTGGGAGTCTTTCTTTTGTTTTTTACAGCAGTGGTGTTTTTTGCACCTGAGATGGGGGGTTATTTTTTGGAGGCACCTAATTTCGAGCCCGCCAATCCTTTGAAAACTCCTGAGCACATAGCACCTGTTTGGTATTTCACTCCATACTACGCCATGTTACGGGCAGTACCTCCAATGTTTGGATCACAATTTCCAGGTGTGCTTGTAATGTTTGGGTCTATAGCTCTTTTCTTCTTTTTACCATGGTTAGATAGAAGCCCAGTAAAATCGATAAGATACAAAGGTATTATTTTTAAAACCGCTTTAGGAATATTTGCGGTTACTTTTGTTGTTTTAGGATATTTAGGTGTCGTGGCTTCGACTCATATGGTCTTAGGGGTTGTAGAGGCTAGCATTCTTGCGCCGATCTTTACGATAATCTATTTCCTTTTTTTCTTACTGATGCCAATCTACTCAAAATTAGACAAGACAAAGCCAGTTCCAGAGAGGGTCACATAGTGAGATATGCTGGTCTCATATTTTTCGGTCTAATTCTCTCCTCCGCCACTTTTGCGGCAGGGGGAGGGAAGAACCCTTTTGTCACACCATCTAACGTTGATGTCTCCGATAACGCTTCGATACAGCGCGGAGCAAAATATTTCACAAACTACTGTATGGGGTGTCATTCGACTAAATATGTACGCTACCAGCTGATGAAAAAAGTTGGTTTAAGCGAGGAGCAAATAAAGGAAAATTTAATTTTTGATGGAAGTAAGCCTGGATCTGTAATGACAATAGCCATGCCATCTGCCGATGCTGGTGCTTGGTTTGGTGCTGCTGCCCCTGATCTTACTTTAGAGTCTAGATTAAGACATGGACCAGATTGGGTTTACTCTTATCTTAAAGGCTTTTATAGCGACTCATCGAGACCTATGGGTGTAAATAATACGGTTTTTCCCAATGTTGGAATGCCAAACGTCCTCTGGGAGCTCGAGGGGGTGAAGAAAGCCGCCTTCCGTTTTGATATTTTGCAAGACGGAAAGATAGTGGAGTCTTTTGATAACGAGAAAGAGGCCCTGTCTTATAAAGCGAAAGATAAGAATTTTAAAATCAATAAAGTCGTTGATAAACTTGTGCAAGACAAAAAGGGCCGGATGTCTGATGAAGAGTTTGACCAAGTGGCTAAAGATCTCGCGACTTACATGGCATTCATTAGCGAGCCGATAGCAGAGGATCGGAAACGTTTAGGAGTCTATGTTCTATTATTTTTGGCAGTGTTCACTACATTAGCTTATCTTACCAAGAAAGAATGGTGGAAGGATATACATTAGCGAAAGCTTAAAAGTTGTTGAAAGTAATAGTTTTTCATCAAAAATTGTATATTCTGGTATACTATCCAACCTTTTTATTTTTCAACAACCAGCAATGCCTGAAAGGTAGCATCAGGACTAGGAGAAATTGCCGATGACAGCCGTCGCATCAAGACGATCAATAATGACTCTCTTTTCTGATCCTGCAAGTCTTTACAGTCACCGAGTGAGACTCGTTTTAGCTGAAAAAAATGTATCTTGCGAAATTGTAGAAGTTGACCCACTAGATCTACCTGAAGATGTCATGGATCTGAATCCATACGGAAACACCCCCACTTTAGTAGACAGAGATCTAGCATTGTACGATTCACGTATAGTTTGCGAGTATCTAGATGAGAGGTTCCCTCATCCTCCTTTACTTCCAGTAGACCCAGTATCGAGAGCCAATACAAGGCTTTATATGTTTAGAGTAGAAAATGATTGGTACCCATTAGCGGATGCAATTCTTGATGGAGGCAAGTCAGCTCTTAAGGCTCGCAAAGAACTAAGAGAGGGATTGACTGTTGCTGCACCCATTTTCTCAGCAAAACCTTTTTTTATGAGCGAAGAATATTCTTTAGTCGATGCTAGTTTGGTTCCCTTGCTTTGGCGATTGCCTATGTTAGGTGTTGAGCTGCCAAGTGATGCGGCTCGACAGATCAATATTTATGCCGCCAAAATGTTTACTCGACCTGGTTTTATTGAAAGCCTTACAGAAGTTGAGCGTGAAATGAGAGGCTCAAAATAAAGTAAATTGAATTCTAACCGCCCATACCTTATTCGAGCGCTATATGAGTGGCTATTAGATAACAATCAAACACCACATTTACTTGTAGACGCCAAAAATAAAAATACACTTGTGCCCTTAGAATATGTAGAAGAGGGGCGAATAGTATTTAATATTAGTCCAGGTGCAATTGATAATTTTAATCTAGGAAATGAATTAATTTCTTTTAGTGCTCGATTTGGTGGAAAGAAGTTTGATATTTCTATTCCTCCTGACGCTGTATTGGGTGTTTATTCACAAGAGAACGGTCAAGGAATGTTATTTCCGGAAGACAATGATCCCGATGATCCCGGCAATGGTCCAAAAGGCCCAACTAAGATAGATATAAATCCGGAAAGCAAAAAGCCTTCATTAAAAGTCGTTAAATGAAAATCATTTCTTGTCTGAATTAGGTTTTTTGAATGGAACTACTTTCTTTTTAACTAATTTTTTTTCAAGATCTCGTTGAGTAATTTCTTCATTCGTATTTCCGTACATAGGTTTATTTGGTAGATCCAGATCGATTCCTTCTATTCTTGTTCCTTGCAGAATTATCCATCCAGTCCTCCTCCCAATTCCACTCATACTGAAATCAAAATAGAACATTCTTCTGAAATATAATCCCCTTTCTCCCCAACGAACTCCAATTCGCGCTTGATTTACTGTATCGTCAAGGAACTGAACATTATTTTTTTTGCAATGCTTCTTGGCAAGATTGATAGCTATTTCTTTAGATTTTGATCCGTTTGACCAGATAAAAAAAATTATGAAGATCAATATTATAAGAGAAGTACTAGTCATATTTTTTTTATTAATCGCATTAAAGTCTTTCAATTACAAATTTACTTATATTGTGACCTTTACGAAGACCCCTTTCCTCATATTTTGTTAAAAAAATATTTTTAAAATTATCCAAGTATTCAGAATCTTTTAGTAATCTAAAGGAAGAGACATTCTTTGATATGACTTCTAATATTTGATCCGCATAATCCTGCCAATCAGTTGATATAAATATTAAACCGCTAGGACACATTTTTTTCGCTAATAATTTTATTAAATTATCCTGAACCATCCTTCTTTTGTGATGCTTTTTTTTGTGCCAAGGGTCGGGAAACATTATGTAAACACCTGAAAGACTAAAATCAATAATCATATCATTGATAACATCAATAGCATCAAAATTTAAAATTTTTACGTTTTTAATTTTTTTAGTAGCCAATCTTTTTAAAATGTGCCCGATCCCGGGTTTATAAACTTCAATGCCAATGTAATTATAGTTTGGGTTATTCTCGGAGATATGAATCAAAAATTCTCCATTTCCAAATCCAATCTCAATAAAAACTGGATTATTATTCCCAAATATCTCCGAAAAATTAATTTTCTTTTGACTATAGTCTATTCCAAATTCATTCCAATGTGCTTGCAACGCATTTTTTTGACTATTTGTAAATCGCCCTTGTCTTAAGACATAGCTTTTTATTTCACGATTTTTTGTCATTTTACAGGGGTATAATTTTATTTAAAAAATAATCCATCGGTTGGTGAAGAAGCAGAAGCATTATGCTTGAAGGGTATTCGTCCTGCTAGAAATGCCTCTCTTCCAGCTTCAATTGCTTTTTTCATAGCTGATGCCATTAATACCGGATTTTTTGCCCCGGCTATAGCTGAATTCATTAATACTCCATCGCAACCTAATTCCATTGCTATGGCTGCATCTGACGCCGTCCCAACCCCAGCATCTATGAGGATTGGTACTTTTGCATTTTCAATAATTGTAGATATGTTAAGTCTATTTTGAATGCCAAGCCCAGATCCTATTGGAGAGGCCAGTGGCATTACAGCTACACAACCAATTTCTTCAAGCTCTTTGGCGACAATCGGGTCATCATTGGTGTATACCATTACATCAAATCCATCATTAACTAATTCTTTAGCCGCTTTAAGTGTAGCGATGACATCGGGTAAAAGTGTTTTTTCATCACCTAAAACTTCTAACTTAACGAGTTTGTGCCCATCGAGTAACTCCCTTGCTAGCTTACAAGTCCTGACTGCTGTTGCAGAATCGAAACATCCTGCAGTGTTTGGTAGATAGGTATAAATATGCGGTGGTAATGCCTCTAATATATTGGGTTCATTTGTATTTTGTCCGATATTTGTTCTTCTTACGGCAATTGTAATAATCTGAGCGCCACTCGCTTCGATTGCGAGTCTAGTCTCTTCCATATTTTTATATTTCCCAGTGCCGACTAGAAGTCGAGATTCGTAAGTTTTTTCTTTGATTATAAGTTTATCACTTTTATTTGATATATTTCTTTCCATAGAAATTAACCCCCACCAATTGCATGTACTATTTCAATTTCATCATTTTCTTTTATTAAATAGCTATCATATTCACTTTTTAAAACTAAAATGCCATTTATCTCAACAGCCATTTTTATGCTTGGATCATGGAACTTATCTAATAAATTTGTCAAACTCATAGAGTTTTCAATTGTTTTTATATTACCATTTATTTTAATTATCATTTTCGTGAAAGATCCATCAAACTTAATTCTATGCAGTTTACACTAAAGAATAAGTTGTTTTATAGAATGAAGCCATACAATAACAATCTGAATGAAAACAAAGATGAAAAACAACAAATTACGAAATAAAAAAGAAGAATATATATCTCCCGCTCAGGCGGAGACGCTGTATGGCTTGTTTAAGAAAAGAGCGGAAATATCTCCAAACAATATTGCCTACAAGTATTTTGATTTACAAAATAGCGAATGGCGACATCTAAAATGGAAAGAAGCTCTAGAAAAAATTAATATTTGGCAATCTTCTTTTTTCAATGAGCAATTTAGTTCAGGCGATAAGGTCGCAGTCCAATTGAAGAACTGCCCTGAATGGATTTTTTTTGATCAATCTGCATTTGCTAATGACCTGATTACTGTTCCCCTATATATGGATGATAGGCCTGATAATGTAGGGTATATTTTAGAGGAAACAAAGGCTAAATTTCTTTTAATTCAAAATTTTCCACATTTAAGAAAGCTAGAGAAAATTATAGAGAAAAACAAATTTTTAAAAAAAATCCTTATTCTTGAAAATAGAGACAATGCTCAGATATCTATGAATATAGATGATAGGGTCGAGATTGTTAGCGATTGGCTCAAAAAAGGAGGGGATAGGGTGCCTGAGGAGTCAAAGCAAACTTCAGGGGCATTAGCTTCAATTGTCTATACGTCGGGAACATCAGGTAGACCAAAGGGGGTTATGCTTAGCCATTCCAATATATTATCTGTAGCACATGGCGGACTATCGATATTAAAATGTTTCGAGAGTGATACATTTCTCTCATTTCTTCCACTCTCACATACACTAGAACGATCGGTAGGATATTATGCGCCTATTATGGCTGGCGCTACTGTAGCTTTTAGTAGGTCAGCATCGCAATTAGCAGATGATTTAAGAATTATCAAACCAACCTTACTTGTTTCTGTGCCAAGAATTTATGAAAAATTTCACTCTCGAATTGAAGATCAGTTAAGAAAAAAAAATTTAGGCTCTAAATATTTATATAAGATAACTATAAATATTGGATGGAACAAATTCCTTTATGAGCAAAATAGAGGGAGAAAGAAAATAAGCTTCATCCTATGGCCCCTATTAAATTATTTGGTTGCTAGAAAAATTTTAAAAAAACTTGGTGGAAATCTCCGATTAGCAATCTGCGGAGGTGCCCCTCTAAATAAATTTATTTCTAGAACTTTTATTGGACTGGGTTTACCTATTACCCAGGGTTATGGCCTCACCGAAACTTCACCAATTGTAAGTGCCAATCCTATAGAAAATAATTATCCAGATAGTGTTGGGCTGCCGATACCGGGAGTAAAAGTTAGATTAGGTAGGGAAAATGAATTAGAAGTAAAGAGCCCTGGGGTGATGATGGGGTATTGGAATAATGCAAAGGCTACCGCCAAGGTTATCGATAGAGATGGTTGGCTTAAGACTGGAGATCAGGCACAAATAGTAGAATCTGGCCATATTTTTCTAACAGGTAGGCTAAAAGATATAATGGTTTTGTCTAATGGCGAAAAAATCTCTCCTAGTGATATTGAGCTTTCTATCTCAATAGATAAACTTATAAGAAACTTAATTCTTATAGGAGAAGGCTTGCCATTTTTAGTAGCCATTGTTGCTTTTGAGCAAGATGATTTTTTGAATTTATGCAGAGAATTTAATTTTCATAAAGAAATTTCTATTAATGATGTAAAGGTAAAGAAAGTTTTATTAAAAAGAATGAATAATAGACTAAATAATTTTCCAGGTTATGCAAAGATAAGGAATTGCCACATCGTTATCGAGGAATGGAATATAGAATCAGGATTTATGACACCCACACTAAAATTAAAAAGAGAGAAGATTTTTGAGAAGTACAGAGAATTTATTGAAGAATTATATTAATATATGTTTCATATAATTATAAGATTAAAACATCTTTCAGTGCACTCAATAAAATCTCTACATCATCACTATGATGAACAAGACTTTTTATTTTTCCATCTCGCCCAACAATATATATTATAGATGAATGATCAATTAAATAATCAAGTTGAGAATCATTATTTTTCATTTTCTCGAAAATAACAAAATATCTTTTTGCTAGATCCTCAATATAATTTGCATCTCCACTTAGGCCAATCATTGATGAATCAAAAAACTTTACATACTCGCTTACGATCTCCGGTGAATCACGTTCGGAATCGATGCTAATGAATAAGGGCTGTACCTGTTTGGCGTCAGATGGTTTAAGCCTTTTCATAGCCGCTTTTAATTTATTTAACGATGTAATACATACGTCCGGACAATTCGTGAATCCAAAATAAATTGGAACAACTTGACCGCGGAAGTCTGACAAATTTATTTCTCCCTCATCCGAGAAGAGAGTAAATTCTCCTCCCATTTGAGAGTACGGGTCCGATTTCTCGATAGATTGACCCATTAATCCAAAGGTAATGCCGATTGCAATAGCCAGTGTAGCAATTATAAAAAGGGGTATAATTCGCATTGATAACTCCAGATTAATTCGAAAATTCTAGCGTGAAAATATCATAATTTACTTTTTAAAAAGCCTACATTAATAAACCAATTACGACACTATGAAGCGTTTATATCAAGCTAAAAATGAAATCGAAGCACAATTGATTGTTGATTACTTGAAAGATGCGAATATTGACGCTGTTTTGTTGAATCGCTATCAATCAGGGGCAGCTGGAGAGCTATCAGCTATAGAGTTCCCTTGGGTGTGGTTGTTAAAGTCAAGCGATTATTACCTCGCTAAAACGTTAATAGATAGTTTTTATAAGGAGGAATTGAGTGAGAAAAATAAACCTGATTGGACATGCAATAATTGTGATACCCAAATAGAAAGTCAATTTCATTTTTGTTGGAATTGCGGGTCTGAGGAATAATATGAACACTTTCAGCGATAGAGTTCTTACCTGGTTCGATCGTAACGGTAGAAAAGATTTACCTTGGCAAAAAGCAATATCGCCATACCGGGTTTGGATTTCAGAAATTATGTTACAACAGACTCAAGTAAAAACCGTCATACCCTATTATCAAAAATTTATGAAACGCTTTCCTGATATCGAGATGTTAGCTCAATCTTCCCTTGACGAGGTACTACATTACTGGTCTGGTCTTGGATATTATGCTAGAGCAAGAAACTTATACAAAACTGCAAATATTATTTGCGAGACCTTTAACGGCCGCTTCCCAGAGGATATAGATAAATTGAATAATCTTCCTGGCATCGGTAGATCTACTGCTGGAGCCATCTTGTCTTTGTCCATGAACAAGCGAGCTCCAATTTTAGATGGCAATGTTAAAAGGGTTTTGGCTCGTCATGATGCAATTGCTGGCTGGCCAGGTACTAATTTAGTTCAAAAAAAGCTTTGGCAACTATCTGAGGCGTATACCCCCAGTGAAAGGGTGGCCTCCTATAATCAGGCTATGATGGATTTAGGCTCAATGCTTTGCACCAGGTCGAAGCCATCATGCGAAAGATGCCCAATACAAGAATCTTGCAAAGCGAATTTAGAAGAATCGTGGGAGAGGTTTCCAGGAAAAAAAACCAAGAAAGAGCTGCCAATCAGATCCATACAGATGATTTTGCTTCGCGATCATGCCGGAAGAATTATTTTGTGCCAAAGGCCCCTCAAAGGCATCTGGGGGGGGTTATGGGGGTTCCCAGAAATAAGTGTTAGTGAGGATCCGATTGAGTGGTGCCAAAGGAATGTGCCAGGAAATGTATTAAATTTTCGCCTGTTACCGGAAAGACGTCATACATTTACTCATTTCTGCCTAAATATTACGCCTGTAGAGATATTTTTGCCTGACTGTGCAAATATTAAATTGAAGGAAGGCCATTGGATTTGGTATAAAGCTGGTCAATTAAATACGCTTGGACTGGCTGCACCGGTAACTAGACTACTTAGTGAAATAGACGAAAAAGAGATATCTTATGGCTAAAGAAATACATTGTCTCAAACTTAAAAAAGATGCTGAAGGATTGGAAAGACAACCTTATCCAGGAGAGCTAGGAAAAAAAATTTATGAAAACATCTCAAAAGAAGCCTGGCAGGATTGGTTGAAACATCAAACAATGCTTCTGAATGAGTATAGATTAAGTCCCATCGACCCCAAGGCAAGAACCTTTCTTGAGGAACAGATGGAGAAATATTTTTTTGGAGAAGGATCAGATGCACCGCCAGACTTCAAACCCCAATGAAAATATTGAGAGCTTGACTTACAGGCATTACAAAGATTTAATACGCGCCGTTTAGTCTTAATAAAAGCGCCCAGGTAGCTCAGTCGGTAGAGCAGAGGACTGAAAATCCTCGTGTCGGCAGTTCGATTCTGTCCCTGGGCACCACTTTATTGCAAAAGCTTTAGCCAATCTTTCTCCATATCTGCAAAAACAATAAACGGTGGATTTAAAAGGGAACTCTTTGTGTTGTAATTTAAATCGTTTAATTTCAAATCTGTAATTTTGGCCCCCGCAGCTTTTGCAATAGCGTGAGCCGCGGCTGTATCCCATTCCGAAGTTGGACCAAAACGTGGGTAAATATCAGCATCCCCCTCTGCTATCACACAAATTTTCAGTGAACTTCCGATATTTGATAAAGTATATCTTGTTATTTTTTTTATAAATTTCTCTAAATAGGGATTTTTATGTGATCTACTAGCCACTATTCTCACTTTCTCTTTACAGACAGAGCAAGCGTGTATTAATTTTGTGGTTGATCCAGTTCTTTTTTTAGCTGGAAAATTTTTACCCCCAAAATACGTTTTTTGTTCTGTTGGTTGATGCACCACGCCCAGAATGGGTTGTCCATTTTCAATAAGAGCAATATTTACAGTAAATTCTCCATTCTTTTTAATAAACTCCTTAGTTCCATCTAAAGGATCAATTAGCCAATAAATTTCCCATTTTCTTCTTTCTTCAAAAGAGATCTTTTCTGATTCTTCGGAAAGTATAGGTATAGTGGGGAAAAATTCTTTTAACTGCTTTACTATAATATCATGTGATACTCTATCGGCATCGGTGATAGGGGAGTTATCATTTTTTAAATCAATAGAAAATTTTTTTTTATACACCCTCATTATAGCTGACCCAGCTTCTTCAGCTATTGAAATAATTTTATCAATGTCTACTTTCATTTTTAGTTTTAAATTCAGTCTTTGAGAAACATAATGTTTGATTGGGAAAAGATAGATACAGTTTTTTTAGATATGGATGGTACATTATTGAACTTAAGTTTTGATAATTATTTTTGGCTTGACTATGTACCTTTAGCTTTTTCAAGGAAAAGAAAAATAGACCTAATTGAAGCAAAGGCAATATGCGCTGAAAAATTTCAAAAGATTTCAGGAAAGTTGGACTGGTACAGTATCGATTATTGGACCGCTGAGCTGGATTTGAATATTGAATATTTGCAAGCAAGTCAGTCATCTAAAATTTCAGTACTTCCCAATGTTGTAAATTTTCTTGATCTACTTAAGCTAGCTAAAAAGAAAAGAGTTTTAGTTACGAACGCCCATCAAATTTCTATTTCCCTGAAAATGAAGAAAACAAAATTAAATGAAAGACTTGACTTAGCGGTTTGTTCTCATGATATTGGCCTTGCGAAAGAAGACCCTATGTTCTGGGAAAAGTTTCATCAGATTGAGCCTTATGAAGCAGATAAGATCTTATTTATCGATGATAACCTTGATGTTCTCAACGCCGCCAAGGCCCAGGGAATAGAAAATTTGTTAGCAATAAGTCAACCTGACCTCAATCGACCTGTAAGAAAAATAGATAACTTTAAATCGATCAAAGGATTTTCTGAATTAATTCCAAGCCTCGAGGATCATATCGCTAAGACTTAAATTTTTTGGAAGATTTTTTCTTATATTTATTTGAGTTTTCATTTGTTTTGCTTTTCAGATTGCTTTTACTTTTCCGTTCAATGTAAATTCTGCTACTTGGGTCAATGTCGGCCAACATTTCTGTGTGAATTGCTTTCATTGGAATTTTATGATTTATGAAACTTTCTATTTCCGGTAAAGAAAAAGCATAGGTTTCACAGATAAAAGATATTGCGTCACCCTCAGCTCCTGCTCTAGCCGTTCTTCCAATTCTGTGAACATAGTCTTCGCTGTCTTCAGGGAGATCGTAGTTAAAAACATGTGTTACCCCCTCAATGTGCAAACCACGTGCTGCGACATCTGTTGCTACTAAAATTGAAACCTCATCTGAAGAAAATTTCTTTAGTAAAGTTTCACGTTTTTTTTGTGGGACATCTCCAGAAACAATTGCAGCTTGGAAACCGTTTCCCTCTAAAAACCCCCATACCTTATCAGCCTCTCTTTTAGTATTTATAAAAATAATTGATCGAGAGCTTTTTAGTGTGGTTAGTATTCCAATAAGAAGAGGTATTTTTTCTTCATTTGCAACCATGTATCCAATTTCTTTTATTTTAGCTGCCGTAATTTGCTCTGACTTAATTACGATTTTTTCGGGATTATTCATATGTTCATACGCTAGCTCAGTAACGCGATATGATAATGTTGCTGAAAAAAGCATGCTCATTCGTTTCTTGGGTTGGGGGCATCGTCTAATTAGAAATCTGATATCTTTTATGAATCCAAGATCAAACATCCTATCAGCTTCATCCATGACCAAAACCTGCAATGCTCTGAGATTAAATATTTTCTGTTTAAAATAGTCTATGAGTCTGCCAGGGGTGCCAATAAGAATATCAACTCCCTCATCCTCAATATTCTTTTTCTGCTTTTCATAGCCAGTACCCCCATAAACTACTTGTATCTTGAAGTTTGTATATTTTGCTAAAACTTCAGCATCTCTAAAAATTTGGATAGCAAGTTCTCTCGTTGGAGCAAGTATGAGGGCTCTTGGTTGGTTTGGTTTTCGATCATGGTCTGGGGATTCTTTCGTCAACGACTGAAGAGTTGCGAGTAAAAATGCAGCAGTTTTTCCGGTACCGGTCTGAGCTTGTCCTGCAATGTCCTTCCCCTCAAGACCTAAAGGCAAAGAAGCCTCTTGTATTGGAGTACAAAAGGTAAAACCTGCTTCTTTAACTCCACGCATTATCTTATCAGACAATGGAAAACTATCGAATCTAGTTGTGGTTAGGTGTTTTTCGCTCATATATTATTGTTAAATTATCTATAAATGGTGATAAATTTGAAAAATTATTATACTTAATGCCCATATAAAGGCTTAGTTTACAGAAATAATGTAGGTCAATTCACTCTAAGGGTTGAAATGATTGCAATGATCAGATCAAATTACACTAAGATCCCTTATAATAATAGGATTCTGGTCATCACCTGCTGAAAAAATGGGTTTAATTATTTCAGATGACACTTTTTACAATAAAATACGGAGAATTTCGTGAGTGACAAAATAGTACAAGTGACTGATGCATCATTTGATAGTGAAGTTCTTCAATCTGATTTACCTGTTTTGGTAGATTATTGGGCTGAATGGTGCGGACCATGCAAAATGATCGCTCCAGTGCTTAATGAGGTTGCTGAAGAGTATTCAGGTAAAGTAAAGATAGCTAAGTTAAATATTGATGAAAGCCCTGATACGCCGCCAAAATACGGAATTAGAGGAATACCGACCCTAATGATTTTTAAAAAGGGAGAGGTCGAGGCAACAAAGGTTGGGGCAATATCCAAATCCCAATTAATGGAATTTATTGATAGCAATATCTAAAATCGGCTCAACTAAACATACTCATGCTATTATTTTAATAGATACTAGACATATCAAATTAAACTAGTTAGTATTAAGAAATTGAATTAAAAGCCTTCAGAAAAGGCGGAAGCCCAACCTCATTTTTCCACATTTGTATTCCTTAATTAACACCTTCCCGTAAAACTTATTGCTTAACAGACTGTATATGAACCTTACAGAACTAAAAAAAATGCCGGTCCCAGAGTTACAAGAATTAGCGTCGTCTATGAAAATAGAGAACATGGGCCGCTCACGAAAAAATGATCTTATTTTTTCGATCCTCAAGGCTCATGCAAAGAAAGGAGAAGATATTCATGGAGATGGTGTTTTAGAAATTCTTCAAGATGGTTTTGGTTTTTTAAGATCGGACGATTCTAGCTACCTTGCTGGTCCGGATGACATTTATATGTCTCCTAGTCAGATACGTCGGTTTGGCTTGCGTACTGGAGATACCATAGCAGGAAAAATAAGGCCGCCGAAGGATAATGAGCGATATTTCGCGATGTTGAAAGTAGATCAAATTAACTTTGATAAACCGGAACATGCAAAAAATAAAATTCTTTTTGAAAATTTCACACCCTTATTTGCCAATCAAAAATTTAATTTGGAGATGGGCAATGGAAGCACAGAGGATATCACCGCAAGAACGATTGAATTAGTCGCACCGATTGGAAAAGGACAAAGAGGATTAATAGTGGCACCCCCAAAGGCTGGGAAAACAATGCTCATCCAAAATATTGCCCAGTCAATTGCCTCCAATCATCCTGAGTGTTATCTCATAGTGTTACTGATAGATGAGCGCCCCGAGGAAGTAACAGAAATGGCAAGATCTGTTAAAGGAGAGGTTATTTCTTCTACTTTTGATGAGCCGGCAGCTCGTCATGTGCAAGTAGCGGAGATGGTAATTGAGAAAGCTAAAAGATTAGTTGAACATAAAAAGGATGTTGTCATTTTATTAGACTCAATAACCCGGTTGGCACGAGCTTATAATACGGTTATTCCGTCATCAGGAAAGGTCCTTACAGGTGGGGTTGACGCAAATGCATTACAAAAGCCAAAGAGGTTTTTTGGTGCAGCGAGAAATGTTGAAGAAGGCGGGTCTTTAACTATTATTGCTACTGCCCTTGTTGAAACAGGCTCAAGGATGGATGATGTTATTTATGAGGAATTTAAGGGCACTGGAAATATGGAAGTGCATTTAGATCGTAGAATCGCTGAGAAGCGACTATTCCCAGCAATTCACATCAATAGATCTGGTACTCGAAGGGAAGAATTGCTTATGCCTGAAAAAGAATTACAAAAAATTTGGATTTTGCGAAAAATCCTTCATCCAATGGATGAATTGGCAGCCATGGAGTTTTTATTCGATAAATTAAAGGCTACTAGCACTAATCAAGAATTCTTTGATGCAATGAAATCTAAATCTTAATTTACATTAAAACAAAAATATGCAAGTAGCTATGATTCTGGCAGCGGGTCATGGGAAAAGAATGCATCCGCTTACTTTAAAAACCCCCAAGCCACTCCTTTCAATTGGAGGAAAGCCAATTATGGAATGGCATATCGAACGATTGGCAGAATATGGTATAAAAAGAATAGTAATTAACCATTCCATATTAGGTGAGCAGATTGAAAATTATTTTGGTGATGGATCTCCATGGGGAGTAGAGATTGTTTACTCACCTGAGACACAGGCCCTAGAGACTGGTGGCGGTATCCTTAAAGCTCTTCCAAAAATCGTGGATGACTCATTTATCGTGGTTAATGGAGATGTATGGTGTGATTTTTCTTTTGATAAATTTACTATTGATAGTAATGATTTAGCCCAATTAGTCCTTGTTCCAAATCCAGATCATAATCTTGATGGAGATTTCTCTTTAGAATATGGAAGGGTCGGTTCTTTAGGGCAGGGCCCAAACTTTACTTTTAGCGGCATAGGCATTTATCGCAAAAAATTATTTCATAATTTTCCTCATAGCTCGTTTCCACTTATTACGGCATTACAGAAAGCTATAAATAAGAACCGTGTTGGAGGGATTTTGTATGAGGGTAATTGGATTGATATCGGGACACCAGAGCGACTCTCAATAGCAGATGATTTAATTAAATCGACGAAGTTTGCAACTTAACTTCTAAAGTCTCTAAAACGCCATCCCAAAACTTTATTCTTGCTTCAATAGATTTTTTTGCCGCCCTTATAGCTTCTTCTCTATAGCTCATATTATTTTTACATAATTGATTTAGCAGTTTCAGTGATAATGGCGCATGAAAATCCTCATCTAAGCCAATATGTCGGCTCAGGTAGTAATGGAATATTGGCGCTTGTTCTGAGCTAACTCCAATTTTTTTAAGGATTGATCGAAATATTGTAGGGATAATGTGTTCTCTTCCTAAAGCTAGGGCTGCAGCAGCCTCATGTGGCTTATTTCTTTTGATATAAGAGAAAGTTTGTTTTGTAAAGTTGGCAGATGGGGTTGGTATGTAAGAGGAATCAAGCGCCTCTTCTATCCCCTTCTCTCGAACAATTTTTATAAATTCTTTTATGGGCCTTGTATTTGCACCTATTTCATCCATAGCAGAAATGTAAAGCTCGAAGTGACTTGAAAATTTATTTCCTTCGTACACTTGATCTGATTCTTCTTCCAGTACTAACTCATTTATGAATCGTTTTACATCTCCATCTCCCACTGGTGTCCATGGGTATCGTGCAGGTGCAATTTTATTTTGAAGGTACTTTATTAACGACATGAAATCCCATACAGAGTAGATATGATGCTCCATAAAGATGCGTAAATCTGAAATACTGTTTATTGCCTCATAAACAGAATGGTTCTCAAGGGAGTCCGTCAGTGGTCGAATGACATCTTTACTAATGGCTTCATTCATTTTTTCTTAGATGTGACTATTTTTGGTTAATGGTTATCCAATAAAGGATTTGCTTGCAAATCCGCATGATATGAAGAGCGTACCATTGGCCCACTGGCGACGTTATCGAAACCCATTTTTCTCCCAAGAATACGTAAGCTCTCAAATTCCTCAGGGTTTACAAATCTCATAACTGGCAGATGGTTTAAGCTAGGCTGAAGATATTGTCCAAGGGTTAGCATACTTACATTGTGGTCTCGTAAATCTGACATTACCTCTTCAATTTCTTCTTGTGTTTCACCTAAGCCAAGCATAATTCCTGATTTCGTAGGAACATTGGGATTTTGCGATCTGAATTTATTCAATAGGTTGAGTGACCACTCGTAATCTGAGCCTGGCCTACACTGACGATATAAGCGAGGTACAGTCTCGAGATTGTGATTAAATACATCAGGTGGAGAAAGATGATGAGCCTCTAATGCGATATCCATTCTTCCCCTATAATCCGGCACTAAAACCTCTATTTGGATGTTCGGAGTACGCATGCGTATTTCATTGATACATTGTGAGTAATGCTTAGCTCCCCCATCCCTTAAATCATCTCTGTCAACCGAAGTAATTACTACATACTTAAGATTCATTTCATGTATGGCTTCTGCCAACTGAGTAGGTTCTGCTTCGTTAAGAGGCTTTGGCTTGCCATGAGCAACATCACAAAAAGGACAGCGCCTAGTACATATATCTCCCATAATCATGAAAGTGGCTGTTCCATGACTAAAACATTCCCCTAAATTAGGGCACATAGCTTCCTCACATACGGAACTGAGATTTCTGTTTCGCAAAATCTCTTTAATTTTTTTAACACCCGCGCCAGTGGGCGCTTTCGCTCTTATCCAAGGAGGCTTTTTTGGCATTCGCTCTGTTTTTTCAATCTTAATTGGAATGCGACTTACTTTACTTTCACCTCTTTGATGTGTTTCCGGCGAATACCTGGATGGCGCTTGAAGATCTAATTTATTCATGGTCAGATTGTAACGTTTACAGTCAAAATGAAAACCTTATTTGATATGTTATATTTTAACTAATCGATTTTTCAAGTTTTTATTAATTTCAACAGAAGTTCTTACAAGAGTTACGATAAACGATGGTTTATTTCTCCGGCAAGAGTCTTTAAAACTTGATTTCCAAGAAAAGCGACATCTTGCTTAATTCCTAAATTAGAGGTTTGTGTAACGGGTAAGTTTTTATATCCACATGGATTTATTTGGGTGAAAGGAGAGAGATCCATGTTTACGTTAAGAGACAATCCATGGTAAGTGTAGCCATTTTTTACTCTTAACCCCACCGCTGCTATTTTAGATTTTTTTACATAGACACCCGGAGCGCCTTCAATTAGCTCTCCATAAACATCATAACTGGCTAGGACTTTTATTATTGTGTTTTCTAAAGCGCGAACTAAGCCTTTGATTCCTAGACCAGTCTCTTTTAAAGATAGCATCACATAAACAACTAATTGCCCAGGCCCATGATATGTTACTTGACCACCTCTATCACTCTTTACAATAGGAATATTTCCAGCATTGAGAATATGTTCATCCTTACCTGCTTGTCCCTGAGTAAATACAGGCTGATGTTCTAACAACCATATCTCTGATCTGGTACAACTTGTTCTCTCTAAGGTAAACTTTTGCATCTTATTTAAAACCGATTGATATTCCAAACAATCGAATTTGCGAACGATAAGGACAGGCATGCCTTTATCTTTTATCTTTTTCATAGACGCATTAAGATTTTTTCATTACGAGTGAGTTCGCCATATAAAGAGTCTAATTGCTCCCTATTTAACACCTCAACATCAATACTTACTGACAAATATTTTTTATTTTTACTTACTTTGTGTTTGATACTTCTGAGGAATATTTTTTCACAATGAGGCTTAATAATTTTTAAAACCAAAGCTTCAAAGCTTTTTTCATTAATTCCCATTGCCTTTACCGTATATTTTAATGGAAAGATAAAACCTTCTGCTTGTATTTCCTCAGACATTTATATTTCCATCTATATACTAATTAACATTTATTATTATTCTACAAACCATAGTTTTATTGAATCAATAGCAATTTCCCACCAGCTACCTAAATTGGCATCTTCCAAAGCTATTAATGGCTTTCTCACTAGCTCTTTCCCAGAGAGACTTACAAAAACTTCCCCAAATTCATTTCCTTTTTTTATCGGAGCATATATTCTTTGGTCAAGATCTATCTGCGCATTTAGATCGTTATACTTATTTCTAGGAGTTGTGACATATAAATCTTCTGATAAACCAAGAGAAATACTCTCACTTTTTGATTTCCATACTCTTACTTTCTTTAATTCCTCTCCAGCTTTATATAGTCTAAAGCTTTCATAAAATCTAAATCCAAAATTTAGGAGGACTGCACTATCTTTCGCACGAGATTTTTTACTTTTTGCGCCCATAATTACAGATATTAATCGCATATCTTTTCTTTTAGCAGAGCTGATTAAGCAGTAGCCTGCTGATCTGGTATGACCAGTCTTTACGCCATCCACTGAATCATCTCGCCATAAAAGACTGTTTCTATTGTATTGTTTTATATTATTGAAAGTAAATTCCTTGCGAGAGTACAACTTATAAAATTCAGGGAATTTTTGAATAGTTGCTGCGGTTATTTTAACAATATCTCTTGGTGTAGTGTAGTGGTCTATATTTGGTAAACCAGTTGTATTCACATAATTTGTATCATTCATTTCTAAATTTTTTGCTACTTTATTCATGATACTTACAAATGCTTTCTCGCTACCGGCAATATATTCAGCAAGAGCAACGGCAGCATCATTCCCTGATTGAATAATTAAGCCCTTTAAAAGATCATCTACTGAAACCTCTTTATTAACTTCAATAAACATTCTTGACCCCTCAGTTTTCCATGCTTTTCGACTTATGAGAACTTTATCCGTAAGTTGGATATTTCCATTTTTCAACTCTTGAAAAACAATATGAGCTGTCATAATTTTTGTAATACTAGCAGGCTCAATCCTTTTATCTGCATTTTTTTCTGCCAAGACCGCTTTACTATTTATGTCTATTAACATATAGCTTCCAGCATTCACTGCTGGAATCTTTGGAATAAAAAGTTCTGTTTGAGCATTTATGTTACTTAAATGAAATACAGTAAAAAATGAAAGTAGTAAGCAGTATTTATACAATTTTTTTTCCTTTTCTAAAATCAAATCTCCCTAAAGCAATTTGATTTAGTTAGAGTATTGAATTATTGATATAATATTTTTGTATTTTCTATTCCCATTCGAATTAATGACTGAACTATCTTATTCTTCTTGGTGACGGATTTTATAGGCCCTATTTTTACCCTGTGCTTCTGATCCTGACTTTCAATAAAAACATGTATATTCAATTTACTTCTCACCGCCTCTTGTAAATTAAGAGCATTCATCGGATTTTGAAAAGCACCCAGCTGTATAAACATTAATTTATCATAAGCCTCACTTTCTATTCTATCTTTTAGTGGCTTTATTTCACCGATATAAGTTGCTTCATTCGGATCGATAGCTTTAACTCTTACTAGTGCTGTTCCCTTTTTTAGCATCCCAATTTTACTTGCGGCTGCATAAGAGAGATCAATAATCCTATTTCCATGAAATGGCCCTCTATCATTTACTCTAACAACTATAATTTTTCCATTTGTAAGATTCTCTATTTCAACATACGTGGGCAAAGGTAATAATTTGTGCGCCGCTGTCATGGCATACATATCATATATTTCTCCATTTGCCGTCTTGTTGCCATGAAATTTTTTACCATACCACGAGGCAATACCGGTCTCGGAATATCCCTTGGAGGATTTCATGGGCTTATAATATTTACCAAATATTTTATAAGATCGTTGATTTGCTTTTGCGATTGGCTCAACTTTTGGCGTTGCATTTGGAACATGACTCAAATCAGGATATCCAGATGGGGCACTGTCTCTGATCTTATTTACTTTTATGGCGCTACAGCCAACCATTGAAATTAAAAAAATAATAATGATGAAATAGTGAGATATCTTTTCCATTATTTTTTTACAGCTTCCTTTAACTTTTCAGCTAACTGAAAAACAGCCATTGCATACTTATTTCTTGGGTTATAACTTAAAATAGATTTAAAATTTTGTAAGACCACCCAATATTCTTTACCAAACTCACCCTCTAACTCAATCAAATTAGCCTTAAGTTCATTATCCCAATCAAGTGGCAATTTAATTCCAGATCTCCTTAAATCTTGAACTTTGTATTGTGAATTCATGTTTTTCTCTGAAAATCCATGCGCTTTTACAGCGATTGGTTGATTACGCTGCCATTTGTTTCTTGCTAAATAGAAGGCAATACTCCCAATAATATCTGCATTGCTTTTCCAAATGTCTATTTTGCCATCTTTATCAAAATCTATAGCCAGCCTTCGATAACTTGAGGGCATAAATTGAGGTTTACCCATTGCTCCCGCATAAGAGCCTTTGATCTCAAGTGGATTAATTTTCTCTTCTCTTGTGAGTAATAAGAAATGCATGAGCTCAGATCGGAAAAACCTTCCTCTCCTTGCATAATAAAATCCAAGTGTACTGAGCGCATCAAGAACTCTATATCTAAGCGGATAGGTGCCATAATTAGTCTCAACACCTAGAATACTGACAATAATGTTTGGTGGAATCCCGTATCTCTTTTTCGCTTCGTCTAAAATGTATTTATTTTCTTTCCAGAAAACCACGCCATCTTGTATTCTTCTTTTTGTAACGAAATTTCTTTTATATTTCCACCATGGCTTTACTTTTTCCGCAGGTCTTGCGATTGCTTGTAAAATAGAATCTTTTTTTTCAGCCTGTTGAAGTATTTCTTTTAATTCCAGCGAGGAGAAATTATGCTCTTTCACCATAAATTTAATAAAATTTTGACGTAAGGTTTCTGGCGATTCTGCGATTGCCAATGTATGAGTAAATAAAAAAATTGATATACTGAGAATAAATATTTTCATCAGGAGATTAATTTTTTATTAGTGTGTATTGACATTAGAATGCCAAAACTTGCCATTAATGTTACCAATGCTGTTCCTCCATAGCTTATCAAAGGTAATGGGATTCCCACCACAGGCAGTAGACCTGTTACCATTCCCATGTTAACAAAGACATAGACAAAAAAAACTAATGTTAAAGTTCCAGCTAGAAGGCGTCCAAAGGTACTTTGGGCTTGATTGGCAATATAAAATCCTCGAAATAGTATAAATAGATAAAGAAATAATAAAATTATTATGCCAATCATTCCAAATTCCTCGGAAAGTACTGCAAAAATAAAATCAGTGTGCCTTTCGGGTAGAAAATCGAGTTGAGATTGTGTTCCGTTTAACCATCCTTTTCCATAAATTCCCCCAGACCCTATAGCAATTTTCGACTGTATTATGTGATATCCCGCTCCCAAGGGATCATTTTCTGGATCAAAAAAAGTAAGAACTCGTCTTTTTTGATAGTCGTATAGCATAGACCAAATAAATGGAGAAATAGCTGCAAATAAAGCGCCTGAAATTAATATTACTCTCAACTGAAGCCCAGCTAAAAAAAGTATAAATATTCCACCAAAAGCAATTAATACTGCGGTGCCAAGGTCAGGTTGTTTGATGATAAGGATAGTTGGGATGCTTATTAAAATAAGTGCAGTAAACAAATTTTTGTAATCTGGTGGTAATTTTTTCTCAGAGAAATACCAAGCAATCATGAAAGGAACTGCTAATTTCATCATTTCAGAGGGCTGGAAACTAAAAACTCCAACATTCAACCATCGCTTGGCTCCTTTACTAAAGTCACCAAAAAATAAGACAGTGAGCAGTAATAGGATGCCAATACAATATAGCCATGGGCTCCATCTACATAATGTAGTTGGAGAAATCTGAGCCACCATTACCATAACAAAAAATGCAACTCCAATTCTTATCAATTGGCGCTCAATAATTTGAATATTATTTCCCGAGGCTGAATATAAAATTATTAACCCAAAAATGACTGTAATAATTATTGCTAGCAATAAAGGAATATCTAAATGCATTCTCGCAAAAAGACCCCGCCTTTGACCTATCTCAGAATTACTGAAGCTATTTAAATTTAGATGCTTATTATTCATTTTTTTCTTGGCAACAGGTATTCATCTAAGATTTTTTTTGCTATTGGCGCGGCAACTGCACCACCATTTCCTCCATTTTCAACCACTACTGCTAATGCTATTTTAGGGCTATCTATGGGAGCATAAGCTATAAACAAAGCATGATCTCTCTTTTTCTTTACTATTGTTTCTTCTTCATACTCTTTATCTTGAGCAATACTAAAAACTTGCGATGTTCCGGTTTTCCCAGCAATTGTGTATTGTCGGTTTAATATATTTCTCGCAGTGCCTAACGGGCTCTCTACAACGTCAACCATTGCTGTTTGAATTTTTCTTAAATTATCTTTTTTGATTGATATCGTTTTGCTAGCAGATGGGATTAATCTATGATCTTCTTCTTCATTAACCTTTAAAAAATCCACCACTCTAGGCTTAAAGTATTTTCCATCATTAGCAATAGCGGCTGTTGCCGCTGCCAGTTGAAGAGGCGTAGAGAGGTAGTACCCTTGTCCAATCCCCATGATGACTGTTTCACCAGGGTACCAGGGCTCTTTTTTTTGTTTAGCCTTCCATTCTTTCGAGGGAAGGATTCCATTAGATTCGCCGAGAAGATCGATACCACTTTTCTCTCCAAAACCAAATTTCTTTAAAAATTGACTCAATTTATCGATACCTAAATCGTAAGCCAACTCGTAATAAAATACGTCGCATGATTGTGAAATCGCCGTTTGTAAGGTCACTTCTCCATGGCCAGCTCTTTTCCAATCTCTATATTTATGTTCATTTCCTGGGAGCTGAAAGAAGCCAGCACAATAATTTGTGGTATTGCTACTTAAGTGATTAAGCTCTAAACCAGCTAAACCAATGAAGGGCTTTACAGTTGAACCAGGAGGATATTGCCCATTCAGGGCTCTATCAAAAAGCGGCCTATCGATATCTTCTTTTAAATTTTTATATTTCTTCTCACTGATCCCTCCCACAAAATTATTCGGATCGAATCCAGGTTTACTAACCAGCGCTAAAATACCACCATTACTCGGATCTATCGCGACAATTGCACCATTATTTTCTCCTAAAGCATCAATTGCAGTTTTTTGCAACGTGATATCCAGATGCAAGTGAAGATCCTCACCGGACCTGGGATCTTTTTTTTCAAGAGTTCTTGCAATTCGTCCCACAGAATTTACTTCAACCTGTTGTCTGCCCACTTCACCATGAAGGCTTGACTCATAAGAGCGCTCTACGCCTGTTTTCCCTATAAAACTAGTCCCCGCATAATTTGATGAATTAATTTTTTTCAAATCATTCTTACTTATTCTTCCTACATAACCCAATACATGGCCAGTAAGATTAGCAAAAGGATAATACCTTTTTAGGCGTGCCTCTATTTCTATTCCCGGAAATAGATGCTTGTTAACAGAGAATATCGAGACTTCCTCTATAGTTAGATTTGTCTTAATTGGCACACTTTCGAAAAGCCTTTTATTTTTTTTTAAGCGCTTAAATCTTTTTAATTCATAATCAGAGATATTCAGAATTCTTTGTAATTTAGAGAGGGATTCTGATAGATTCTCCACATTTTCTGGGATGATCTCTAAATTATATTCTGGCTTGTTGACAGCAAGAGCCACACCATTCCTATCAAAAATTAACCCACGTTTTGGCGGTAATGGGACTAATTTAAGGCGATTGTCCTTTGACAGAGTTTGAAAATGATCATGATTGACTACTTGCAATTGAATTAATCGAAAAATTAAAATCAAAAGTGCTATAACTACCAATATTGAGGCAATAATAACTCTATTTGTAAAAATTGCGCCTTCTTTATAGTGATCTTTTATTTGCAATTCTTTTTCCCAAAAATTAGATAACTTTATATTTTCTTCGAACTTTTCTTAACACTATAAATACCCATGGCCAAATCAATGCACCAATGAGGGGAACAAACCAATATGATAGCGCTAATTGGTTCTGGCCTATGAAGCCCATAATTATTCCATTGATGCTAATTTCTAGGGTTAAAAGAAATAGTACAATAATCATTTGTTGGCCTACTGGGAACACTCTTAGTCGTGCATGTAAATTAGTTGCTAAAAAAGCAATTATTGAGAGTGTTAATGCATGTACACCTAAAAGTCCGCCTAATGTGACATCTAAAAGTAAACCTAAAATAAAGGCATGGAAAATGCCAACTTTCTCAGGTAATGCGATACACCAATATATTAGAACGAGCGCTACCCATTGCGGTCTTAATGTCTCTAACCAGGTTGGTAGAGCAATAATTGATAAAAGTATTGCAAAAAGGAAAGTAATATAAATTTGAAAATATTTTGTTTTCACGGCTTACTTTCCCCAATATTATTTTTGTTAGTTTTATCTTCTATTTTTTTATCTGAATTATCCCAAACTAGAAGAACTTCCCTTGTCCGATCAATCTTCGCTTGAGTCATGGCTCTTATTTTTGCAAATGATTGATCTTGTGAAATATCTATACTGTTTATAATCGCGACTGGATAACCTGCTGGGAATTTTCCACCTAAACCAGAAGTTACAAGCAAGTCCCCCTCTTTAATATCGGTGTCAATGGAAAGATAAGGGAGAGTTAATTCATTCGTTCTGCCTGTCCCTAATGCTATTGTTCGTACGCCATTTCTCAATATTTCAACTGGGATAGAATGATTTACATCCGTAATAAGCAAGACCGTCGATGATAAAGCATTAATTTGACTTATTTGGCCCACAATACCGTTGGCATCAATAACCGTTTGCCCTTCATAAGCTCCCGCTGAGCTTCCTTTTGAAATTACGACTTGTTTTTTGTATGGATCTAAATCAATGGATAATAATTCTGCAATTAATAATCTATCTCCGATCTTAAACGAAGCATCAACTAAACTCCTCAATCTTATATTTTCTTCCTCTAAACTATTGTATTTTTGTAGCTCAGCAAGAAGCTTTAAATTTTCTCTATTTAGCCTATGATTTTGAATTGTTAAATCAGATTTGAATTGCAAATTTGCATTTAGCCACTCATAAAATTCTATTGGAGATTCTGCTAAAAAATAAAGTGGGGCCGTTAAATAAGACAAAGAGTTTCTTACATTTTTTAAATGCTCAAACCGATGATCCAAAAACATAAGAGTGATTGAAATTACTACTGCTAAAAAAATTCCAATTAAATTGGATCTACCCTGTGCAAAAATTGGTTTGATAGTTACTTCTCCTTAGAAGGATTAGCAAACCCCGCTATTCAACGGTAAATGCATCTCCGCCATGCTCATCCATTAATTGCAAAGCTTTTCCACCACCTCTCGCAACACATGTAAGTGGGTCCTCAGCCAGAATAACGGGTAAGCCAGTTTCTTCTTCGATTAAGCGCTCTAAATCTCTTAAAAGACCTCCTCCTCCCGTTAAGACTATACCGCGTTCAGCGACATCAGCGCCCAATTCTGGTGGAGTTTGTTCAAGGGCTTTTTTAACAGCTTCAACAATACCTGAAAGTGGCTCTTGTAATGCTTCAAGTGCCTCATTAGAGGTCATCGTAAAACTCCGAGGTACTCCTTCCGCTAGGTTTCTTCCTTTTACTTCCAACTCTAGTACTTCATTTCCTGGATAAGCAGTACCTATTCTTTTTTTAATTTTTTCTGCGGTTGCCTCGCCGATTAAGGTTCCATAATTTCTTCGAATATAATTTATGATAGCTTCATCAAATTTGTCACCACCAATTCTTACTGAGCTTGAATAAACAATCCCATTTAATGAAATCACTGCAACTTCAGAGGTGCCACCACCAATATCTAAAACCATTGAGCCTCTAGCTTCTTCGACAGGGAGCCCAGCCCCTATGGCAGCTGACATTGGCTCTTCGATTAAATAGACTTCACGCGCACCGGCTCCGGCAGCAGATTCTTTAATTGCGCGTCGTTCTACTTGCGTAGAACCACAAGGAACACAAATAAGCACCCTTGGACTGGGCCTTATAACCTTTGTTTCATGGACCTTATTAATGAAATATTGGAGCATTTTTTCAGTGACAGTAAAATCTGCAATGACCCCATCCTTCATAGGTCTTATCGCTGTTATATTTTCTGGAGTTCGACCCAACATCATTTTGGCTGATTCACCTACAGCAGCCACTGATTTATTGCCGCCTCTTCCTTTATCCATTCTTATTGCAACCACAGAGGGCTCATTGAGGACAATACCCTGGTCTCTCGCGTATATAAGGGTGTTGGCTGTACCTAAGTCTATGGATAAATCATTTGAAAAAAGTCCACGAATTCTACGAAAGAGCATAATATATGACCTATAAAGACTGCATTATTAAGAAAAGGTAAATTTAATGTAACTTCATACTAACTTAAAGATAAGCTTTATATCGCTATCAAACTAGAAAGTCGACACTTTATAAGCTAACCGACAATTTTTTTTATTGAGTCGGTGACTAAAAGTAGCTATTTATGTTAGGTTTTCGCACTTTCGTTATTGACCGAATGGGCCATACTTATGTCTATATCCTCTGAAAATGTTAAGAAAATTGCCAGATTAGCCGCATTAGCGCTTGATTCTGAAGAAATTGCTTCTCTAAGTCGAGATTTGTCAAAAATTCTTGAACTAGTTGAGCAGATGTCGGCAATAGAGACTGAGGGTGTATCTCCGTCCTCACACCCTCTAAATCTCAGTCAGAGATTAAGAAAAGATGAAGTCACTGCTACGAATCAAAGAGAGCTAAATTTAGGAAATGCACCAGATTCAAAAAATGGCTTATTTTTAGTACCAAAGGTGATAGATCAATGACCGATCTTCACGAATTATCAATACTTGAATTATCGAAAGGGCTGAGAGACAGAAAATTTTCTAGTGTTGAAGTAACTAAACATTTTTTGAAAAGAATAAAAGAACTTGATGGGCAGCTGAATAGTTTTATTACAGTTACAGAAGAAGAGGCTTTGGTGCAAGCGCATGCAGCCGATAAAAAAATATTTGATGGGCAGGCTAATGTTCTATCTGGTATACCGATTGCTCATAAAGATATTTTTTGCACTAAAGGTATTCGTACTAGCTGTGGCTCGAAGATGTTAGATAAATTTATTTCCCCTTACGATGCAAGTGTGGTTAGTAATCTAAAAAAAGCCGATATGGTCATGCTAGGAAAGACAAATATGGATGAATTTGCGATGGGCTCATCCAATGAAACTAGCTTTTATGGTGCTGTAAAAAATCCATGGGATATTTCTTGCGTCCCTGGCGGGTCATCTGGTGGCTCTGCTGCTGCTACAGCTGCCAGATTGTGTGCTGGCGCCACTGGCACCGACACAGGTGGCTCTATTCGGCAACCTGCTGCCCTTAATGGGATTACTGGCTTGAAACCCACTTATGGTCGTTGCTCGAGATTCGGGATGATTGCTTTTGCTTCTTCACTTGATCAAGCCGGCACTATGACGAGAAGCGCGATGGATGCAGCATTGATGCTTGGAGGTATGGCGGGATTTGACGAAAAGGACTCCACAAGCGTTGATAAGCCGGTAGAAAATTATGCAGAAAACTTAAATAGAAGTATCAGAGGTCTTAAAGTAGGAATTGTTAAAGAATTTATGGAAGATAATTTAAATCAAGGAATTGCTTCGTCATTTGAAAAGGTGATCAACCAATTAAAATCTCTCGGAGCAGAAATCGTAGAAGTAAGCCTTCCAAATATCCATTTATCAGTCTCTGTATATTATGTAGTTGCTCCAGCAGAATGTTCATCTAACTTATCTCGATTTGATGGCATACGGTACGGTCATCGTTGCTCAAATCCAGAAAACTTAGAGGATTTATACAAAAGATCACGATCCGAAGGCTTTGGTGCTGAGGTAAAAAGAAGAATTATGATGGGAACATACGCATTATCCGCTGGGTTTTATGATGCTTTTTATCTTAAAGCCCTAAAGATAAGAAAATTAATTGGGCAAGATTTTGCAAATGTTTTTGAGAATTGCGATCTAATTGCAAGTCCAACAGCACCAGAAGTAGCTTTTAAGATTGGACAAAAAACAGATGACCCAATTTCTATGTATTTACAAGATATTTTTACAATCGGCGTAAATCTTGCTGGATTGCCTGGTGTATCCATACCTGCGCCTCTAGATAAAAAAATGCCTGTAGGTTTCCAGTTAATTGGTAATTTTTTTGAGGAGTCAAAGCTTTTAAATGTCGCCCATAAGATTCAAGAAACAACGGACTGGCATTATGCAAAACCGGAGAACTTTTAAATGGAATGGGAAACTGTAATTGGGCTTGAAATTCATGCCCAACTATCAACAACATCAAAAATTTTTTCAGGGTCACCGACTTCATTCGGAGCAGAGCCTAACTGTAACGCAGATATAATAGATTTAGGATTACCCGGTGTCTTACCTGTATTGAATGAGAAGGTTGTTGAATTTGCAGTACGATTTGGGTGCGCTATTGATGCAGAAATAGCAAACAGAAGTGTTTTTGAGCGTAAAAATTATTTTTATCCGGATTTGCCAAAAGGTTATCAAATAAGTCAAGCAGATTTACCTATAGTTGGGAAAGGGCAGGTTGAGATAAAAACCGATGGAGGTAAGAAAGTGATCGTTGGCATTACACGAGCTCACTTAGAGGAGGATGCGGGAAAATCGCTTCATGAAGAATTCGATAAAAAATCAGGAATAGATTTAAATAGGGCTGGTACACCCCTTTTAGAGATCGTTTCTGAGCCTGACATGCGCTCAGCCAAAGAGGCATTGAGTTATGCAAAAAAAATCCATCAAATTGTGACTTTTATTGGAATATGTGATGGGAATATGCAGGAAGGATCTTTTCGTTGTGATGCAAATGTGTCAGTTAGGAAAAAAGGAGAAGTGCAGTTAGCTACCCGTACCGAATTGAAAAATATAAATTCATTTAAATTCCTGGAGCGTGCAATAAACTATGAAGTACAAAGACAAATAGAACTGAAAGAAGATGGAGGTTCTGTGGTACAAGAAACTCGATTATATGATTCAGAAAATGATGAAACCAGATCGATGCGCTCGAAAGAAGAAGCAAATGATTATCGCTATTTCCCAGATCCAGACCTTTTGCCAATTATAATCGATGATGATTTCATCAAAAAAGTGTCACTCGAAATGCCTGAATTGCCTGACGCAAGAAACACTAGGTTTCAGGAAATTTACGGCCTTTCCCTGGTCGATTCAGAAAATTTAACATCATCCGTAGCTATTGCAAATTACTTTGAAGCTTTAATAAAGAAAAATTGCAACGTAAGAATGGCAGCTAATTGGATTATGAGTGAATTATCGGCCGCTTTGAATAAGGATGGATTAGATATAAAGAATAGCAAAGTAAGTGCAGATGATTTATCAGTATTGTTGCTTAGAATAGAAGATGAAACTATATCAGGAAAAATTGCAAAACAAGTTTTTGAGTCGATGTGGAATGGTGAGGGCACTGCTGATCAAGTGATTAGCTCGAAGAATTTGAAGCAAATAACTGACGATAAAGCCTTAGAAGAGTTAGTCAAGGAAGTTATTGAAATCAATTCTAAGCAAGTTGAGAATTACAAAAATGCAGATTTAGATAAAAAACCAAAGATGATTGGATTTTTTGTCGGTCAGATAATGAAAAAATCCCATGGCAAAGCAAATCCAGAAAAAGTAAATAAAATTTTGCTAGAAAAATTAGAAAAATAAAAAAAGTTAATAGGATATAATCTTCGAAAATTTTTTTTTAATCCCTATCTCTTTTTATAGCCATTGATACCGTATAGGTTTTACCTTGCTTTACTTTTGTGTAATTTCCAAATATTTCCATAAGTGATTTTGAGATAAATTTTCTTAAATTATTTATTGCTACTACAAAGAACACTCCTTCGAAGTTGAGAGATTCGAATATGTCATAAAAAAAAATAAAGTAATTTTCTTTATTGGTTTTTGCCGGCAAATTTGTGACTACTGTAGAAAATTTCTGTTGATCTGGGATACTATCCAAGCCATTGCTTAATAATACAGAGACATTTTCAATATTATTTAATTTTGCGTTTTTTTTAGCATAATCTACAGCAACGAAATCCTTATCGACCATTAAACAATTACTTTCAGGGTATTTTTTTGCAATTGAGAGACCAATTGGTCCATATCCACAACCAAGGTCTAAAACTTCTTCTTTATTTTTTAATTTTAAATTTTTTAATAATAAGATTGTTCCATCATCAATGGCCTTTGGGGAAAACAACCCCCACGTTGTTTTAAATTTCAAAGAATTTTCTAATAGATTTTCTTCAAAATAAATATCTTCTTTTAGGTTATTAATATCCAATGATGTATTTCTCTTCTTTTTCATTTTACTTATTAAGCCACTCTGAGATTTTTTGGCACTGATTTTCAAAATTCTCGAAACGATGATTACCACCATTCTCTATAATAACATCGAATTTTTTATAAAAATCAGCAGCATCGTTATAGTTTAAGACCTCATCTCCAGTTTGGAGTAAGACTAAATATTTTTCTTGATCGCTTAAGTTTTCTCTACATAAGCCACCAAGGTAATCTATATCTTCATCTGTTAATGTAAAGTTTAATCCGTAGCAATCGGTATGCTCCCCCTTAAGGTTACTTAGTGACGCAAAAGGCGCTACTGCTGGGTTGATGAGAACTGACGGAATGTATATTTTTGAATTAATCCAAGTTGCATAAAAACCGCCTAATGAAGAACCCACTAGTAAATCAATTGAGTTATTTTTTATAATTTCCTCTATTTTTTCGATCGCCTTTTTTGGCTTGAATGGGAGATCTGGGGCAATTACATTATCAAGGCCAAAAAAATCAATTAAAGCTTTTGATTTATTACCTAATCCGCAGCTTTTGAAACCATGTATAAACAAAATCATCTCTTATTTCCACATACAGAACATTTTGGATCAGGCCGAATATCGATTATTTTCCATTGTGAGTACAAACCATTAAATATAAGTAATTTATTTTTTAGAGTACTTTTTATCCCGCAGAGAATCTTTATTGTCTCCAAGGCTTGCATGCTTCCGACTATTCCTACTAGTGGACTTATAATTCCATTATTCGAACATGTTACTTCTTCTTCCCCTTGGCGATCAAAAATGCATCGGTAACATGCTGAGTCTTCCTCATAAGTGAAAGATGATATCTGCCCACTCCACTGCATAGCCGCTCCTGAAATGAGCGGCTTTTTGTAATTTTTACAGAGTGAGTTTAGGCTAAATCTTGTAGAAAAATTATCACTGCAGTCAATGACGATGTCCGATGCTTTGATTTGCTCTTTCAGATTATTACCCTGGAACCTTTCGTTGAATAAATTTATCTTACATTCTGGGTTTATCTGCTTTAACTTTTCTTTTGCGGCTATCGTTTTATGTTTTCCTATATCTGCTTCAGCATAAAGAACTTGCCTCTGTAGGTTTGATATCTCTATTTTATCATCATCGACCAAGGTAATTTCTCCCAGCCCACTTGCAACTAAATACAAACTCACCGGAGAGCCTAAGCCCCCTAAGCCTAAGATTATTGCATGCGACTTGGATAGCTTTTCCTGACCTTCTATTCCTACTTCGGTAAGTATGATTTGACGACTATATTTTAGTAGATCATTCTTATTCATTTTATTGTCTGTTTGAAGTATATTGACCACCAATAATTCTCTGAATGCCTGAAATATCGCAAGTATTTCTAATATTTCGAAATCCTCGTTTCTCTAACATTTTCGCTGAATGAATTTCTTGATTATGCCCATGCTCAAAAAACAGCCATCCATTTGGCTTAAGATGCTGAGGAGAATTTAGTATAATTATTTCGATTGCTTCATATCCATTTTTGCCTGAGCATAACGCCTCTTTAGGTTCAAAATTCAAGTCTCCTTGCTTGAGATGTGGATCATTTTCAGCAATATATGGCGGATTGCTAATTATTAAATCAAATTTTTTATTTATTTGGTTAAACCAGTTACTTTGATGTATATGTATATTGTTAAAACTATATTTCTTTATGTTTTTTTTTGCGATTTTGAGGGCGCTAATACTGAAATCACTAGCAGTAATCTCCCAATTTGGTTTTTCAGACGCTAATGCAATTGCAATTGCTCCACAACCAGTTCCTAAATCTAGCACGTCTGATTTATCTGGAAGATCAATGTTAATTACTGTTTCGATCAAATGCTCTGTCTCAGGCCTTGGAATTAAAGTACTACTGTTTACCATTAAATCCAATGTCCAAAACTTTCTTGAGCCAATCAAATAAGCGACTGGATAACCTATTTTCCGCTTTTCAATCAATTGTTGATAGATTTTTTCGTCTAGTAAAGAAATTTTCTGATCACTATTTGTATACAATTTTGTTCTATTAATTTTAAGAACATGACAAAGTAAAATTTGCGAGCTTATGAAAGACTCGTTTGTTGATTCTTTTAACTCACTGTTTCCCCATGATAAAAGTTCTGAAATTTTTTTCATAATTCCTTAGATAGTAAAGTTAGTTGCTCTGCTTGATACTCTTGCATCAAAGGTTCAATCACTTGATCAATTGAGCCCATCATAACTTCTTCCAATTTATAAATAGTAAGGTTTATACGGTGATCAGTAAGCCTATTTTGGGGGAAGTTATAAGTACGAATTCTTTCAGATCTATCTCCACTACCTACCTGTAACTTTCGTTCCTCTGCCTGATCCTTTTGAGCCTTTTTCTCAGCTAAACTTTTTAGCCTTGACGAGAGTAATGAAAGTGCTCTGGCTTTGTTTTTGTGTTGGGATCTTTCTTCTTGGCATTCAACAACAAGCCCGCTTGGTATATGAGTAATTCGAATTGCTGAATCAGTTTTATTGACATGTTGACCTCCTGCACCTGATGCTCTAAATGTGTCTATTCTTAAATCACTTGAACTTATATCAATTTCTTCGACACTATCAGGTTCTGGCATAACAGCAACGGTGCAGGCGGATGTATGAACTCGTCCTTGAGATTCTGTTTCAGGCACTCTTTGCACTCTGTGCGCTCCGGACTCAAATTTGAAGTGAGAAAAGACACCACGACCTTTGATTCTTGCAATTACCTCTTTGAAGCCTCCAAATTCACTCTGACTTTGACTAATTATTTGGCTTTCCCAATTTTGCAATTCTGCAAATCGAAGATACATTTTAAGAAGGTCACCTGCAAATAAAGCCGCTTCTGCCCCACCTGTTCCCGCTCTTATTTCAAGAAAAATATTTTTCCCATCATTTGGATCCTTGGGTAGCAGCAATGAATTTAATTGTGGGAGAAGTGTTTGTAATTTTTCTGTTACTTCCTCAATTGTATTTTCTGCCAACTCAGCCATTTCTTTATCGGAAACTAATTCTTTAGCGTTAGACAGTTCTACCTCATAAGCAGAGTACTCTTGGTATATTTTCACTATCGGCTCTAGCTGCGCATATTCCTTGCCTAGCTCTCTAAAATTGTCTGTCTTTGCTTGTATCTCAGGTTCTGCAAGCAAAGCTGTAATCTCAGAAAATCTATCCGTGATAGTTTCAAGCTTCTGTCGAATAGTAGATTTCATACTGCTTTATTATATTATGAGCTGAGAATTTATTTTATTGTTTTAGAAACATCAGTCGTTATTTTTTTTTACGCTGAGTTGGAACAAAGTATTTGCTGCCTTTAGTAAGTCATGTTTTCCCATGGATCCAGCATTCCGAAGCTGAATACTCGGTATATGCAGCAGCTTATTCGTGAGTGTTTTTGCTAGATAATCTAGGACCTCTTCAGGGTTTTTGCCCGTCTCTAACATTCGCTGGGCTTTCAGTAAAACCTGATCTCTTAAAATCTCAGCGCTGGCTCTATATTCTGCAATGACATCCACCGCATCAAGCGAACCTAACCATTCTTTAAATTCATTTACCTGAAAACTTATTATTTCTTGTGCTTGTTCAGCGGCCTCAGCTCTGGTTTGTAGTGTTTCGTTTATAACCACCTCAAGCTCATCTACCGAATAGAGGTATATGTCTCTGAGATCTTTTGCTTCTGGCTCGATATCTCTTGGCACCGCAATATCCACCATAAAGATGGGCCTACGCTTTCGGACTTTCAACGCACGCTCTATCATCCCTTTTCCTATTATCGGTATGGGGCTAGCAGTTGATGTAATGACAATATCGGCTTCGTATAACCGAGAGGATAATTCTGTTAATCCAATAGCGTCTCCCCCAAACTGATCCGCTAGTTGCTTTGCTCTTTTTAAGGTACGGTTGGCGACAATAATTTTACCGATGCCATGTTGGTCCAAGTGCTTTGCTGCTAATTCTATAGCTTCACCAGCACCTACTAACAAAGCTGTCTGTTTTGAAATGTCAGAAAAAATTTGTCTGGCTAGACTTACAGCAGCAAAAGCTATTGAAACTGGGTTGTCTCCAATAGCGGTATCCGTTCTTACCTGCTTGGCAGTTGTAAAGGCATGTTGAAATAAACGATCTAATATTTTGCCAGTGTGCCCTGCGTCTAGGCTAGTTTGATATGCCGCTTTCACTTGACCCAAAATTTGTGGTTCTCCAATGACCATGGAATCAAGCCCACAAGAAACTGTTAACAAATGTTCAATAGCCCTATCGTTGTTATACGAATAAAGAAAAGGTGAGATATCGGCTAAGACTAGTTCGTGGAAATCGACTAACCACTTTTGCACGAGTTCAAGCTGATCACTGTCACATTGACAGTAAATTTCAGTTCGATTACAAGTTGAAAGTATCACACCCTCATTTACGCCAGAAAGATCACAGAGGCTTCGGAGTCCAGCGACAATTACATCGGGACCGAACATTACCTGCTCACGGATCGCGACTGGGGCTGTGGTATGGTTAATTCCTATTGTCAAAATAGACATAAATGTTTCCAAAAGTTGTTTCACAACCAATACTTAGCGAAATTTTGAGTTATCGAGAGGCTCAATGCAAGCTTAATAATCGATTTATCGCATTCAATGTGTGGCTTTTCCCCTTATATAAAGTGAATCTATCCGTTAGTCTTGGACTTATGAAACAAATTTCCGTATTAATTCTTATTTGCATTTCAGTTTTGGTTACTTCGTGCCAAACAAATCCAGAAATTAGTAAAAGTGAAATAACGAAATTAGACAATAAAAAATTAAGCCTTCCCTTTGAAAAGAAAATATCGAGAGTTAATGAACTCAATGAAGAGCTTGTTTTTAATTACCTTGCCGGTGAAATTGGATACCGCTCAGGAGATCTTGATTTTGCTTTAAAGTACTTTCTGCAAGCTGCCATATTAGCTAGGGATCCTTATGCTGCAGAAAGAGCTACCCGTATAGCTCTTCATTTGAAAAATTATGAGCAAGGCTTGAGAGCAGTCAGACGATGGATAGAGCTCGATCCAAATTCTCAAACTGCAAGATTATTTGGCGGAGTTTTGTTTTTAAGACAAGAAAATTTGTCTCAATCGTTAGTTGAGTTTAAGGCATCCATAAAAATTGCAGATGTAACAAATTCCAATGGTTTGTTAAGAGTTGCTACTGCCCTTAACCTTGAATCGAACAAGCCTCTAGCCTTAAGAGCTATGCGTTTGTTAGTAAATGATTACAAAGATAGGTCGTCTGCTTATTATGGGCTAGCACTTATTGAAATTGGCCAAAATTATTTTCCTCAAGCTATCGAGTCACTAAAAAAGTCAGTTCAATTAAAACCTGCGTGGCCATTACCAAGAATAGCATTAGGTCAAATTTTGGTTGCCCAAGGAATGAATAGGCAGGGCTTAGAATTTATGAATTCATCTGTCCTGAAATATCCTGATAATCGAAATTTAAGATTAAGCTTTGCTCGTTTACTAATCGATCAGGATAAGCCGATTCTGGCGCTTAATCAGTTTAAAGAGTTAAAAAATAGATTCCCCACCGATAAGGAAATAACCTACTCATATGCAATTCTTGCAACACGACAACTCGATTGGAAAGTCGCAAAAGCTGAATGGGAGATACTTCGAAATGACCCAAGCCTTAAGTTGAGAGATGAGGCAACTTATTTTCTTGGTTATGTAGAAGAGATGCGATTGAATCATGATTTAGCAATCGGTTTATTTTTAAGTGTGGGCAATGGTAGTGAATTTAAAATAGACGCAGTAATTAGAGCCACCCACCTTATAGCAAAAAGAGGCGATTTAAGACACGCCAGAGAATTATATACAGAATCTCGAATTTCTCACCCCGATAGAGCAGAAGACTTGTATATCTCGGAAACTCAAATGTTGCAAGATCAAGTTACCGATAATCAATTAATTTTAGATTTATATTCGACCGCTTTGTCTGCATACCCTGATTCGGATGGGTTACTTTACAACCGAGGACTCTTCTATGCAGATATTGAAAATTTCGAAGCCATGGAAACCGATTTGCAAAGATTAATTTTAAGAAATCAGAATCACGCTCAGGCTTTAAATGCCCTTGGGTATACTTTGGCGGACTTAGGAATCAGGCTTGATGAAGCACTTGCTTACATAATGAGAGCTTACAAGCTCAAACCGAACAACCCCGCTATCCTAGATAGCTTAGGTTGGGCTTATTATAAAAGAGGAGAATTTACTATTGCTTTACGATATTTGCGAGAGGCTTTTTCCGTAAGTAAAGATGATGAAATTTCAGCTCATTTAGGAGAAGTTTTATGGATGAGCGGAGAATATGAGGAGGCACAATCAATTTGGCGCTCCTCTCTGGAGCTAAAACCCGACAGTGTTCATATCAAATCGGTTATAGAGCGATTTTTAAACGATGAATAATTGGTCTTGCAATTGGCCAGCGCCCGCTAAATTAAATTTGATGTTAAAAGTTATTAACAGAAGACCAGATGGTTTTCATGAAATCCAAACAGTTTTTCAGCTAGTAGACTTTTATGATTTCATAAATTTTCGGAAAAGAGTTGATAGTAAAATTAGCATAATAGAAACGATTGCGGGAGTGCCAGCAGGAGAAAATTTATGTTTTAAAGCTGCCTCTTTATTAAAGCAAGAAAGTGGTACTAAATTCGGAGTTGAAATTTCTTTGAAAAAAGCTCTGCCAAAGGGAGCTGGCTTGGGTGGAGGTAGCTCAGACGCTGCAACCACATTGGTTGCCCTCAATCATATTTGGGGTTGCGAGCTTGACCATAAAGAGTTGCTCAGATTAGGAGCAATTCTGGGCTCTGACGTACCATTTTTCATAAATGGTTTAGCTGCATGGGCGGAAGGAAGAGGCGAAAAACTTGAAAAAATTTCTTTACCAGAGCTTTGGTATCTTATCGTTATTCCAGATTGCGAAGTAAATACCTCAGTAATTTTTAACGATCCGGAATTGACAAGGGATTCATCCAGAATCACAATACGCGCCTTCTTTGATGGGGATGTCGATAACGACTGTTTATCCGTTGTTTTAAAACACCATCATAAGGTAGCAGCAGCTCTCGAAGAGCTAAGCAAGCATGCTGACGCCCGATTGACTGGGACTGGATCATGCATTTTTTCTGAATTTCGTTCAGAGCAAGAAGCTGAAAAGGTACTAAGGTTGTTACCTAAAGGAATGCGGGGAATTGTTGCAAAAGGTTTGAATCAATCGCCGCTTATTGGTCGTTTGGCGGAGGAATTGGGTCAACTGACATGAGAAGGGACCACTGTTGGGGTGTCGCCAAGCGGTAAGGCACCGGACTTTGACTCCGGCATGCGCAGGTTCGAATCCTGCCACCCCAGCCATTTTTATTTGGTTTAAAAAGGTTTTGAGGTTACTCTTATAATCTGAGGGCTGCATGAAGCAGCTTTTTTCATCTCTGAAAAGGGGAGTTAGAAATGCCAGCAAGCGGCATGATGGTATTTTCGGGCAATGCACACCCAGAATTAACGGCAGAAATAGCTGGATATTTAAGCCTGCCTTTAGGAAAGGCTGCTGTAGGGCAATTTAGTGATGGCGAGTCAATGGTAGAGATCGAGGAGAATGTGCGCGGCAGAGATGTCTTTGTTGTCCAGCCCACCTCTGAGCCTACTAACGATAACCTTGTCGAACTTTTGGTGATGATAGATGCACTTAGGTGGGCATCTACTCGCCGTATAACGGCCGTTATCCCCTACTTTGGGTATGCGCGTCAGGATCGAAGGCCTAGATCCGCTAGAGTACCAATCACTGCAAGATTGGCCGCTAAAATGATTGCTGCTGCTGGGTGTGATAGGGTTTTAACAATGGATTTACATGCCGACCAAATCCAAGGATTTTTCGATATACCCGTCGATAATGTTTACTCCTCTCCGATTTTACTAGGGGATATCTGGCGTCAGAAATATGAGGATTTGATGGTTGTATCGCCAGATGTTGGTGGGGTTGTAAGAGCGAGAGCATTAGCCAAACGACTGGATGATGCAGATTTAGCTATTATTGATAAAAGAAGACCTAATGCAAACGAAGCGCAGGTAATGAATATTATTGGAGATGTAGAGGGCCGCTGTTGCGTTTTGTTGGATGACTTGGTGGATACGGCAGGAACTCTTTGCAAAGCAGCGGGTGCACTTAAGGAAAACGGTGCCGCTAGAGTCGTGGCTTATTGCACTCATGCGGTTTTATCGGGTAATGCGGTTGAAAATATTGAGACTTCTGATTTAGATGAATTGGTTGTATCAAATACTATCCCGATAAGGAAAGCAGCTAAGGATTGTAAAAAAGTTAGACAGTTAACAGTCGCTGGTTTGCTCGCAGAATCAATGCGTCGAATTAGTAATGAGGAATCTGTTAGTTCACTTTTTGTTGATTAAAGCTGTAATATAAACTTGATTTAAAGCAAAAAGAATTTTATAGCAATAATTTTTCTTGAGCAAAACTTGGAGTCTTAAATGCAAGAAAATTTTGAAATTAACGCGATGTCGCGTTCTGAGAAAGGAAAAGGAGCCAGTAGGCGTTACCGAAAAGACGGCCTAGTGCCTGGAATTTTGTATGGTGGTAAAAGTGGTCCTGAGATGTTTGTTACCAAACAGAATGAACTTTTATTACACCTAGAGCATGAAGCTTTTTACTCACATATACTGACTATAAAGTTAGATAAGAAAAAACATAAAGTGGTTCTTAAAGACCTTCAGCGTCATCCGGCAAAACCTCATGTTATGCATCTTGACTTATTACGGGTAAAAGACACTGACAAGATTAAGATGAATATACCTTTGCATTTTCTTAACGAAGAACTATGTCCAGGTATAAAAAGTGGTGGAGTTGTCAATCGTTCATTAACTGAGATAGAAGTTTTGTGTTTTGCGAAGAATCTTCCTGAGTTTATAGAAGTTGATATGGTAAATCTAAATATCGGAGATTCCATAAAGTTGGATGAAGTAAGTCTTCCCGAAGGAGTCGAGGTCACTCTATTGAACCAAACTGATGGCAGTGATATCAGTGTAGTCGCAATCAATGCAGCAAAGGTTGTTGTTGAAGATCTGGATGAAGAGGCGCCGGCGGAGACTACCGAAGAAAGCGATGAAAACGAAAAGGAAAAGGAATGATTTTTTTTCCTTTACAAAAAACCGGCGAAAAAAAATCGCCGGTTTTTTTATGAGAAAGTAAATTTATGAACTCACTTTTATGCTTAGTAGGTTTGGGAAACCCAGGAAGTGAGTATATTGATAATAGACATAATGTGGGTTTTTGGCTTGTAGATCGATTGGCAAGTAAATATAAAGCCAGCTTTCGATTTGATAAAAAATTTAATGCGGAAGTTTCAAAAATAAAAACAGAAGTAGGAGCTTGTTGGCTGCTAAAACCCATGACTTTTATGAATGAGAGTGGGAGATCGGTAAGAAATTTTATAAATTTTTATAAATTTTCTATGCCTCAAATACTGATAGCACACGATGAGCTTGACTTAATGCCTGGGATTATTAGGCTTAAATCTAATGGTGGTCATGGCGGCCACAATGGGCTTAGGTCAGTGATGAATCAAACAAATAGCGATTGTTTTCATCGGATAAGGATTGGTATCGGTCATCCAGGACAGAAAAGAAACGTTAGTGATTTTGTCCTGTCGAGACCCACTTCAATTGAGAAAGATGAAATTGAAGCAGGACTTGATTTGTTTGAAAGAAATTGGCTACAAATTCAATCAGGTGACTTTCAGAGCGCAATGAGAGATTTGCATTCGACTTCACAATGAGGCTGGACGAACTTAAAAAATAAAAAAAGCAAGAATATCTCAACTATCTCCCAATGCTAAAATAAACAATCCCTTCTGCTTCCAATGTAGCAACATCATATAAATTTCGCCCATCAAAAATTACTGGGTAGTTTAATTTACTTTTTATAAGAGGGAAATTAGGGCTCCTGAATTCAGTCCATTCTGTAATAATTACAAGAGCATCTGCTTTTGATAGGGTGTCTTCGGAAGAGTTGCAAACTTGAAACTCAGGCTCTTTTTTGAATATTTCTCTCGCTTCATTATTTGCTATTGGATCGTAAGCTTGTACTTTTGCTCCTTCTTCTAGCAGAGCTTGAGTCAGTACTATGCTGGAGGCCTCCCTCATATCATCAGTGTTTGGCTTAAACGCTAAGCCCCAAATTGCAAACGTTTTGCCCGCTATATTTCCGTTAAAATAATTTTTTATTTTATGAAATAAAATTTGTTTTTGCCTTGCGTTTACATCCTCCACAGCTTCCAATAATCGAGGACTGGAATTGACCGAATAGGCAGTTTTAATAAGAGCTTTCACGTCTTTAGGAAAACATGAGCCACCATAACCACATCCTGGGTAAATAAATTGATAGCCTATCCTTGGGTCCGAACCAATCCCTATCCGTACCTTTTCAATATCTGCACCAACTTTTTCTGAAATATTAGATAGCTCATTCATGAAGCTTATTTTTGTTGCCAACATTGCGTTTGCAGCATATTTAGTCAATTCAGCAGATTTTACATCCATAAAAATTAGGCGCTCACGATTCCTATTAAATGGAGCATATAATTCTTTAATTAGATCAACAAAGTCTTCATTATCCGCGCCAATTATAATTCTATCTGGCTTCATAAAGTCTTCTATCGCAGCCCCTTCTTTAAGGAATTCAGGATTAGAGCAAACATTAAACTTGAACTCACATTCTCTTTCGGACAAGCATTTTTGGATTATTTTAGATATTTTATCTGCTGTTCCAACGGGCACTGTTGATTTTCCAACTATCAGTTTTGATTCTGACATATGACGCCCAATTGAGGTTGCTACGTTAAGAACATGTTGTAAATCAGCAGAACCATCTTCGTTTGGGGGCGTGCCTACCGCTATAATTTGCAAAGCACTGAATTCGACTCCTTTTTCAACGTTAGTGCTGAACTCAAGTCTTTCTAAGTCTCTATTTTTGCTAATTATTTTTTCAAGACCAGGCTCAAAAATTGGCACAACACCCTTATTTAAAGCATCGACCTTTGTTTTATCTATATCTATGCATAGAACATTATTTCCGACTTCAGCCAAACAAGCGCCCGTCACTAAACCAACATAACCACTGCCAAATATTGTCACATTCATTTCAATAAAGTTTCCCAAAAGGTCTGAATCTATTTGCAAATCGGCCATTGAGGCTGAATTCTGATGATGCCATCTAGAGCGGACATTCACCCTTCAAGCCGCCATAGTTGAAATGCTAGCACGACATGGCTTTAAGTATCCTCCGAAATACTTGAAATTTACAGGTTAAGTTATTGACATCCCAAAGGCGTTCCGGGAGAATTACGCCTCTTTTCCGGAGGGGTTCCCGAGCGGTCAAAGGGATCAGACTGTAAATCTGACGGCTCAGCCTTCGGAGGTTCGAATCCTCCCCCCTCCACCAAGGTAAATGCCCTTGTGAGGGAGTGCTGGTGGTGCCGCCGGGGCAGAAAAGAGGTTAGTTCCGCGGGTGTAGTTCAATGGTAGAACTTCAGCCTTCCAAGCTGACTATGTGGGTTCGATTCCCATCACCCGCTCCAACATTGAGCGACGTGAGGCGCCGGGGAGTAGGAAAGTCGTAGCCCAGGTAGCTCAGTTGGTAGAGCACACCCTTGGTAAGGGTGAGGTCGGCAGTTCAAATCTGCTCCTGGGCTCCAAAGTTTTTGCCGTATAATTTCGGCTTAAGTATTTTAAACTACAATTTAGAGATTTAATAAGATGTCTAAAGAAAAATTTGAACGTACAAAGCCACATGTAAATGTCGGCACAATAGGACACGTAGATCATGGTAAGACTACGTTAACAGCTGCTATTAC
>MDTD01029941.1_pt1 | contig 77140 bp, 74 predicted proteins | sample 811221 | NCBI WGS metagenome assembly MDTD01 (sample SAMN05326646, study PRJNA326480) | marine metagenome | isolation source: seawater | place: Pacific Ocean: South West | collected 2011 | reverse complement strand
CTTTTCGAGAAACGCGCGGACGGAAGAGCGTGACGCGCGAGCGAGCGCGGAGTCGCCGAGAGGACGGGAGCGATGATGACGACGACGATGATGACGCCCGCGACGTCTCGCGCGACGTCGACGCGCGCGAGCGCGAGGAGAAGCGAGGCGATGGCGACGACGATGAAGAAAAAGATGACGATGACGATGGCGACCGGTGGACGCGCGCGGGTGGCGGTGACGACGCGAAGACGAGACGCGATCGTCGTCGCGGTGGTCAGGAATCGACGTGAGGGTGACGTCGAAGACGAGTCTCGCGCGAGAGGTGACGAGGCGAGCGCGGTGGTGGGTCGGACGGGAGGGTCGGCGACGCGGGTCGGATTAGTGGCGCTGGCGACTGCGATTGCGGCGGTGCGAGCTGAACCGGCGTTGGCGGCGATGGACGCGCAGGGAGCGATGTCGTTTGTCGCTGGAATTTTTGCGTGGATACCGAACGCGATGAGCACGCCGGAAGCGAAGGAATTATTTTTGTACACGCTGAAGACGCTCATCTCCTGGGGGATACCCACCGTGACGGTGGCCGCCGGGGCGTTTTTCGCCATCTCGGCGTCGCGACGAGGCAGACCGAAGGAAGATGGCGAAAAGAGTGGTCCCTTTGGATTTATCAAGGGCGGAGGTGCGGGGTCGAAGCCGCGCGCGGAGCCTTATTTGGAGATTAAGCGCATGAACGACAAGCTTGATTCATATTCGTTATCATTCGAGGCGGCGACGGTGAGCGAAATCCAGGCCGAACGTCGACGCAAGAGCATGGATTTTAGTAAAAAGTTCGGCGGTGCCTTGGGTTCTCTTTCTGAAGACGAGCGCGATGCGATTTTTGAAGCCAACAAGAAGTGGGCGATGACCGATAAGCGTTTGATGGAACAAATGAACCAGTTGCTGGCTCAAATGCGAGCAGCGGCTCTCGAATCGGGCGGAAAGCGTTCAAAGAGCGATGGAGAGGAATCTTCGGATTCTGAAGAAGATACCGAAGGCGAGAAGGAGGGGTTCAAAAATCCTTTCGGCGGCGATAAGGTGACGAAGTTGACGAAGAAACTGAGCAAAGTGGCAGCGGAACGCGCCTCTGCTGAAGATGCGTATTTGCAAGCTGTCGGTGCCGCTTTGCCGAAATCGCGCCGCGAAAGCCTCATGAAGTTGCTCTCCGATCCACGTGCGATCGCTGGATGGCAAACGAACACTGACGTGCTCGCCCTGAACCCTGAAACGGATGAAAACTCCAAGCTTAAGAAGAAGCACGTTTTTGTCCTGAACTTTTTTGGTGACGTCCGAGCATCTCAAGCGGAACAACTTCGCGAAGAAGTCACCGGTCTGTTGCGCTCTGCGAAAACGGAACGTGGTGACGAAGTGGTCTTGCGTTTGAACACTGGAGGCGGCACAGTGACGGGCTACGGTCTCGCCGCGGCGCAGCTTACGCGAATCAAAGACGCTGGCTTGAAGCTCACGATCTGCGTCGAACAAGTCGCTGCTTCTGGAGGTTACATGATGGCTTGTGTTGCTGATGAAATCGTTGCCTCTCCGTTTGCCGTCCTTGGTTCTATCGGTGTCATCAGTGAGCAGCCAAACGTCTACGAGAGGTTACTTCGCGAAGGCATCGAGTTCCAAACAGTGACCGCCGGCAAGTTTAAGCGCACCCTCACTCCAACGAAGAAAGTCACGAAAGAAGATTTGGCAAAGTCGAAGAAGGACATCGAGGATGTGTTGATCCTCTTTAAGGATTTTGTGGCTGAAAATAGACCTGCTCTTGATATTGAGAACGTTGCCACTGGGGAGACATGGTTCGGCAAGGATGCGCTTTCGCGAAATTTGGTTGACAAACTCAAGACCTCTGACGACGTGCTTCTCGATCTTCTCGCGGGTGGTGCCGAAATTTTCAGCGTGCAACTGAAGCAGCCGTCTCCAGCGGCTGCTCTCTTCGGTGGAGCTGGAGCGAATGCTGCCACTTGGCAGTGGGACATTTTGCAACGCATGGCGCTCGGAGTCGCCGACTACGCCGGTTCATACGGATCTACCACTCAGCGAGGGATGGCGCGTGGTCCGATGATGATCGACGTCAATCGTGCAGCTGATAACGTGATCGCTTATGACGAAGAAACAGATTCCTATATTGATACAATGTAATACGATTCCTTCTGCTACCCATCGTTAATTCACCAAACCGCGAATAGTTATGTGCAACGAGTTTGTGTCAAACCAACGATATCGACCCGGAAGTCGCGCTTCTACCTCCGCTCTGAATTTATCCACCAGATCACCTATGGTTTCACCGCAATCCACCACGAGCGTGACGCCTGCTCCGTTTTCGTAATGGTTTGCGCGATGGCCGGGCCGATTCACGTCGTCGATGTAACTCGCAGCGTTTCCGGCTCGCAAAATGTCTTCAACCGTGTCTCGATTCGCGTCCGAAACCACCGATGCGTCTACGTTGTCTACATTACCGCTCGCTATCTCTAACGTTCTCACGCTCAATCGGCGTTCGCAGCATCTCGATGCGAAAACGACAACTTTCGCCCGGTTCAACGCGACGCGCACCTCCTTCACCGCCTCGGCAAACTTTTCACAGCTCGTTCGCAAGACGTTTAACTCCTCCGTCCTCAGGTTGCCATCGCGCAGACAGGCGAGAGATGTCTTCGGCCACTTGCTTCCGTGCGCTTCCTCCTGAAGTCCCACCTCTGGATCGTTCAGCGCGCGCTTATAACGCGCCACACCTTCCGTCCAGCCTTCGTACGCCATCGTGAGCACCCCGTTCCAAGCGACGAAAAACGCTCTCCCCCGAAGCGTGCTCGCGCGCGCGTGCGATCTGGTGATTTTTTCCAACGCATCCTCCGCGTGAGGCATCGCGTGAGGTCTCGCGCGATCGCACCTCGCGCCTCGGTCTCACGAATATGTGTCCAGCTCCCGAGCGCATCGACGAGAAACCAACCGCAGGAGTTGGCGACGCGCCCGTCGACGATGCAACGGTGAAAGCGTGGGACTTGCGAGAGGGAAACACGCGAAAAGACATGGGTGCGAGCGTTGAATCGTCTTGGCGCGAGAGCGATGCGGTCGAAGAGAAAACTGCGGGGATTGAACTGTACGCGAACGCCGCCGCCGGCTTTGATGGCGTGTTGAAGGAACGTTTCAGCGATTTCATCGTGCGAGAGATCGACAAGGACACCGGAAAGGCGGTGCGATTGGATGATTTGAGCGCGGCGGTCGACGTGCCTATCGACGCTCGCGAAAGGGCAAAGTTTGATGAGATGAAAGCGAGAGTGCTCGCGATGGAGAAAGAAGCCGGACTGAGCGAGGACAAGGGCGACGAGAGCGAGGAAGGTGAAGGCGACGATCAGATAGATGAAGATGCGATGACAGAATTTGAAGCTTTGTGTGGTGCCGAGGACGCGCAGCGATTGAGGGAGTTTTTGGCTACTCCTGGAGTCACGAGGGCGAGTCAGAAGAAGCTCCATTCGCGAGCTGTGCTCCCGGACCCGCTCGTGCTCGCGCCCATGACAGACAAGGTGAAACGGACGCAGATTCATCAATTCTTCAAGCGACACTTCTTTCTACCGACCGATAACATCGCGATTTCCGTCGAGGCGAAGAAAGAAGCCGAGAAGAATTCGCAAAAACCACCATCCAGCGTTCGCGTGCATCACGCTGAAAAGCGAGGCAAGAAGCGCAGTCGCATAGAAGCATTAGACCATCGAGCCGGGCGTAATTTTTGGCCAGAGGGCGTACCAGAGCACGTGAGATTTGTGTTTTGCAAGGAGAACAAAGAGTCTCACGAAATGTTGAGCGTGATTTCTCGCGCTTTGAAAATCAACTTTAAAACAATGGGCATCGCCGGCACCAAGGATAAGCGAGCCGTGACGACGCAACACGTGACTGTGCACAGAATCCGAGCCAAGAGGCTGGCTAAGCTCGTGTTGTATGGTTGCAAAATCGGAAACTATTCGTATGTTGACGAGCAGCTGGGATTCGGAGATCATAATGGAAACGAATTCGAGGTAACCATCAGAGGAGTTGATCCAGAGGACGTCCAGAATGTGGAGACGGCGGTAGATGCGCTAAATTCTTCTGGCACCATCAACTACTTCGGATTGCAGAGATTTGGCACAACGGGTGGTAAGCATGCAACGCATAAAATTGGAATTGAACTTCTGCGGGGTAATTGGCAAACAGCGATCGATGCTTTACTCTTACCGAGGGAAGGAGAGCGGTCTGATGTGGGTGATGCGCGCGCTGCGTGGGAAAAAAATAAGGATCCAGCTGAAATGCTGAAAGCGTTGCCGCGTTGGTGCGCCGCGGAGCGCGCTATCGTTGAGCGTATGATGAAGGTGAGTGCTAATGATGTGGTATCATGCTTACTGGCTATACCAAAGCAGATCAGAATGATGTACATTCACGCGTATCAGGGATATTTGTTCAACCGCGTTGTTTCGGCGCGAGTCCGCAAATACGGCATGAACACCGTCGTGGAAGGTGACTTGGTACTCGAGGATGGTGAAATCGTGGATGAAGAAGAAACCATGACTGGTCGAGTTTCAATGCCGAGAGTTCGAGTCGTGTCTGCTGACGAAGCTGCTTTGGGAAAGATTGATCCAGCCCTCGTCGTCCTGCCGCTTCCTGGCAACGCAGTAATGTATCCGGAGAACATGGGTGACATCTATCAGGATCTTGCGAATGAAGATGGCATTCAGTTGAATGCGAACGTTCATTCAGTGCGCGAGTTTGCGATCAATGCGTTCACAGGTGACTATCGAAGATGTTTTCTCAAACCGTCGGACGTATCGCACAAAGTGGTTTCTTACGCAGATCCAAAGGCGGATTTGACTTTGACAGATCTCGATCGAATGAACGGCATCACGGAACGAAACATCGAAGATGGCCCTCTACGTGCTGTTACCGTCAAATTTACTCTCCCTCCGTCGTCTTACGCCACCATGATTCTGCGGGAATTGATGAAGTCAAACACCTCTGTAGCCTCTCACAAGAAGAAGACTCTCGATTCCCGTGAGAACGATAACAGTTAGCTCCTCAACCATAGGTTCGCCTTTGTCGTCGTACAGTCGATTGTAATGATTTTTCAACTCGTCATTTGGTTCCAGAAAGCTTTCAGTCTGTTCAGAATTCGACGCCCACATTTGTGCCCTGACTCTGATTTTCCAAGAGCAGAAATAATCGAGATCGAGAACCCGGGACGACCCTTCCGACCTCACACGTCGTCGCTCTCGGAGGGGATAGTCGAATAAGCTCGGTTCGACCGCGTATCGATCCCTTCTGAATCCCACGATGGTGACAAAGAAGGCCGACGACGCCGTCGCGGCTGCGAAGAAGAAGTCGGATGACGACGGAAAGAAGGGCGATGGGGTCGTTGATGACAAGACGAAGGACGGCGCCAAGGGAAAAGATAAAACGCCCGAGGTGGAGTTGAGCGAGGAGGATGCGGCGTTAAAGGAGAATCTCGAGCTCATGGTGATGCGAGCGAGCGATCCCAAGGCGGCCGTGGCGAAGTTGGCGTTGGAAACCATGAGGAGAGAGATCCGAACGGCGACCAGGTGCGATCCATGAACATTGTGAATGCGCGAACGCGACGATCGCGAGCGCTTTGAGAAAACGAGTACACTGACTAACCTGTTTTAAATCATTTATTCGTGCGCACAGCTCAATGACCTCCGTCCCGAAACCGCTGAAGTTTCTCCGGCCTCACTTACAAACCTTGAAGGATGTGTACGAGAAACTCAAGGCTGGGGAAAACAAGTTACTATTGGCCGATATCATCTCCTTGCTGTCGATGACGAACGCTTCTGTGGCTGGTGAGATTCCTGAGTCGTTGAAGTACAGATTATTAGGTTCGAAGGAGGATATTGGCAACTGGGGACACGAGTACGTTCGCAATCTCGCCGCGGAGATCGGTACGGAGTACCACCGACGAATGGAGCAAGACGGTGAGAATGCGTCGGTGGATGATCTCATGGGTTTAGTTCTCGAGATTGTGCCGTTCCATATGGAACACAATGCCGAACCTGAAGCAGTTGACTTGCTGTTGGAGGTGGAAAAGCTTGACGTGCTGCTGAGCAACGTCACAGACGCCAACTACGCGAGGACTTGCTTGTACCTGTTCAGCTGCGCGAATTACTTGCCCGAGCCGGAGGATGCGATTGTTTTAAAGACGGCGCATTCCATCTTCATGAAAGTTGGCAAGATGCCCGACGCCATGCGCGTTGCATTGAAGTTGTGCGAGCAAAGTATCATAGAGGAGACATTCAACGCTTGTACCGACATGACTATCAAAAAGCAACTTTGTTACATGTTGGCACGCCACGGTCATCCTCTGAAACTCGACGAGGGACCGTGTGAGGTTGAGGGCGAACACTTGGATACGTTGCAAGACATCATGAGTCACTCGGATTTGACAAAGAACTATCTCACCCTGGCGCGTGATCTAGATGTGATGGAACCCAAGTTACCTGAGGACATCTACAAGTCCCACTTGATGGAAGTGCGCGCACCATCTGGCGCAGCCGTGGATAGTGCTCGTGCCAATCTTGCTGCTACCTTTGTCAATGCGTTTGTAAACGCTGGATTCGGTCAAGATAAGCTTTTGACATCCACCGAAGCGGCAGATGGAAGCACTTCAAACGTTAGTTGGATTTTCAAGAACAAGGATCATGGCAAAATGTCGGCGGCGGCTAGCCTTGGCTCCATCTTGCTTTGGGATGTCGAAGGTGGTCTTCCACAAGTGGATGCTTACCTTTACAGTGAAGAACCGAACATTGTCGCCGGTGGATTACTCGCTGTCGGATTGATCAACACAAACGTACGCAACGACTGTGATCCTGCTTACGGTTTGTTGTACGAGAGTGTGACGAAGGAGAATCCCGCTGTTAGAATTGGTGCCATCATGGGACTTGGCCTGGCGTATGCGGGTACGCAGAAGGAAGAGGTTTCTGAGCTTCTCACTGAAGTCATACACGACGATACTGCCCCTCTGGAGGTTGTTGCATTTGCGGCTCTTTCGCTGGGCCTTGTCTTCTGTGGAACTTGTCATGAAGAATCCGTATCCACGATCGTTCAAACGTTGATGATGCGGCCAGAAAAGGATCATGAGAACAGTTTCGTGCATTTCTTGTGCCTTGGCTTAGGTTTACTGTTCCTGCAACGTCAAGCAGAGGTGGAAGCAACGTTGGAGGCGGCAAAGACACTTCCCCCTCGTATCAGTGAATACTTACAAACGGTATTGGATGTGTGCGCGTACGCCGGTAGCGGTAATGTTTTGAAGGTTCAGTCGTTATTGGCAAAGTGTGGTGAGCATCCAGAAGTCGAAGAGGACAATGAGTGGATCGCTGATCCTCAGAGCGTAGCCGTGCTTGGCATCGCTCTCGTTGCCATGGGTGAGGAGCTCGGAGCTGACATGGCGATTCGTGCGTATGATCATCTCATCCAATACGGGGATCCAGCTGTTAAGAAAGCTGTGCCCCTTGCGTTCGCGCTATTGCACACGTCGAACCCGAAGCTTGACATTACTGATTTACTTGGTAGACTCAGCCATGATAGCAATCAGGAGGTGGCGCAGGCAGCTTGCCTCGCCTTGGGCATCGTTGGCGCCGGGACGAACAACGCTCGCTTAGCTTCCCAGTTGCGGCAGCTCAGTAGCTACTACTATAAGGAACCGTCGTGCTTGTTCCTTGTTCGTGTGGCTCAGGGTCTTGTGCACATGGGAAAAGGTTTGCTGACGCTTTCACCGGCGCACTCTGATCGGGCTTTGGTGTCTAACGTTGCGCTGGCTGGTTTGATCATCACGGCCTTTGCCGGCTTGGATATGAAAGATACCATGTTGGGCAAGCATCACTACATGCTTTATTACTTGTTCGTCGCTGCCCAGCCACGTATGCTTATGACTGTGGATGAGCAAGGAGATCCGCTGCCAGTGTCTGTGCGAGTCGGTCAAGCAGTTGACGTTGTTGGACAAGCTGGCCGACCCAAGACTATTACCGGCTTTCAAACCCACAATACCCCCGTGCTTCTTTCTGTTGGTGATCGCGCAGAGTTAGCAAGTGAAAAGTACATTCCATTGACCAACTGCTTAGAGGGTGTGGTCATTTTGAAGAAGAATCCAGAATGGGTTGAGGAAATGGAGAAGTAGAAAAATAGCACAACTTGAAATAAAACGGGAAGTCATCCCCATAAGTCATCTCGCCATGACGGTCATGCAACTACTGATTCAGCCATTCGGCATTATGAATGCACTACGTGTGAAGTTTCTAGTGCCCATCAGTGCGACTGGTGCGTTAGCTGCGGCTGTAGCTGCCCCAAAGAGCACAGCTTTGTACAAATTTTGCGGTGCGTCGTTGACTTCCGAAAAGTCAAACCGGTACTGAAGCCTAACCGTTTAGAGTGGTGGACCCTCTTAGTCGCCTCGTTTATGATGATTTTCAGCGTGACGTGGTTTTGTCTACTCGAAACCGATAGGTATGGAAAAATTCGAGCCGCCTTTGACGAGAGGCCGTGGCGAAATAACTCAGATCTGCACGAAGCCAAGACTGTGGACACCAAGTCCAAAATTACCTGTCCATTCACTGGAAAAGAAGCCCACGGAACCTGCCCAATCTGTCTGTCCATCGTATCTCGCGATGGATACTATCACGTAAGTCATCTTTCATCCCATTCGAACATGTTTGATTTCTTGTTGCACAGGGAGATCCACCGATTTTACACAATATTGTCGGTGACTCGATACTTGAATACAGACTCGCGATGCAAGCTAGCGAAAATACCAGCAAGCCTAGGCTCGGAAGAGTTCAATTAGATACACTCATCAAGTATCGAGGTAATTTTCTCTTCGCTACGATCAGTCCATGCTGCAAGGGGTGTTTCATGAAGGCATGGTGCTGGACTGTTGGTTATCGCATGGTCTGGCAGTCAACTATTTTGGGCTTCAACACCATGCTCTGCAGCTACCTTTTCGGAGAAGATGTGAACGTGTTCGATTTAAAAAGTATTTTACTATGCTTGTCGATGTTTTTCTCAATTTCAACGATTTGTATGCTCGTATCAATACTTGCAACAGCCACACTTTTCATACGCGAACATCCGTTCATGGTCACTTCGCAAGTTCAGGAACCCACAACTCAGTTCGGGTTCATTGAGCGAATTATCGCGGTCATGGCGGATCCTTCTGCCAGGTATGGTGTGAATCCCACAAAGACGTACTGGAATTGGCTTTGGGCAATCAAAAGTGCATAAAATCTTCACTGCTGAACATCTGGGAGTTGCGGGCATTTGGATCGTCTGATGTTGTCTGATAGTTGAGTGGACGTCAAAATTGCAAAGTTTGCGATGCGCGCTATTTAACACCAAATCGTGCGATAAATGAAGAGTATTACGTGTTTTTAGCTACTTTCTCGCGATTTAGCGAGTGGATTCGGTGCTGGGTTGCGCCGGTTGAGCTCCACCCAAGATAGGTACTTGCCACCTCGAAGCTCGGCCAGACGCACCTGCCTGTTGCGCTTCCGCATGTCGTTCCTCGCGTGTGCAGACTCGCGCTCGTTGTGTTCTCCGTCATCAATCATACTCTTAGCATCTGACTCGGCTTCAATCGCCGTAATTGCCTGCGAGTGTGGTGCGTGAAGTCAGTCAGTTGATGAAGAAACTAAAAAGGGCACGAGCGAGAAGAGAAGTGTTCGCTGTACGCACTTCAGCGATTGGGGTGGGAAGGTCTGTGAGATCCTTGTCGTAGTCATCGAACCGAATGTCTCCGTGAGCCATGAATAAGCGATCCCACCAGCTGTCGGTCGCTTGAGCTTGCTTCGTTTTGAACAGCTCCAAGTTCATTTTCTTCAAATACAACATGAAACCATCATCATTTTCTCCTCCTAAACGAATTAATTTAATTGAATAATGAAGAACAACAACGAGAAATCCAATGCATATCGACACGTACCGAGATGTACCCATGCAGGTTCCTCTGGAATAATCTCACGAAATAACTCGCCCTGCGTGTAACGAAATCAAATTGATGGTTTGAGATGGAATTAATTAATTTAATTCACCTCGAGATATGTTCGCCCAGATTTGCGACACGACACTCTTATGGTCGAGGATGTGATGCAAACATCCATATCTTTCTTCTTTGCATCCTTGGGCACTTGGAGCGCCTGTATTGCGACCTCAGATGAGCTCTGGCGCCATCTACACGACTTATCCTGTGCATACAATTAATAAATTGCTACTCAAATTAAAAAATGTTTTTCTCGTGCACCCACCATCATTTCGACCCAAACTTCACGTTTGTGCATTCCTTGTGCGCTGTAGTGTATTTGTGACATTTGGTAAGGACCTTTGTTCACTCTTTCTGCGGGAGAACCATCTGTGTAAACTAATTTGTACGTGCGGTACGGAAGGTCCATATCTTTCGGAGGTCGTGACGCCACTACAATCTCTTTGCCACTCTTCAAGGTGTTCAGAATTATTCCCTGTAAGCTACTGATGCGGTCCACTAAATCTTCCGACTGCAATTCCTTCAGTTCACCTGTTTAAACAATTATTAAATTCGGTTTGGAATTATTTAATTAATTAAACTCACTCTTCACATCACTTGGGCTTCCCATGGCAGCTGTGAACTCAGGACCTCCCAAGAGATTTACATCTTTGTTGGAGAGTTTTTCAACAAGTTCCTGCGCGAAAATCATCAAAGGACTTCCATCGTGTGGATTTTAATAATACGCACCTCGGATTTTAATTTATCCTCTCCGGTGAGAACTCGGTACGAGATTAGCACACCGTTCTCGCCTTTACCTTGTACGTTTTCAAGCAGAACTTTCTCCTTCTTCACATCTGCACCATCTCCAATACTTTGACGGAATGACTCCCGAAGCTTGACGTTGAACTTGACGAGGGAAGCGTGAGGGAAGAGAGCCGAGACTGAGACCAAGTATGTCTTGCCGTCTTTCGGCACTGACTGCAAGCCAAACTCAGTGACGCTAAACTGATCTTTCACTGCACTCAAGAGTTTACTAGCCTCGACGTTCGTCATGCTGTCACACATTTGTTGGAATATGTTCGCGAACAAGGGGTATTCTGTCTTCTCCTCTGAGATGGCTGAAAAACACTTCGCGGCCGAGACTGCGTCTGCGTCGCCAGTCGTGTCGTCCTCCTTGCACGCCATGCCCATTTCATACCACGCCCAAGCTTTCGTCTTAACTTGACTTTCTTTAAAAGGAGAAAAGTCATCAACACGATATGTGAACGCCATTTCACCGTCTTTGAGAGATGACGAGGGATCTTCTTGCAACAAAGCGAGCGCCATCGCTGCGTCGGCTTTGGCTTGCTTGAAACACAACGCATGCCGGTACATACTCGCCCGCTGAACGTAAGCCATCGCCGTGCTCATGCCGTGAACATTCCAGTGTTCAACGAAACGATAGTAGTCTCCCGGCTTTTGACTACCTTCACCGATAGCTTTGATTTGGCAAAAACATCCCTTCTCGCATCTCCAGAGACGTGACATTTTCGAGGTGCGCTGGTTGAATCAGTTCTCGCGTCTCCATGTCTTTCAAATTCTCCAGGATCCAATCAGCCAACTGTTCGCGAGTGAAAGACGTGATGGTGCGATTCATAATCTTGAGATGTTCGTTCGCGATGATGTCGTCGCTGTCGGGTTGGCATTCGAGCGATCGCTTGTACGCCGCGAGCGCCTCTGGGAACTGGCGTAGACCGACGTGCGCGGTTGCTTTTCGCCACCAAGCCTTGGGAAAAGATGGCATCGCGGCGATGGCGGACTCTCCATCTTCCAAAGCGGCCTTGAAATTTGAAGATTTCGCGTACGCCATCGAGCGATTACACAATAGTTTACACCGCTCGCTCGAGTTCCTCGGACGCAACTCTTCCAGACACTTCGTGTACGTCGAGTACGCCTCCTTATGATTCCCACTCCCCAGCGCCTCGCGCGCGCGCTCCTTAAAATACTCCATCCTCACTCCATCGAAATCGCTCGAGGTTTCAAACTCGCCCTCCTCGCTCGCCATCCTTCGTCCTCGCTTCACCGAGAGTCACGTTCGAGTCACGTCAACGCTCGCCGTCCGCTCGCTCGCCCTCTCCCTCTCTCTCTCTCTCTCCGTCACGTCTCGACAATCTCGCGCGCCGTCCTCGTCGTCGTCGTCTCTCTCTCTTCCTCTCTCTCTTCCTCGCTCGCTCTCTTCCTCGCTCCGCGTCCGTCCTCGTGTCGCGTCCTCGAGCCGTTACGACCCACCTCGCCGAGCGAGCGTTACGACGCGCGTCGAGTCCGAGGATCATGAGGATGCGCGAGATGAATGAATGACTTTGTCGAGCGATTCTGTATCGAACGAACGATCCGTCGTGAGACGCGGACGGCGGACGAGGGGCGACGGTGGGAGACGGATGGGGAAGATTCCCGACGCCCTGCGCGCGCGATTGGCGAAGCGAGGGATCGACGTGCCGACGGAGGCGGACGGAGAGAGGGATGGGACGAGGATGAGTAAACGCGCGCGCGGGGGAGCGTCGACGAGCGATGCGAAGGAGGAAGACGCGCTGCCGCCGGGGTGGAGAGCCAAGGTGGATCCAACGTACGGGAAAACGTATTACTACAACAAGACGCTGAATAAGACGCAGTGGGAGCGACCGGTGATGGAGGAGACGAGACGCCCGCCGCCGCCGCCGCCGAAACCCGTCGCTCCGTTGCCGCCGGGATGGACCGCGGTGACGGATCCGGGGAGTGGACGAGAGTATTTTTATAATCAGAGCACTCAGAAGACTTCGTGGGAGAGGCCGAAGGATGCCGCCTCTGCGGTGGGGATGAAGAGATGCGCTGGCTGCGGCGGCTTTGGGCGAGGATTGGTGAAGGAGCACGGGTATTGTTTGCGCTGTTCCCGCATCTTGGGAAGGCCTCCTCCGGGCGTGAGTTGTTTGGATCTCGTGGAAAATAAATTCATGACAAAGCAGCAACGCGAGCGGGCGGATGCGCTCGCGTCCAAGGCGAAAGTCGAAGAGAAGAAGCCCCCGACAGTGTCCCTTTCAAAGCCAGCGCGAATCGAACAGAAAATTGGACCGTCGAGCCAACAAGGCGCGCCGAGTCGCCCTAACGCCCCCAAGAAAGTCGCCGCGCGACCTCCTCCGCAACAAGAATCAGAGCCATTGGATCCCATGGACCCGTCTTCGTACAGTGACGCGCCTCGCGGAGGGTGGGGGAGAGGTATAGAGAAAAGTAGAGACGCGATGTAGCCGTAGCTTGTTTTTAGAACGCTATCCTATTCTTCCTCGTCCGGGAAATAAATATATCCTCGCTCAAACATCGTCAGAGCGAGTTTTAAAGCTTCATCGTCGAAATCGCACTCCTCAGTCTGAGTGTCTTCTTCGTACAATTCACCACGATTCGCGATCACCTGTGCCGTTTTCATAGCGGCTGGACTGACGATGTCCCAACATTCGCCATTTGCGAAGAACAATCCGTTGTCTAGGCTACCATCGGCGACATTATCCACGAAGGCGAAACGCAGATCTTCTCTTGGAACTAATCCTTGGTGTTCCCATGCATCTAAAAGCTCTTCAACGCTCACTTCATTCTGTTCTGCATCCTCATCCTCACCAGTCCGCGCCGTGACGTGACAACCAAACCACCGTGCAACCTCAGCGTCGTTTTGAGGGAAAGTTTGCTTGATAATGGTTGATGCAAACGATATAGAATCTGGCGATATGGATCCGACGTCTTCGGCCGGCTTCAACCATGGATCGGACCATCGCAAACCCTTCAGATTTTCAGAAACGCGCTGCGTGTAAGACAAAATGAGCTCATCCGTCGTCGGAGCTAAAAACCCAATACTCAATGTCACACTCACGCCTGGTTTTGAATTCACTGCAACACCATTGTGTGCGACTTTCGGAGGCAAATAAAGCATATCTCCGGGAACTAAAGTGAAGGAATCATCGTCAACAAAGTTTTTGAGGACACGAATTTCACACTCAGGTACGAACGCGTCGTCGTTATCGGGCCAGTACTCTTCGTTATCAGCCACCGCCCAAAGTTTTTCCCCCTCTGCTTGAAGGAGAAAAACGTCAAAGTGGTCGGAGTGCGGTCCCACGCCACCACCATCCGGGGAGACGCTCGCCTGAATGTCAGAGATTCTCCAGCGCGGAAAACAGTTGAACAGTTCCAGCATGTCCCCGAAAGGCTGAGCCTGCACGTCTAGGTCGTTCACTATCAAACTCCAAAGTTTGTCTTCCGGTAACGACGTTAAATCTTCTTCGTCGAATGGTCCGATCTTTTTCTTCCACGATCGATCGTCGTCCCCCTCTCTGAGAAAGATCCTCGCGCTCGCGTCCTCTTCGCACGCCAACCCGGCGATTTCATCACCATCCATCGGCGGTTCAAAGTCCGGGATGGCTTGTCGAATGAGCAGAGGTTTCTTCTGCCAATACTCGCGCATGAAGCGCTCCCTCGCGCGCTCGTCAAAGGGAAGCGTCACCTCCGTCCACACGTCCACCTTCGCTCGAGGAGGCGGCGCCCGCTTTCCCGCGCGCTCGTTCGTCCGTCGTCCTCGACGCCACGCATCCGCTCGCCCGCCCGGCGCGCTCGACGGTCTCGAGGTGGACGCTCGCATCGCCGAGCGCATCGTCGTCGTCTCGCCCGCGACTGGCGCTCGGCGTCGACGAACGCGTGTGCGAGTGCGCGTGAAAAGGCGCACGCTGCCCACACATATGATACAGTGTTTACATCCATCTACTAAACCCTATGGGTTCACCCGGGAACCGCCCCCGATCGACGCGCGCGGCGTTCATTTTTTTGAAAACGAGCGAGAGCCCCGAGCGTGGTCTCGGTGGGACGCGCGAGGCGAGCGCGATGGCGTCAGTCGGTGGCGATCGTTCGCGACGGCATGGGCGGCGACGCGGAAATGATGGATGCGACGCCCGCGGCGGTGCCGAAAGCGATGGCCCAGGCGCCGTGGGTGGAAAAGTATCGTCCCAGAGTGGTGAAAGATGTGGCGAGCCAGGCGGAGGTGGTGCGCGTGCTCGAACAAGCGATGGCGTCCGGAAACATGCCGCACTGCTTGTTCTACGGACCGCCGGGGACTGGTAAGACGACGTGCGCGTTGGCAATCTGTAAACAACTGTACGGTCCCGAACTCGTCAAGACGCGCGTGAAGGAGTTGAACGCGTCTGATGAGCGCGGCATCTCGGTGGTGCGAGACAAGATCAAGACGTTCGCGTCTCTCGCGGTCGGAGTGCCCGATCCCGGATATCCGTCCCCGCCGTACAAGATTTTGATTTTAGACGAGGCGGACGCGATGACGAACGACGCGCAATCGGCGCTCAGAAGGATGATGGAGACTTATTCAAAGGTGACGCGATTCTTTCTCCTGTGCAACTACGTCACCAAGATCATCGATCCCATCGTGAGTCGATTCGCTAAATTTAGATTCAAACCGCTCGCAGAAGAAACAATGGCGGCCCGATTACAGTACATCAGCACCCAGGAGGGTTTAGAGATTGATGGCGACGCGTTTGCGATGTGCTCAAAGCACTCTGGAGGTGACATGCGCAAGGCGATCACGTTGCTCCAGAGCGCGGCTCGTCTAAGCGGTGGTAAAGTTAGCGGTGCCACCATCGTTGAAGTGGCGGGATACATTCCGGATGATAAGATCAAGACGCTGTACGATTTATGCCTTCAGGGTAAGTTCGATGAGGCGCAGAACCATATGGAGGATATTTTGCGAGACGGTTTTTCGGCGCTCAAAATTCTTGACCAGTTCTCCGACTTCATACTGGATGCAGATTGCCCGGATGTGGTGAAGGCGGAGATTTTCATCAAGATGGGTGAAGCGGATAGACATTTGGCGCAAGGCGCGGACGAAGGCTTGCAGTTGGCGACTGTTGTCAGTGAGGCTATCAAGTCGATGACGAAAATTGCCGCGGCAGCGTAAATAGCAAAACGCATCTTTGTATTTGCTTTCGACATTAGAATGAGAATGTAATCCAGCGATCGAATTGCTCTTAAGGAATATGTATTGAAAGTCCCCAACTATTAAGATCGGCGCAACACTAGCTGATTTACTTCACTCGAGCACACTACCTACGACTACGTCCAATACAAGCCAAAGCCAAGGTTGATGGCTTTTGACTCTACCATCCACGACGCTTGATTCAACAAGAAAACCGATGTTCCTTCTTTCGCTCGCTCGAACAATTTGTCTCGGTCTGCAATGGCACCAGCCTCTTCTGGATACCAGACGCCCGGAGCACACTCGCCCTCTAACATAGCAGACGCGAAAGCCGCCGTGCACGTGCCCACGCACTCACTCAAACGAGGGTGTGTGTATAAACTAACAGCCTGCTTACCATCCTTCAGTTTCACTTCGACACGAATCGAGGTTGTCTCTCCAACCATAGCATCGACTGAACGCACTATGGGGGCAGAGACGGTCGCCAAAGCCTTCATGGCCTCTTGGTTCTCGAGCAACGGCTTGGGGACAAGATTGGCGATGGCGACCATGGCACCGTTCCACAGGCCCGGGGAGGTTCCAAAACGTGCTTTGACAGTCTCTGCACCTAAAGCCTCACGAGTCGACGCAACTTCGGGCAAGTTGTAAAGGAAGACTTCTCGTTTGCCGACACCTTGACCGAAATCGACAACCTTTCTCTGAGACGCTGGTCTCAATTCCACGCGTTTCCCGTTCTCCCAGAACACCACGTCTTCCCCACAAAGTAAGAAACTCGTCGCCAGTATGGTTGTCCCGACGCCTCCTGACCCAGCCGTGAAATAGTTGTACAGAACGTACTCAACTTCGGGTTCTTTACCCTCGTTTGCTTCATCCGCGCGGAATTCTGCCTTCATAGTTTCAGCTGTATCGAGCGCCATCAGATTCGAAACTCCCGGGTATATCCCGGCGCACGTGATCGCAGAAATATTCGCGTTTTTCGCTTTCTCATTCAACGCCTTCGCCTTGGCGCCGTACGCCGAATCGTCGCAGACATCTAGGTACTTTACGCCGCTGTCTATCGCGGCTTCGAGTGCGGCACAGTTATCTCGCCTCTGAAAGGGTCCGGCCGTGTTGATCACCAAGTCTGCGCCCTCGATCGCTCGCATGACGCTCGCTTTATCATTCACATCCACCTGTACGAACTTAGCCTCTGAGAGCTCTCTGTGACGTCCCTTTGCTTCTCCCCACCTTTCGCTCGAGCGCCCCGCGAGAGCTACCTCGACACCCTGTCCGGCATCTCGCAGTAAAGCTGCCGCCGCCGCACTCCCCACGCGACCGGTACCACCGAGTACGACCACTGTTTGCTGTTTATCATCCAACGCGTGCACCGTTTTGCGCCCCGCTGCCGCCCTCGTATCGGCCACCCTTCGATGACGTCGGCTTGCCCTTCGACCGGTTTCCGACGCAACACGCGAGCTCGGGAATTCAACCGGCGTAGAGCGCGCTCGGAATGATAATTTTGCATCCATCGTCGCCCTCAACGTCGATCGCTCCGATCCGAGGACGGTGAGTTGACACGCTGAGGACACCACTGACGCCACAAGTTGGAGGGCGTGCGCGTGTCGTTCCCCATCCAACTCATGTCCGTCTTCGAGGACGCGCCGCTGCTGCGAGGCTCACATGAGCGTGTAACGGCAAGGGTATCGACGTCTTCGTCCACGTTTCGACCGATGTTCATCGTCGGGATGACAATCTTAGTGCTTTGTTCGCTCGAGAAATTTGGTGTTAGCGATCTTCCAGACCGGCGCGAGGCGAAGCAGACGCTCAGCGCGACGTTAGGGTGGCGCAATCGTGGCGCAGGAAATTTCAGAGCCCGTCGGGGTGAGCCTACGTTCCAAAATAGCGACAACTCATCCGCGTTTCACGCGTTGAGCGACCCAATTGTCACTTACGACGAGCAAGGCAACGAACAACGCGGGACTTCGTCATTGGTGCGTAAGCGTAGATCAACGCAAACGGACGAAGTGTACATGTATGGGGAAGATAAAGACGTAGAAATGACCGAACCAGGTCCTTCGGGTTCAGTCCATTTGAGCTTGCTCACGGCGTGTGCCCCGCTTGGCGGTTTGACGTTTGACTATGAAAGCTCGAAAGTTGGCGCTCGCGTGACTTCAAAATCGATGTCAAACGACTTTTTATTCGACCGTGCAAAGGAAATGACTCAAGTGAGGTGTGGTGTGTACGAAGTGGACGTCATGCTCGCTCCAGGGGAGCAGTTTGGATTTTATCTGTATCCACTCGGAAACACGTCCGACATCGCCACGGTGTCTGACATTGGCTGTTTCAGCCACGGAGGTGAGCGATGTCCAAGTTTCTCTACTCCCGCAGCCTTACAAGGCATGGAAAGATGTACGAAGACCTACGAAGAGGGTGAAGACATCTTCTACAATAGAATATTTGACGGTTCGACGACCACGTACGTCTTCGGGTCGTGCGACAGAGACTGCGCACCAACGGAGGACTCGCGCAACGGTTGCCCGAGCGAGACCGCCGCCGAGAGTTAGCCTCGATCACGCCTCAGGCTTTCCACAGATAGATTAGTTACTCAATCAGCGACGTAAACGTTCGACTGAGATGTAGATAGACACAGTGGTATATTGCCCCGAAGACGACTCCTCAGACCCTCCCGAAAAAGCGTCCGTTCGTGTACCCGGTACACACCAATCATGAACCACACCGTTGTTGCCCTGGCTCCAGCGCGCGGGTCTCGCGCAGCCTCATAACGGAGACGACGGGGTGCGTGCGCGCGAGCTCGAACCGCGTCCATCGAACGCGCTCGTGGGCTCATTCGGTCGCGTTCGCGTTTGACGTCAAGCTCACCGCGTGATCGAGGAGCATCGTCCATCGCGGGAGAGACACCGCGACCGCTATCGGCAATACCTGAGACCGATCAGGAAACTCGAGCTCTACCGAACGCGTTGGACTGACGATAGGGAGGCTGCTTCGCTCGTGAACGCAGTGAGATGAGCTTGGGCTTGAGTTCTCGCGCGACGGTGGCGGTCAGACTCGCGTCGGCTAAGAAAGAGACGCGCAAGGTTCGCCGCGGGGTGACTCCTCGAGCCGAAGGCGGGGCTAACAGCTGGGGCGACTCGACCCAGTGCGTCCAGAATGGTGCGTCATCACATCGAATCGCCCACTCGTACTCGACAAGTGTCATCATTCATCACTCGCATGGGTCGTATTCGGGTAAAGACTGACGATGGAGCCATCGGGTGTTTTCCGCGAGCAGGTGAGCGCAAGGAGGGCCGACCGAAGGTTTCAGATGCGCTGACGACTCCGATCGTCTGCACGTCGACTTATCATTTCAAGGACACTGATGAATTGATCGCGTACCAAGAGGGACGCTATGGGAGCTTTGAGTATGGTCGTTACGGTAACCCGACGACCAAGGCGTGTGAAGAGAAGATTCGCCAGCTCGAGGGTGGGGAAGACGCTTTGTTGAGTGCTTCCGGTATGTGCACGGCGACGACCATGTTGCTCGCGCTTGTTCCGGCGGGTGGACACATCGTCACCACCACGGATTGCTACAGACGTACGCGGCAATTTATTCAAACTTTCTTGCCGAAGATGGGAATTACCTGCACAGTTTTGGATCCGTCCGACTACGATGGTCTCGAGAAGGCGCTAAAGGAGAACAAGTGCTCTCTGTACTTTTCTGAGTCTCCGACGAATCCGTACCTCCGATGTGTCGATATCGAGCGCATTGTCAAGTTGTGCAAGCCGACTGGCTGTCTCGTGTGCATCGATGGCACGTTCGCGACTCCGTGCAACTCCCGCTCTCTCGACTTCGGTGCGGATTTGGTGATTCACAGCGCATCCAAGTTCATGGGCGGTCATAATGACGTGCTCGCCGGTGTCATCGTTGGTAAGAAGGATCCAGTTGCGGCTTGCAGACACTTTCATAATATTCTTGGTGGTGTCATCGACCCGCACGCCGCTTACCTCGTTCTGCGTGGCTTGAAGACTCTGTCTCTTCGTGTTGAGCGTCACAACGACAGCGCGATGCGCATCGCCAAATTTCTTGAAGCGCATCCGAAGATCGACCGGGTTCACTACCCTGGGTTGCCGAGCCACCCCGATCACGAGGTTGCGAAGAAGTACTTGAAGGGTTTCGGTGGGGTTGTTTCTTTCGAGGTGAAGGGAGATCTTTGGGCAACTGCCAAGTTGATTGATAGTTGTGAGCTTCCGTACATCGCCCCGTCCTTGGGTGGTGTCGAATCTTTGATAGAGCAACCGACCGTCGTCTCTTACTGGGACCAAGGTCCCGAGAAGCGTGCCGAAATTGGCATTAAGGATAATCTCGTTCGCTTCTCGACTGGTATCGAGGATTATGCGGACATTGAGGCTGACATTTCGCAAGCACTGGATCAAATTTAAATGAGTAGATGTGTCAGTAGAAGAGACCTATCTGCCCCGACTGTCCTGCGTGTTGTAATCATCCATATATTGGTTTTATTGTTTTTATTCGAAGAATCGACTGTATATTAAACATGCGAGCTACTTTTTTTTCGAGTTCCCTTCCACCACAAGTTTTTGAACAAGAACGGGGTGGCTCCCGCGAAAACGCAAGTCACCGTCCCGCGATACGTCTGGACGTCGTCCATACTGCGGTGTTAGAAATTTAGGCGGCGACAGCTTCCTCCTCCTCTTCCTTCTCGATCCATCGGTCGTTGTCCTTGATGAGTTGAATGAGCTCATCACACGCCGTTTCCATGGCGATACCGCGCTTGACAACCTCCTTACCGACATACAAATCAATCTTACCCGGAGCACCACCAACGTATCCGAAATCAGCATCGGCCATTTCACCAGGACCGTTCACGATGCAACCCATCACAGCGATGGCCACACCCGGCAAGTGACCAGTCTTTTCTTGGATTTGAGCGGTGACTTCTTGCAAATCAAAGAGGGTGCGACCGCAAGACGGGCAAGAAACGTATTCGGTCTTCGTGTTACGCATACGAGAACCTTGAAGCAAGCCGAAAGAAGTGGTTCGAAGGAAGTCCAACGTGATGTCCTTGTCGGAACCAGCGTATTGAATCAAGACACCGTCCCCGAAGCCATCGACGAGCAAGCCACCCACTTGGGAGCCCGACTGAATGACTACGTCGGATCTGTCGCCGGCCGGCATGTACATGTGGTGAATGACCGGCATGTTGGCACCAATTTGGGCCAGTTCTTTGGCGATGCGGCGAGAGGAGTGTAGACGAGACTCACCATCCTTGGTCTTGATGAGAACCATCACGGCGTCAGAAGCCGCGACGGCCTTGAGTTGCTCGGTCGTCTCAAAGCCGTTCAAGGTGACAGCCCTGCGACCGGCACCAGCCGGCAACGCTTCACCCACTTCATCAGCAGTGACGAGGGCAATCGCGTTCTCCAACGGAGTCGCCTTCAAGGCAGCAGCCGGGACGATGACACCGACACCGATTTCTTGGAGTCGACGAATGGAGCGGAGAGCCTTCTCCTCGGAAGCCGCGGGAACTTCGCTGAGCAAAATAGAATCGCACGTGGCGATATCGCGAAGCGGCATACCGACAGCAAGCTTCGTACCCAATTCGCGGTAGAAGCCATCTTCGGACGCGAGTTGGGCGGTGGTAACGGCGGCGAGCACCGAACCGTCGCGGTGAAGAATGTTGCGGAAATCGATGGTGTCGCTATCCTTTTGCTCCGGAAGATCACCAGTTCGGCGGGTGAAAGTCTTGAAATCGCGGACGGTTTCATCGAACTGCTCAACACCGATGTTGTCGGCGCAAGCCTTCATGCCAAGGTTGGCCAAGCGAGTGCACGGCTCGATTTCAAGCTCGGACGCTTCGGTGAGAGAAACACGAATGGTATCTCCGAGACCATCGAGCAAGAGAGCACCGATACCGATGGAAGACTTCATGCGACCGTCCTCACCTTCACCGGCTTCAGTGACGCCGAGGTGAAGCGGGTAATCCCAGCCGAGCTTGTACATTTCGTGTGAAAGCAAACGGTACGCTTGAACCATGACGAGAGGGTTCGAAGCCTTCATGGAGAACACAAAGTTGTGGAAATCGTGCTTGCGGCAGATGCGAGCGAATTCGAACGCAGATTCAACCATACCCATCGGGGTGTCACCGTAACGGGACAAGGTGCGCGCGGACAAAGAGCCGTGGTTGGTACCGATGCGCATCGCCACGCCGCGCTCCTTGCACTTCAAAACGAGAGGCGTGAAGATCTTTTCAATCTCCTCGAGCTCGGCGTTGTATTCCTCGTCCGTCTCGTATAAGATGTCTTCGAACTTCTTACGTCCATCCGCAAAGTTACCCGGATTCACGCGAATCTTATCGAAGCACTCGGCGACCATCATCGCGACCTTGGGCGCGAAGTGGATATCCGCGATGAGCGGCGTGTCGTACCCTCGCGCGACGAGCGTCTCCTTGATCTCCTTGCACGCCTTGGCCTCTTGCATGCCCTGAACGGTGATTCGCACCATTTCAGCGCCGGCATCGGCGCACCGAATCACTTCCGCGACCGTCGCCTCGACGTCCCGCGTGTCCGACGTCGTCATTGTCTGCTTCACGATCGGGTGCTCGCTCCCAATCTTCACGTTCCCGACGTTCACCGTTCGCGTCTTTCTTCGCACGGTTTCCGCGTGATTGACGCAATACTTCCCCGTGGGCATCAACACTCCCTCCTCGTTCATCGCGTACTCCTGGGACACCGCCTGCGCGCGCGGCGTCACCGCCCCTCGTCGTCCTCTCGCCCCCAGGGTCTTCCTCCGCCTCCCCATCCGCCTCGTCGTCGTCGTCGTCGTCGTCGTCGCCCCGGAGACGCGCGCCGTCATCGTTCGCGAACACCACGCCATGATTCCCGTCGCGCGAGGTCCGGGGTGTAGAGCACCGTCGTTTCACGCGCGCGCGAGTGAGTGTCCCCGCGACCGCGTCCCGCGTCGGATCCGCGCCCGCTATCCGTAATCTCCACCACGCTCTATCCGAACGGACGCGATGGAGGCGAGTCGATGTCGATCGATGGATGGGAATCGATGTCGATCGATGGGAATCGATGTCGATCGATCGATGGATGCGAGTCGATCGATGGGACTCGATCGATCGATCGATCGAGTCGATGTCGATGTCGATGTCGGAACGTCGGAACGTCGGACGATGGGCAAAAAACGACAAAACGAAAAAACGACAAACCGACAAACGGCGCGATCGGGGGTCCCTCTCTGAACCCTCGCGAGGGGCGATGCGTGACTCTCGACGGGTCGTGACTCGTCATCCAATCGTGCGGTGTTTTTTATCGACGAGGACCGATCGTACCGACTCGTTCCTCGGTAGTGTTCGAGCGCGGTGACTACGAGAGCGAGCGTCCACGCGCGCGCGCGCACGCGACGGGGGCCTCGTCCCGGCGGTCGACCCGGCGGCGCGTTCGCACACGCACGCGCGCGCTCGTGGACGACCGCGCATCATGGGTTTCGCGACGATCGGTGCGCCGATGACGTTCACCGTCCGCGCGGCGAGACACGCCAAGAAAAAGGCCACCAAGGGGCACCGAGACACGCGCCCGAAGAAGACGAGTCCGAGCCAGAGACGTCGAACGCCGACCGAGTACCCGACGGTGGATCCGGCGAGCGTGCCGGCGGTGATGACGGTGGTGTCGAAGTGAGCGGGACGGATGGGGGGTCGGGAGTGCGTCGAGGAGGGGTCCGCGCGCGCGTCGCGTCGCGTCGTCGTCGTCGACGTCGACGTTGACGTCGACGGGACGACGGCGCCGCGATAGGGTTTCGAGGGCGTCGCGCGCGAACGCGCGGGGACGGATGCGGAGAGAGAAGAGAGAAGGGCTCGCGATTAAACATTCGATTGATTTTTAGTGAATTTGTAGTGCGATCTATGTTTCTACGTACTTACTTTGGTGTGCGCGAACCGCTCGTTCGATGGATCGCGGGCGCGGGGGGATGAGGTCGGCGAGGCTCGTCGTCGACGTAGCGTCGCAGCGCCGGGACGAGGAGGCTAGAGACGAGGATTTGCATCGGGTGGTAGAGAACGAGAGGGAGTAAGTATGCCGGCAAGTTTGGATCGCCCTCGAACGTGGTCGTGATGAGTGGAAGCCCGAACGCGAGGGTTTTGTGGGAACCCATGTACAGCGCGGAGACGACGTCGCGGCGACGAAACGTCGGCACGCTCGACGCCGCAAGGAAGATCGCACCTTTGTGGACGACCATGAACGCCATCAAAACGCTGAGTAAGTGCGTAGTGAACGTCAGATCGAGCGAGCCCGCTTCGCTCTGTTCAGCCGTGAGGAAAGCTTTCGCGACGATGCCGATGAGTATGACGTCGCTGAGTCTCTTTGTCGGTTCCTTGAGCGAACCGTCCACTCGCTCGGCGACGCCTGGAATCAAACGCGTGCTCATTCCCAATACGACTGGGACGAATGCTTCGAGAAGTAACTTCGAAGCAGCATCGATCGCATTCACGGACGAATCAGCGCCGAGATACGCGTGAATCAACGCCGGAGTTAGAAATATGCCCGCCAAATTTGAGGCGAGTGAATTCAACAGCGCCGCGCTAAAGTTCCCATCCGCCGATCGCGTGAACGCGACGCCGGATCCGACCGTCGTCGGTAGCGCGGCTAATATGAATAAACCGTTACCCGTCCGCGGGTCTACCCACCCGGACGATACCAGCTCCGGCACCGCCACCGCCGCCAACGCGACCGGGAAGACGAATACGAATGACTGCGTGAACGCGTTGAGCGGCACGTCACCGGCGGCGTCCTTCAAGATTCCCACCGGCAATCCAACACCGGCGATAAAAAACAACGCCGCGATCGCGTACTTCTCCAATCCTCCGGCGCCGCTCGCCAAAACGCCGTCGCTCGCCGCGCTCGCCGCGCCGCGGCTCGCGAGCGTCCACGCCGCCGCCGCCGCCGCCGCCGCCGCCCCCGTCACCGGGCGTTCCACTCCTCTCGACGCCGTCCATCCCTCATCGTCGACGTCGACGACGACGCGCGTCCCGGAACTCGACGCCGTCGTCCTCGACGCGCGCGTCCCGGAACTCGACGCCGTCGTCCTCGACGCGCGCGTCCCGGAACTCGACGCTCGCAACGACCGCACACCCCGCCTCGCGCGCGACGTCGTCTCCGTCGTCGTCGACGACGCGATTCGGGCGAGGACGTCGACGGAGACGGCTCGCGCGCGCGCCATCGCTCCCCGCGGCGACGGCGGCGACGTCGAAAGCGACGCGCGACGCGCGACGCGAGGTGAGGTCGGGGTCCATCCATTTCCCCGAGAGAGATGTTTCGACGCGCGCTCGCGCGGGCGTGGCGCGCGGCGTCCGAGGAAGGCGCGTGGACGCGCGCGAACGCTCGGTGCGATGGCGTCGGCGCGCGCGCGGGCGCGTCGGACGCGTCGAGGGGGACGGGAACGGCGCGCAGCCTTTGGGCGGTGGGGACGGGCGCATTGGACGACGATCGACGACGGGCGCGGCGCGAGGAGGGGTCGAACGCGCGCGTCGACCGCGCGTTGTCCTCCAGGACGATGTTCACGAGCGCGTCGCGGGGGCGGAGGGGGGACGGAGACGCGTCGTCGGCCAACTCGGGGAAGAAGAAGAAGTCGCAGTTTGGTTACAAGGGAAGGAAATTGACGAGCGAGGACGAGGGCGACGAGGATGGTAAGAAGCGGAGCAAGCAGAGAGAGATAGTTTCAAAGTACAGAAAAATCGCGGTCGTCGGTAAAGGCACGGTGCGAGCGAAGAGAAAGGTTGAGGACGCGGGAGAGAAGAGGTCGTTGACGAGTCCGCGAGCGGGAGGTAAGGTTGACGTCGCGGAGGGATCGACTTTAGTGGAATTCGCGAAGGTTTTGGAGATGGAAGTTCGCGATTTAGAGACAGTTTTGGGTAGTTTAGGGGAATCGCTCCCCTCGAGCGAAGACGTGGTGCCGACGGATGTGATGGAACTCGTCGGGCTGGAACTCGACGTCGACATATCCGTGACGCCAGATCCAAACGCAGACGCCGGACACGTGGTGCGACGTCGCGGCGTGGTCGCGGTGATGGGACACGTCGATCACGGGAAGACTACACTCTTAGATTCGCTGCGCAAGACGTCCGTGGCGGCGGGTGAGGCGGGAGGAATCACCCAGCATATCGGCGCGTTCGTCGTCGAGCTGCCGGGCGGACATGGGTCTCTGACTTTTCTTGACACTCCTGGACACGCCGCTTTTAGCGCGATGCGTCAGCGTGGAGCCACGGCGACTGATATTGCCGTTCTAGTCGTCGCCGCTGATGACGGTGTGATGCCGCAAACGCGAGAGGCGGCGGCACACATCCAAGCGGCGGGCGTGCCGATGGTCGTCGCGCTCACGAAGATTGACAGAGAAAATGCGCAACCTGAGCGAGTGAAAGGAGAGATCGCGAGCATGGGAATAGAATTAGAAGAATACGGAGGTAACGTGCAGTGTGTGCCCATCTCAGCCATCACCGGTCAGGGACTATCTGAACTCGAGGAGTGCCTCGTGCTCGAGGCGGACTCTCTTGGTTTGAAAGCGTCCCTGACGGGCAAAGTTAATGGTGTTGTGTTAGAGGCAAAGTTAGATAAAGGGCAAGGTCCAACGGCCACCGGTCTGCTCAGCTCCGGGACTCTCAAAATTGCATCTCACGTCGTCGTCGGTAGCCAATACGGCAAGGTGAGAAGTTTGCGCAACGCCAAATCCGAACAGCTCAAGGACGTGGGCCCCGCTGAACCTTTTGAGCTCATCGGGTTGAAAGGCGTACCGTCCGCTGGAGATACCATCACCATGGTTGAATCCGAGTCGAGGGCGAAGAGAATAAGCGAAGCTCGAGCGCAACGTGAAGCGCAGATGAGAGGTGATAATGCGCCAGTGCAAGCGCAGTCTGAGATGGATCCCGAAGAGCACGGACATTTGAACGTGATCGTCAAGGCTGATGTCCAAGGCACGGCGGAAGCCGTTCGAGACGCTGTTCTGGGACTCGGATCAGAAGCTGTAGGACTGAAAGTGGTCTACATGGGCGTTGGAGCCATCACCGAGAGTGACATCAGTCTGAGCTCCGCCATAGGTGCGCCGGTGCTTGGCTTTAACGTACGCGAGCCACCGAACTCTCTCGCGAAATTGGCGAAAGAAAAAGGTGTTCGAATCGTTCGACATCGGGTGATTTATCATTTACTCGACGAAGTCGGTGAGATGCTCACCGGTTTAGCTCCGATGGAGGAACATGAACAAATCGAGGGCGAAGCGAACGTCGTCCAGATATTTGACATGTCCGGTACCAAGGGAAATAACGCGACCATCGTCGCTGGTTGTGTGGTGGGACAAGGAGCTATTAAAGCTGGAGAGAAGTTTAGATTGATTCGAGATGGGGTTTGTTTGCACGAAGAGCTTCTTGATTGTTCGTCGATACGCCGCCACCGGCTCGAGGTTGACTCAGTAGGTAAGGGTAACGATTGCGGAATATCGCTCGCCGATGTAGTCGACATCCGCATGGGCGACATCATTCAGTGCGTTTCCATCGTCCGACGACCCTTACGATCTGTCAAGATCGAGTCTGGCGGTGCGCGCGTCGTCAAAGAGTAGGATATGGTACACCGTTTTGATTTCCTATTAGTCGCTAATATTCAATTACATCACTTGAGTGAACATTTCGTCTCAAACGCTTCCTGTTCCGCCCGACATTTCTCAAAGTTATTGCTCCGATAATCCAAACACCCCGCGTATCCGTTCAGCTCGTCCCCGCACGTCGCCTTCAAGTCCCGCAGCACCTCTACCAAACAACCCGTCATCGCCGCGCCCTGCTTCAAGCACTTCTCCGGATCTTGATCTTGCTTCTTGCACGCCAAGAACGCCGAAGTCTTCGCCGCGCATCGCGTTTGCAAGTGCTTGTGCACCGCGAAAAGCATGGACGACGCCGGAACCCCGGCTACCGCCTCGTCTTCAGCGCTCATGATGTCGATCGAGGGCTTCGAATTCCTACGCGCGCGATCGCTCCGACGCGGGACCGATTCGGGTGAACGCGCGCGCTCGAACGCGGCCTCAGCGACGACCTTCGATCGCACCCACCGCTCGTCGACGTGCGCCGCGAGTTCGCTTGTGCGGACGACGTCCTCGCGAGACCTCGCGCGACGCGCGTCGCCCGGCGCAGAGACACCATTCGTACATTACATGGGCTAGAATATATTAAACTATGAGACACGCTCCAACGACGGCGTTCTCCTGTCCCTGACCTCGGCGCCGACGCGTCGAACCTCCAGCGTCCCGCGCGTGAGCGCCTCCTGCGCCTCCTGAAACTCTCTCCGGTCTCCGCTCGAGATGGGCGCCGGCACGGGCACTCTCGGAATCGGTTCGGCGTCGCGTCGCGCCGCGCCTTCCCGCGCCGGGCTCGACGAACGCGCGTCTCGACGTCTCTCCGCGTCCTCGAGCGCGCTCGCGCTCGTTCCCGCGGACGGCGGCGAGTTCGATCTCACCCCAGCGCGCGCCGTCGACCCCTCGCGCGCGTCCGTCGCGTCGTCCTCGTCGGTCATCTCCGCGTCGGGCTCGCGACGCTCTCGCGCGCTCGCGGAGCCTCGACCGACGCTCGCGGGCTCGTCCGGCGCGGGAACGTCTCGAAGCGAGTACGCGTGATCGCGGAGGATGCGCAGGGATTCGCTCGCGCGGAACGAGGGCGACGCCTTCGTCTGGTCCGTCGCGGTCATGACGTCGGGAAATCGACAATCAAACAATCGCGATCGACCGCGCGTCGACAAGTGTCGTCATTCGTCGTCCGCGCGTCGACCGAGGCGCGAGCGAGGGCGAGCGATGGAGACGATATCGTTCGAGTATTGCGGCGAGGGCGACGTCGCGACGACGGCGCGGCTCGCGGTGTGGACTTTCGCGAACGTGACGAACGCCGGGGAGGTGCGGGCGGCGCTCCTGTCGGGAGAGTTGGATTGCGCGGTGATGAACGCGCGCGCGGTGGCGGGGATGGCGTGTTTGAAATTAGCGGCGTACCGAGCGATCGTAGCGCGAGCGAGAGGCGCGCTGGTGACGCGGGCGGTGCACTCGGAGTTGGTGTTTTCTCTGTCGCCGAATCGGCACATCAGCGAGGCGTTTCGTCGATTCGGGGGCGACGAGAAATCAGACGCGCTCGTCTTGTGCAAATTTGACGCCACGGATGAGGATACGGAGAAAATCACAAACGCCGTGCGCGGGGACTGCGTGGCGTTCGACGCGCGGCCCGCGGTGGATGAGGCTTCGCTGCGAAAGTGGTACAAGGTGCACGAAAACGAGCTCGAGCTCGGTAGCTTAGAGGACGCGGTCTTGAGCCGCATAGCGATCCGTGATGTGATCTAGCGAATGAGGTAGTAGTTTTGTAACACTGTGACGCGAATGCTGCGACTAATGCTGTGATTAAAGCGTTGGAAATGGATGACTGTCAGGGGGGCGTCTCCTTGACGCAGTGGGCTATAAAGTTGATCTGGGTGTCTGACGAAAGCGACCACTTGTTGCGCAGAGGATCGTAGACCATCCCCGCGAGCTCTTTCATCTCACACTCCGCACGACTCGCCATCACCGCCACCTCACCAGGCGTCAAAAACTTTGTAAATTGGTGAGTTCCCGGCGGCACGATGCCGAGAATGCGCTCGGCGGCTAATATAGCCATCACAAAGGATCTTGCCGTGCGATTGATGGTGCTGATGAAGAGCGAACCGCTCGGCTTCACGAGTTGACTGATCGATAACGTGAATTCAAGCGGATCGGTGACGTGTTCGATCACTTCTAAACTCGTCACGCAGTCGAAAGTCTCGCCGCGAGACGCAAGCTCCTCTGCGGTCACCGCCTCGTACCTCAAATTCTTCGCCAAGTCGGGATCTAACGCCGCGTGCGCTTCAGCGATCGCAATATTCGCCGCCCCCGCATCGATCGCCGTGACGTCCGCTCCTAATCTCGCTAAACTCTCCGCTAAAATCCCCCCACCGCACCCGACATCTAGAATCTTCACCCCTCGCAGCGCCGCGTAGGGCGGGTTCTGAGCCAATTCCTTCTCAAACCGCCGCATCAGCGCGTCTCGAATGAATCGCACGCGCACAGGATTCATGGCGTGTAACGCCGCGAACAGGCCCTCGTCCTCGTTCCACCAAAGCGCGGCGTCGGACTCAAACTTTGCCTTTTCCCTGGCATCGACTTGACCGATGGGCGCATCTTCGCTCGCCGACGTCGACGCCGACGCGGTGTTGTGCGCGCGAGAGAGCGCGCGCGTCGACGAGAGACCACATGTTCTCGTTGAAGGCGCGTCGAACGTGGCGAACGCCGCGCGTGCTCCGCGCGAGAGCGCTCGACGAAGCGCCATGGTCTGCCGGTTGTCTCGACACAACGAGAAGCGTCTTGAATGGCGTGGGGAAAGCCCGCCCCGGAGGGCAATGCGCCGTCATGGCTGATGCGAATCGAAAAGAACGACGCCGCGCTCACGTCGGTGCACGTTCTGCGCGTGCGCCCGTTCGATGAGAGCTTACAAATCGACACGGCGAAGGCGTTGGAGGGAAATGAGCACGTTCGCGAGTTTTACGCCTCTGGACATCGCGTCACGACGCGAGCCGCGCGAGCGTGGGCGGAGTGCTTCGCCATCAATAGTTCCATCGCGTCGTTATGCATCGGAGACGAATCTTTCGGGGACGCGTGCGAGGAAGGGTGCGCTTTGGATGAGGCGCTCAAGGGACTGGCGCACTCGGCGGCCATCGAAAGAATCGATTTGGAGTACAAAGGCGTGCGAGATGAGAGTGGTAAAGCGATCGGGAAAGTTTTGGAGCAGTCCGGTAGCGTTAGAGAGCTCAGAATGGGAAGGAATGAGAATTTCGGAGCCGTCGGGTACGAGGCGGTGTTCGCCGGCGCAAAGTCTGGAGCCACGCTCGAGACGTTGGACTTGACGGATAATACTCTTGATTCCGACGCGGCGAGAGCTCTAGGGAACTTTTTGAAGGGATCCTCATGCATGAAACGCCTCGGATTGACGAGATGTTCCGTCAAAGCCGAGGAGCTGCGGGAAATCGGTGCCGGTCTGGCGCAAGAGAAGGCAAGTTTGGAGAGACTGGAAATGAGCGGCGTCAACCTCGGAGATGGTGGCGCCGAGTCGTGCTTCGGTAGTTTCGGAACGGGGCCGAAGACAAACTTTCTTGAGTTTGAGTTCGTCCAGTGTGAGATCAAGGAAGCGCGAGACGTGGAGGCGCTCGATAGTCTCTTGCGCGCCAGCCCAAAATGTGTCAACGTCAACCTGCGCGGTAACGCGTTCGGAGACAGCGGGCTCGCCACGCTCGCAAACGGTGCTTTTGCATCCCGAACGCCTGAATCCATCGATCTTGGATCGTGCGGTCTCACCGGTGCGTCCGCTGACAGTCTGATCTTTGCCCTGAATGGTTCGTCGTCCATCTCGTTGTTCGACAACGCCTTCGGAGACGCCGGTGTCGGCAAAATCTTTGACTCGGCGCGCGGATGCCCAGTGAAACTGCTCGACCTCGGTGCCGTCGGACTGACGGTAGAGGGTCTCCGAGCGCTCGTTCAAGCTCTCGAAAACGCGGAGACGTTCCCGAATTTACAAACGTTAGTCATCGGTGGGAATCCCGGCGCTCAAGACGACGACTGGGAAGGACTCGTCAATAAACTTCGAGCCGTTCGACCGAGCTTGGACGTCGCTTGGCGCGCCGCGGACGGCGGCGATGATTCAAAGTTTCAACGCGACGACACGGGTCGCATCATCGGCGTAGAAGAGTAGATTTTGTAAAATGATTCTAGATGGCGAGCTGCCGCGACTGGCAGAGTCACCCGCCGCGGACGTCAGTCGCACGCGCGCGCCCAACGTCGTCGTCGCGGTCGTCGCGCCGAGACACGGTAGATTAGATTCACGGCGTCGCACCTCTCGCTCGCCCGCGCGGCACATCTCGAACGTAGACGTCTAGCCGCCGCATACAACCTCGCGGAATCAACCCTATCGACGCGTCGTCATGTCGTTTCGACGACGACTCAAGGGTAAGGCGCCGCCCGAGGGATTCGAGATGATAGAGCAGGCGATCGAGGACTTTGAAAACCAGATGAAGGACGCCGTGAACGAGGAGCACGAGGGGAAGAGAAAGAATGAGTTGACGTGGAGAATTCATAGAATTCATTGGGAAAAGAATCGCTTCATCTTTGACTTGATGTACAAGCGAAAGGCGTTGAAGAGAGAGCTGTACGATTATTTGTGCCGAGAAAAGATCGCCGATCAGGCGCTCATCTCCAAATGGCGCAAACCTGGATACGAAAACCTGTGTTCGCTTCTGTCCATACAAAAGTCGGCGACAAACTTCGGGACGACGAGCATTTGTCGAGTTCCCATGGCTTCCAGAGCTCCTCAACAGCGCTTGACGCCGAACGTCAAGACCGGATGCATTTCATGCTGCTCGGGAGACGGCATCATGGGAGGTCCAATCTGGTGGAACACCCCGATCACGGACGACATAGAGAAAAAGTTGAACAAAAAGCGCAAGGCTGAGGACGCCGCCGACGCCGCGGAGGAGGACCCCGAGGTCGCCAAGCGCATCGCCGCGCTCAAGAAGGAGATGATGGGCGGAGAAGGCAAGGTTTCGGTGCCGTTAGATTGATGATTGAGCTCGACGTGAGCAGTAGTGGAAATTTGCAAACAAAATAGATAGTCTAAATACGTCCGAGCCAACCACCAGCCCCCCTGGGGCCCCCGCACTCGAGGACGCGCGACATGGCGCTTCGCCGCGTTCTCACGGGCGACGCGTTCTTCGCAAAGATAGAACCTTACCGCGCGATATGGGCCATCGCGCTTCCTCCCGATTACGCCTCCATCGTGTCCCGAGTCGGAACGGAGGATGTTTCGGCACAAGATGCCTCCACGAGCGGACGAGACGAAGAGCGCGCGTCGTGCGCCAACTGTTGGGGCGTGAGCGTGTCCAACGCCTACCTAAACCTCGCCTTCGCGCGCGGAGTGGTGATGATCCGAGGAAACGACTCTCGCGCGTCGCCTCCGACGCCGAGCTTGGTGAGGATGATGATGTCGAGAGACGCCGCCGCTGCGCGGCCCGGCGGCGTGCTTCTCACGCCCACCGATCATCGAGATCCCGTGAAAGTCACGATCGAGGACGCCAACCGTCTCGCTGACGCTCTTCGCGCGAGAGATCCTCGTCTGCGAGACGTGCCGTTTGGATTTTGGGACGGGCCCGCGGGCGAGCCGAGCGTTCGCGAAAACGAGCTCCTGGACGACGACTCGGACAAACCCGCCGCGAGTCGCGTCGCCAAGTCTCGGCTCCAAGCCTTCCTCGACCAGACCCAGGGCGCGCTCAATACCTTCGGGTGACGCTCGAATCGTCGATGTATTTAGAGTTAGTGAATTATCGTCGAGTGAGCGTAGAACTCGCGCCGGCTCGAAATATCTTCTCGCCGGTCACAATTCCAATTGTATAACCCCCCCCGTCGTCACGTCACACCCCGACGCACCGACCGCCGCGCGCGCCATACGAGAGACATGTCCGGCGTCGTCGATTTCATCAAGAAGACGCACGAAGATGCCGTCGTCAGGGTGGGTAAAAACGTCGCCATCGCCGCGTTGCTGCTGAACATCTTCTTCCCCGGCATCGGCACCCTCGTCGCGTGTATCGTCGCCGATAAGACGATGGAGGGACTCAAGTGTTTCGCGTGCATGTGGCTGATGTGTCTCGTCTTCTTCGTGGGATGGGTGTGGAGCATCTGGCACGGGGTGCTCATCTTGAAAAAGGCGTGAGCCAACCGTCGCACGATCGGTTGAGGCCAGAGCGTCGAAACGTTCACGCGGCATTCGCAGTTCGAGCGCTCGCTCGCGCGTGCGACTAAGTCATTTCGTCGGTTGATCGCGTTGAAATCTAAAATCATCGTTGTCATGAATACTTACTTACTTACACTGCTACATGCGTCGGTCGGCGGCTTTCGACAGTCATTCGCTCGGCGACGACTCTCGCTCGCGGACGAAATTAAAGAGCCTGACGTACTCCTCCATCGTCAGCTCCTGTGGACGAATTTTTGTACCGCGATCGAGCATCTCAAACGCCCGATCCATCGTGTCTTCGGCGCATACCGCCTTTAAATTGTTGCGCAACATTTTGCGCTTTTGCGCGAAACACGCCTGGACAAAGGTGAAGAACTGTTTCTCCGTGCCCTCGAGGGGTAAGAGTTCGTGCGGTTCCTTTGGTTTGAAACCGATCAGACACGACTCCACGTTCGGAGGGGGCATAAAACAGTGTCGTGACACCGGACGAATGTAATACGGCTTTGAATAATAGTGCACGCGCACGCTCATCGCTCGATAATCGCCTCCCCCCGCGTCGTCTCTCACCAAACGTTGCGCCACCTCCTCCTGAAACATGAAGATCATGTCCTCGAACGTCGCACCCATGGGTAACAATGCCTTCAAAACGTCCGTCGTGATGTTGTACGGAATATTCGCGACAACCTTGGCCCTCGGCTCGTCCGCCGTCCGTCTCGCGAACGCCTCCGCCAAACCGTCCCACTTTAAGAAATCGCCCTCCACCAATTTAAACGTCTCCGCGTACTCCTCGCACAATCCCTCGCGTAGTTTCCCCGCTAAATTCCTATCCTTCTCAACCGCTAACACGCGCGCGCCGAGGGCCAACATCTCGTTCGTCAGATTCCCCGTTCCCGGTCCTATTTCCAGCACCCGGTCCCCTGCGCGCAGACGCGCCGCCTCCACCGCGTCCGTCACCACGGTGGCGTCCACGAGAAAGTGTTGTCCCAACCATCGCCTCGCGTCGTGATCGGCATCTTTGACGCGTCCGCGAAGCGCGTCGTCCTCCGACGTCGGCGGCGGTCGTCGCTCGAGCTCGCGTCTTCGCCGCTTTTCGGCTGCTTTTTCCTCCTTGGCGCGCTTTTTATTCGCGCTCAGACGCTGCGGTTTACGAGCGAATCGCGCGATCGTGGACGCGCGCGGACGTTCGAGAGCATCATCACCGTCCTCTTCCGCGCGTCGTCGTCGAGCGGGGACGTCTCGAGTCGACGCGCGAGGGCGACGTCCCGCGCCGCACGCCGCCGCCGAGGCGAGGATTCGCGAGGCGTGTTCGGCGACGTAGGCGGGCATAGCCGTGCGTATTCGCGCTCTCTCGCGCGCACCGTCGCCTTCGCGCGTCGTTCGCGATGCGAGATCTCGCGCGCGCGCGCGCGCGTGTCGCGTCGCGTCGCTCGTTTCTATTTCTTTTCATTCATCAATTCATCAAACCGAACGAGACGAACCGGATGACAATTTCCATCTCCTCATCGACGACGCCGCGCGCGTCGTCGCGGGCCAAACCACTCGCACTCGCACCCATCTCCCCCGGCGCTCTCTCACCGCGGACCGACGCGCGTCTCCACGATTCTATCGATCATCTCCTCCGCGTCTCGCGCGCGCGCGCGCGTCGCCTTCGCCGCTCTCGCGCGTACCTCTCTCTCACCCTCAAACGCCCTCCTCGCCTCCTCTCTCGCGCCTTCGAACGCCTCTCTCACGCACCTCTCGCTCCCACACGCCCGCTCGACGTCCTCGACGACTCGCGGCGTCCTCGCCTCGATCTCTCTCGCCGTCTTCTCGACGCGCGCCGCGCGCCTCCTCGTCTCCTCCGTCCCTCCCTCTCTCTCCTCTCGCATCGCGTCCAAACTCCGCGTCGGTTCCCCCGACTCGACCATTCGCATCAACGCCATCGCCCCGATCGTTCTCGCCTCTCTCGCCCCTCTCGCGCACGCGCGCAGGACGTCCCGTTCCTCTCTCGCGCCTCGGCGCGCCGCGTCGGATTCATCCCTCGTCCCCTCTCGAATCCCTCTCACGCACGCCCGCATCGCCTCCTCTCGCCTCTCCCGCACCGCCCGTCGCACGTCTCGCGTCGTCGTCGTCCATCCACCTCGCGCTCTCGCGCGCTCGCGCGTCCCACGAAGCGCCAGGCGCGCGCGCGCGACGGCGTCCAAGACGGTTCGCATCATCGATGCGTCGTCGGAATCATCGTCGTCGTTCGACGCGTTCGACGCCTTCGACGTCGACGCGTTCGACGACGCGTTCGACGAGTCGTTCCCCGTCGTCTCCGCCATGCCCTCGATCGCCCGTCTCTCGCGTTCGCGCGCGCGTCGACGTCGATGGAGGGGTGCATGCATTCACGCATTGGAATGGAATGACACGGTGCGATTCGATCGCGACGGCATTCGACGCGTGATCTCGACACACGACGACGCGATCGACGGGATCGACGGGATCGACGCGTTCGGAAGGACGCGCTCGCGATGGGACGGTGGACGTCGCGCGCGAAGACGCCCGAGGAAGGACGCGAGACGACGGGGACGACGTCCCAGAGATCGGACGAGGCGGCATCCAAGAGCGGTGGATGGCTGACGCGAGCGTTCGCCAAGGCGACGGGACGGACGAGTGGGAGAGGAGGAAGGGACGGACGCGAGGAGAGGAAGGCGTTCGTGCACTCGGGAGCGACGCCGCGAGGGATGACGACGGAGGGGGGGGTCGAGGGGACGACGACGGCGGCGGCGGCGGTGGGCGAACGCGTCGACGCGCGCGAGGGAACGGGGAAGGGCGCGCGCGGGACGACGAAAAAAATGCGCGTGGAGGATTTTGAACCGTTGAAATTGATCGGACGCGGGGCTTTCGGTGCGTGAGAGAGGGAGGAGAGAGGCGAGCGACGCGAGGTTGGGGGGTGGGGGGGGGGCGCGCGCGGGGGCGACGAGACTGACGGAGGAATATTCGGCGTTTTCGCTCGGCGACGCGCAGGTGAGGTACGATTGGTGCGATTGAAGACGACTGGTGAGATATTCGCGATGAAAAAATTGAAAAAGTCGGAGATGGTGCGTCGAGGACAGGTGGATCACGTCAAGGCGGAGCGAAACTTGCTCGCCGAGGTGAACTCGAGGACGGTGGTGACGCTGTACTATTCGTTTCAAGACGATCAATTTTTGTACTTGGTGATGGAGTACTTACCGGGCGGTGACGTGATGACGCTCTTGATTCGACGAGATACGCTCACGGAGGAAGAGACGCGTTTCTACCTCGCGCAGACGATCACCGCCCTGGAGACGATTCATCGTCACAACTTTATTCATCGAGACATCAAGCCCGATAATCTGTTACTCGACAAGGACGGTCGCATGAAGCTCAGCGATTTCGGTCTGTGCAAACCCATCGACCCCGCGTATCAAAATGCGGTTTTGCCCGAAATTTTGGAAAACGAAGCCATATCGAAGAGCGCCGTGGACGCACCCGCGATGTCGAAGACGGAGGCGGACCAAAAACGCGCCGAGGATCTCGCCAACTGGCAAAAGAACCGACGTCGCTTGGCGTTCAGTACGGTGGGCACGCCCGATTACATCGCCCCAGAAGTATTATTGAAGAAAGGATACGGCATGGAGTGCGATTGGTGGAGCGTCGGAGCGATCATGTTTGAGATGCTCATGGGATACGCTCCGTTTTACAGCGACGAGCCGATGACGACGTGCCGAAAAATCGTCCATTGGAGACATCATTTGCGAATCCCAGACGACGCTCCCATCTCCACCGAAGCTCGAGATTTGATCGAGCGTTTGTTGTGCGATGCCGACCAGCGTTTGGGTACGAGCGGAGGTGTTCAAGAGATCAAGTCGCACAAATTTTTTGAAGGCCTCAACTGGGACACGCTCTACGCGGTGACGCCCCCGTACCGACCGGTCGTGTCTCACGATCTCGACACTCGAAACTTTGAGGATTTCGAAGAAGATGAAAGCATGCGCAAAAGAAGCGGTCTCACCGATACGGAACAATCGAAGGATTCAAACTTCGTCGGCTACACCTACAAGAATGTCGAAGTCGTCGGCGAAGAAGTCAAGAAAGTAAACCCGACTCGTCCCTCGCTCACGACGATATTCCCCACCTCACGTTGAGGCGCACTTCGTCTAAAATAACACGCGAACACTCTGTAATTTACGTTCCTACACAACATGTACAAATTTCTTTTACTGCATTACAATGACGACAGTCGATAATATATACGAAGCGCCGTCGCGTCAACTCTTCTTTTTTGTTCTGCCGAAACGGAACAACGAAAACCGCTTCTTGTCGTGCGACTTGGGCGACACACTCTCGCTTTGCACGTTGTCCTCGTCGACGTTTCGCGCCTCGAGTAGGGTGACGATTTCTCGGAAGCGAGGTCGCATTTCCGGATCCGTCTTCCAGCAGCGTTTTAAGAGGTCAGCAAAAAGAGGATCACATTTCTGCGGGATCTGAGGCCGAACGCCTCGCTGCACCACGGCGACGGCGGCTTGAATGGGATTCAACTCCTCGAATGGTGTCTGTCCTCCGGTGACTATTTCCCACAGCATAATCGCGAAAGAGTACACGTCAAGCTTCGAGTTATACTTCATGTGGGTGATGACTTCCGGAGCCATCCATCGGTAACTACCAGTCTCTGCCGTGTATGCGCTGGGTGCGTCGCCAGTAAACTCACGAGCGAGACTGAGGTTTGAAATTTTCGCCTCGAGCGTATTCGCCATCAAGATGTTCGCAGTCTTCAAATCTCGATGCATGACGGACTTTTCTTCGTGCAGATAGCACATACCGCGAGCGATGCCTAAAAGAATCGTTCGTACGTCCGGATTAGGCATCACGCCGCGCTCCTGTAAGATTTCGCGAAGTGAACCCTCCGTGGCGAATTGCGTCACGAGGCAAAAGTGCTTGCCGTCGACGATTGACCCGATGTATCCAATAATGTTGGGATGCTCGAGTTGCTTGAGCATGTTTACTTCCTGGAAAAAATCCAACTCCACGCTCTCTCGCGTTTCTCGAGTCACCATCAAGTACTTCATGGCGACTGGAGTGTTCATTTTCCGCCCTTCGGAAGTCGTGGAGGGATAAACTCCGTGATAGAGCGTTCCGAATGCGCCGCGCTTGAGCATGTGCCCTATTTGAATTTGCTGCTCATCGATGTCGCTCTTCATGCTTGTCTTGTTGTCGAGCAGGTCACAATCGGGCGACGTCTCCGACGCCGTCGTGTTGGTGGACGAATCATTCAGCGATGTATCTGAATCCGTCGGTGTCGTCGTTTCAGAGGCTAATGTTCTGGCCTTCACGACTTGGCGCGTCGACGAGTGCGGCGAGGGTCCCAAGCTACTTCTGGAGCGATTTTTTCGCAAACGTTTCGTTCCGGCGAGACCGGCGAGAAACCTTCTTCGCGGCGCCGACGTCGAAGGAGCGCCGTGCTGCGATTCCAGTTCGCGAGCCTCCCTGTCGTTCAGCTCGCACAACTCGAGCGCTAACTGCGCCTCGACGACGTCCTCCAATTTATTTTTGTCATCGCCGACCCAACCGTCCACGGTGCATATGTACAGCGACATTCCATCGACTCCTTCGCACGACTTCATGTCGACCACGTTCAGTCCACACGCGATCGCCGTGGATATCGTTCGCACGGAGGCGTCCTTCGCCGTCGGACACGCGAAAACCAACCGATACTTGACCTCGGCCGGACTCTCGAGATGACTCGACCGCACCGCCTCTGTCAACTCTCGAACCCCGCGCGCGTTCTCCGCCCCCTCGTCCTCCTCCGGCATCCCACCCTCGCCTCGCCTCACCGCTCTCGCGCTCCATCCCATCGCCTTCGGATCCCTCGCCCCCACGATCTCCGCTCGAACCAACGCCACGCTCACGTCGTCCATCTCATCCGCGTCGTCCCACGCGTTCTTCGGAAACCTCTCGCGCAGTTCCGTCCCCATGCCTCCCACCGACAGCACTCTCGCCGCCGCGGGTTCAAACGCCACCGCCCCCGCCGTCCCACGCGTTCCATCCTCCTCCCTCGCCGTGTCCTCCCCTCTCGTCGTCGCGCTTCCGCTCTCACACGACGGCGAATGCTCCGTCCCCGTCATCGCGTCCCGCACACCGCTCGCAATTCTCTCTCGAATCTCTCTCGACGACGCGACGCGAACGAACCCGAACGAACCCGAACGCGCGGGAGTCCGCGGCGCGCACCTCGCGCGCGTTCGCTTCGACTCCCTCTCGAGTCCGCCTCGCGTCGATCGATCGCCCTCGCGTCGCCGACTCCCGCGCCGCGTCGTTTCGTCGTCGCGCGCGTCGTTTCGCGCGCGTCTTCCCGGGTGTTTTAGTACTAGTACATAGTGAAACAACGCGCATCCCAGTGTGTGTGTGTGCGTGCATACGACGTGCATAAAACGGTCGCAGTGGTAGGGTTTAGGGTTTGACGCGCGCGATTCGAGACGGCGACGCGTCGCGATTCGACGGCGGCGGAGACGCGCGCGCGCGGTGATGACGATGACGACGACGGCGAGCGGCGCGGTGGTGGGGCGCGCGAACGCGTGCGGAGCGATGGGGTCGATGCGCGCGTCGCGAGGACGGTGGACGGTGGCGCGCGGGTCGTCTTCGTCGTGCGGGGAGAAGAAGTTTCGCGTGCGGTGCGTCTCGATCGAGGCGTCTCGAGGCGTGGGAGGAGAGGGAACGGGGGATGGGATGGGATGGGATGGGATGGGATGGATCGCGCGATCGGGGGCGGAGGGCGGCGGTGAGGGGGGGGCGAGGGGACGCGCGGGGTGGATTCGCGCGTGTTGGTTTTCAAAAAGCGAGCGTGCGGCCGAGGGGGCGAGCGAGACCGCGTGCGAGGGGAATCGGCGTCGAGAGACGCGCGATGAATACGTGTATGACTGACGGAGAACGCCTCCGCGACGCGTCGCGTTTGTAGGGAGGAGAAGGGATCGTACGGGCGAGACGCGCGCGTGGGCATTTTGGGCGGCGGACAGCTCGGACGCATGCTCGCCGTCGCGGGGGCGCCCATGGGCGTGCGATTGAAGGCTTTGGATCCCACGGAGAACGCGCCGGCATCGATCGCGGCGACGCAGGTGGTCGGAAGTTTTCGGGACGAGGCGGCGGTGAAGGCGTTCGCGGAGACGTGCGACGTGGTGACGGTGGAGATTGAGCACATCGACGTCGAGGCGTTGAGACAATTGGCGGCGGCTGGCGTCGACGTGCAACCGACGCCGGAGACGTTAGCGACGATTCAAGATAAATACGCGCAAAAGGTGCACTTCACGAACGCGGGCGTTCCTCTCGGGCCGTACGCGGATTGCCCGGACGCCGAAGCGCTCGAGCGCGCGGCAAACGAGTTTGGGTTTCCACTCATGCTCAAGTCGAAGCGTTTGGCGTACGACGGTCGCGGTAACGCCGTGGCGAAGACGGCGGACGATCTGAACGATGCGGTGTCCAAGTTGGGGGGGTTTGAACAGGGTTTATATTGCGAAAAGTGGGTCCCGTTTGAAAAGGAGTTGGCCGTGATGGTGGTTCGCGCGAGAGACGGGGAGACGCGCGCGTACCCCGTCGTTGAGACTGTGCACGAGAATAACATTTGCGACACGACGACGACGCCGGCACCGGTGCCCAATAAGGTGGCTGAGGCGGTGCAAGAGGCTGCGAAGCGAGCGGTCGCGTCCTTCACCGGTGCGGGCATCTTTGGCGTCGAACTCTTCCTGTTGAAGGATGGTTCGATTCTTCTCAACGAGTGCGCGCCGAGACCGCACAACAGCGGTCACTACACCATCGAGGGCTGCGCTTGCTCGCAATACGAGAACCACTTGCGCGCTATCCTCGGCTGGCCGCTCGGCGACACATCACTTAAGGTTGGCGGCGCAGTGATGAAGAACATTTTGGGCGACGGCGAAGGCGACGAAGCCATGGGTCGAGCGCATCGACTCATGGGCGCCGCGTTGGCGACCCCTGGCGCGAGCATCCACTGGTACGAAAAGCCTGACATGAAGCTCGCGAGAAAGATGGGTCACCTCACCGTCGTTGGATCGAGCGCAGCCGTGGCGACGGAGCGTTTGGACACCATTTTGCGTGCCGCCAAGGGCGACACGACGCCGGCTAAAAAGGCACCGCAAGTCGGTATCATCATGGGTTCCGACAGCGATTTGCCCACGATGAGCGCCGCCGCGGAAGTCCTCGAGTCTTTCGGCATCGGTTGCGAAGTCACCGTCATTTCCGCCCATAGAACGCCCGAGCGCATGAACGAGTACGCCAGAAGCGCGCACACGCGCGGCTTGCGCGCCATCATTGCCGGCGCCGGCGGCGCCGCGCACCTCCCCGGCATGGTGGCCGCCATGACCCCGCTTCCGGTGATCGGCGTTCCCGTCCCCTTAAAGTATCTCGACGGCATGGACTCCCTCCTTTCCATCGTCCAAATGCCCAAGGGCGTTCCGGTGGCCACGGTGGCCATTGGCAACAGCGCCAACGCCGGTCTCATCGCCGCGCGAATCGTCTCGGCGTACGAGCCCGACGTGTGCTCAAAGATGTTGGCCTATCAAGACGACATGGAGAACGTTGTTTTGAACAAGGCGAGCAAGCTCGAAGATCTCGGTTACAGCGCGTATCTCAATCAAATGTAGAGCTTTGCGGCGTTGAAACAAATTTACTTCCTAGCGTCCCTGAACTCGACGTCCTCACATCGCGCCGCACGCCCGTCTCGACGCGCACGACCGCGCGCAACGCGTGAGACGCTCACCATACGTCTCTCTCGCGCGTCGCGAGCCGTCGCGCGCGCCCTCTCCGCGCGTTCAGCGGTGATGGAAACGTTCGCCGCGTCGAGTGGCGGCGGCTCTTCAGCCGCGCGCGCGTCGAGCGCGGCCGGCTTCTCGACGCGCGCTTCGTCTCGATGCGCGATGGTGATGCGTGCGAACGCGCACACGCGCGCGTTCGATGGGGAAGGACGAGTCAATCGCGCGCTGTCGGCGCGAATCGTCTCCTCGTCTCGGCGACGGCTCGCGGCGCCGTCGGCGTCGGCGGTCGGACGTTTCGTGCGCGCGATGAGCGGTGAAGACGACGGCGACGTCGACAGGATGATCGATATGAACGATTTCGACGGCGATGACGAGGACGCGTCCGGTGGAGACGCGGCTTCGGCGGGCGTGCGCGTGGACGCCGACGTGGACGCGCTCTTGGCGAGCGTGCGGACGTCGACAACGTGGGGGGGCGAATGGGCCGAGTTCGTCGTGTTTCTCGTGCGTTTACAGAGTTTAGGGTACACGGGGTCGAGCGTGAACGGATACGACGCGACCGCGGCGAGTTCGACGGATTCGAAGACACCGGAATGGGCAAGAGGCGTGAGCGGCGGCGGCGGCGCGGCGGCGCCGAGCGAATACGAAGAGGAGGAAGATTTGACGCCGACGGATGGGGCAGAGATAAAGCGCTTAGTGTTATCGTTCACGCGAGATCGACCGGACTTGTTCGCTCGATTACCGGACTCGATCGTGTATCAATTGATCGATTGGCCGCTGCCGAGAAGGATGAATAATCGAAAGCTCAACGCGGGCGTGCAACGCCTGCGGGCGGCCATGGGTATGGATGTCTCACACTTAAGAGGTAAGTGTTCGGCGTGCGACAAGCTTCAAGACAGACAAGCCAATCCAGCGTTGCAACTCTCGGATTTGATGCGCGTTCTGTTGGCTCTGAATGAAATTGAGGACGCGAGTGAATTCGTCGACTTGCCTCCGAAGGAGGCGGCGACGGAATGCATTCGACGCTTGTTACGCATGGCTGATTCAGCGAAACCCGCGCCGGAAGACATGCCGATCGACACGTCAAAGGTATCACTCAAGCCCGCATCCGAGCGCCGATCGAACAGAAATGACCGCCGAACGTCCTCTCGAGGAGAATTCGGCGGCAGATTTAACGACGACCGGCGCTCCGACGACCGTTACGATGAGAGAGGGGGACGCGGTCGAGATCGCGATCGAAGTCGAGAGCGAGGATTCAGGGACGATCGCCGTCGTTTTGACGATAGGTACGACGATCGATCACCGAGATTCGAAAGGAGAGAGCGCGGACGAGGTGGGTTTGAAGAATTCGGAAGTCGCTTCGATGAACGAGGCGGCGGGAGAGGCGGGGGCCGAGGCGGGGGCCCAAGCGGTGGACGAGACGGCAGACGAGGCTCATTCCGTCAGAACGACAGGGATGGTCGCTTCGATAATCGTTTAGACGACCGACCACCGAGATTCGAGAGGAGGGATCGCGGCCGAGACGGATTTGAAGAATTCGGAAGTCGTTTCGACGATCGAGGCGGCGGTCGAGACTCGTTCCGCCGAAACGACAGAGACGATCGTCCAACGTCCCGTCGCCCGGACGATCGCTTTGACCGTCACAGAGAGCGCCCATCTTACGATAACGAAGGTTTCCGTCCTCGACCGAACCGATCTTTCGACGACAGACGAGGTTCTGGAAGACGCTTCGACGATCGTCGCCCGCGCGAGCGACGAGGCGGAGACCGCGGCTGGTCCGGAGATCGACGCTCGGACGACGTCCAAGTGTGGCGTTCGGACGGGAACGATCGTCGAGACCGAGACGACGATTGGTGAGCGCACCAGAGCTGTTGTAATGTAGTGGAATGGATTGAACATTCGTACTCGCGCGCGTCTCGTCTCTTCCTCGAGCCGCGGCGCCGCACTACCGCAATCCGAGCCGCGCGCGCGTCTCTCGACGCTCGCTCGCTCGCTCGCTCGCTCGCTCGCGAGACATGGACCGTGCGCGCGCTTCGCTCGTTCCCCACCGTCCTTCGATCTCGCGTCGTCCTCGTCGAGGAAGATGCGATTCATCTTCACCGCTGATGACGTCGGGCCGAAGAACCGACGTCTCACCGCGCGCGCTCGAGGCCTCCACCTCGTACGTTCCGTCTCCTATGGACGCCGACGCGCTTCGGAATCAACTCATCGTCCTCTCGGCCATCGGCGCGACGACGGCGTTCTGGTGGTTCGTCCTCGTCCCGAACGCCAGGCTCGGGCTCGCGAGAAACAAAAAGAGCGGCACGCTGCGCGCGTACCTCGAAGAGCTGAAAACCGACGACGCGCGACCGATCGAGCGATGGTTCTTTGAGAAATGGTTGCGTAAAATCGATCCGGAGACGCGATATCTCCTCAGAGATGACGATGACGATGACGAAGGGAAGGAAACGTCCGCCGCGTCGACGTCCCCGGCGCGAGACGCCGCCGCCGACGCGCCGAGACGCGAACCATCGCTCGAGGAGATCCTCCGCGCCGCGAAGAAGACGCCTCGATTTTGGTCTCTCGATAACCCCGTCCTCGTCGGCACCGGTCTGAGCATAGGCGTCGCCGCGCTGTTCTCTTCGCCGCCCTCGTAGACGGCGTCGCGCGTGCGGAGCGCTCGGAGAGCGCGTGTAGAGCAACCGCCCTCGACGCCCTTCGGAGTCCCGACGCCACTCGTCGACGACGATCGACTCGACGTTCGAGCGCGCGCGCGCGCTCTCGGTCGTCCCTCTCGCGCCGTCATGTCCGCGCGGGCCGTCTCGCGCGCGAACGTCGCCTCCGCGCGCGCGCCGCCCTCGCGGCGGCGGCGGGACGTCGGGCCCGCTCGCGTCGTCGTCGCGCGCGCGTCGGCGTCGGCGGAGGAGATGAAGATGCTCAAGGAAGCGACGACGAAATTGCGCGAGTGCGCCAAGCGCGGGGCGGCGTCGACGGCGGTGGACGTGCTCGTGGGATTGGGAAGGGACGGGGTGACTCCGGACGCGTTCGCCGCCACGGCGTGCATCTCGGCGTGCGTCAACGGGAGGAACATGGAGCTGGCGCAAAAGGTGTACGATGAAATATTTGAAAAGGGCGTGTGCGATCCGGACGAAGTGGCGGTGGTGGAACTGGCGAAGGGGTATCTGAACGCGGCCCCGCCGGGGTGGGGACGCGCCATGCAATTGGTGAACGGGGCCAAGGACAAGTACGCCATCACGTTGACGAGCGTGACGTATAACATGCTGCTTCAGTGTTGCAGCGCGACGAATGATTTAATGCGGGCGGAGGAGATCGTCGATCGGATGGTCGACGAGGAGGTGATCGCGGACATGTTTACCTTGAGGGCGGTGGAGAAGAGACGCTCCATTCGGGCGTACGTGAAGAAACAACTCCTCCTGTAGCGTACTGTATTAGGCTGGCTGAATGTTTTAAAAATCATGAATCGTGTACACATTTCAACATTTCTTCTAAGAATCAATCATCGCAGCTTGTTCCCACTTCCTTGGAAAGCTTGGAAGCTGGATTTGCCGGCGTCGTCCTTGCCCTTGGATTCCTCTTTGTCCTTGACCGCCGCCGCAGCCTTCTCCTTCTTTCGTGCGATCGCCGCCGCGCGCGCGCCACCGAAAACAACCTTACCACTCCGTTTTCTATCGATGTCGGCGTCAGGATCGGGTTTCTCCGGTTCTTTACTCGTCTCCCCGCCGAGAACGCCGCCTTGGCGAAGCTGTTGCCACTCCTTGGTGACGCGCAACGAAGTCGTCGGAACTTCCACCTCTTTCGGCGCAACATCCGAGATTTTCTTCCCATCTAATCGGTTACCACTACCAGCGAACGCCAAGAAAGTCTTCGTCGCCGGTTGCGCCGCCGCTTCAGCCTCGGCGGCGGCGTCGGATGACGTTCCGGCTTTGTCGTCAGTGTCCTTGTCCCCTGTCGGCGCGTTGATGGCTCCCGAGTTTGTGTCCTCAAACTTCGTGTTATCCGGTCCGTACGGGTCCACGTAATCGAGCGGTGGTGCGAAATCGACCTCGCAATCCGTGTCTACGACACCGATGGCGTCGCCCGGTTTCGCCTCGACGACGTCGATGAAATACTTCTTGTTGTTGTAATGAATGACAAAAGTATCGCCGACCGTCAAGCACGTGTACTGACGAAGTGTCGTCTCCAAAACCGCCTTCGGATTGGAAATATCCAAGAAATCCTTCGTCTGCGGCTGCAATTTCACGTACGTGCCCTTCGGCAACGTCGTGTACGAAAATTTCACGATGTCCCCCTCACCCAAGAGTAAATTTTGCATCATCCAATACGGCAGATACACCACTCCCTCGTCCGCGACGAATTCCAACACCCCACAATGCGTGCTCTTTCGCTCCTTGGCGTTCGTCACCTCGAACAACATCGGATAATCATCGATCTGCATGCGCGTCAACCGCTCGAGCGCGCTCGGAGGCAAAATCACTTTATCCCCCAGCTCCAACTGCGGTCGATCGATAAAACTCACCGGATACGCGCGATACGACGCGGTAAACCTCCCACCACCGCCGAACCTCGAAAACATCTCGCTCTCACGCGCCTCGTCGCTCCGTCGTCGTCAACGTCCACCCACGGTCCGATGCACGACGATTCAAAAGACCCCGCGCGTCTTCGCCCCTTCGCCTCTCTCGCTCGAACCCTTCCCTCTCTCTCGCGCGACGCCCGCTCTCCCTTCACCTCGCCCCTCGCGCTCTCTCTCTCTCGCGTTCGCCCTCGCGTCCGCGCGCGTCGAGATCTCGCGAGATTGTCGTCGTCGACATTCTCTCGAATTCCCTCACTCGGCGGCGTCTCGCGTCGCGCGCGCGCGTCCGTCGACGCCGGCGACTCTCGGAGAGACGACGACGATGCCACCGCGTCGATCGAAGCGCGCGAGAGAGGACGAGGCGGACGGGGGAGACGACGACGCGCGTTGGCGTCGGCGCGCGGGCGCGCGCGGGCGGGCGGCGGCGAACGCGCTCGACGGCGAGGAGGGGGCGACGACGACGAGGAGAGGGACGGGGACGTCGTCGTCGTCGAAATCGTCGTCGAAATCGTCGTTCTCGATGGTCGGGACGAGCGCGGTGAAACGACCGGGAGTGGTTCGAGGGATGTTCGACGACGACGACGACGACGACGACGACGACGCGCGCGCGAGAGCGCCGAGGAAACCGCCGCCGATTTTTGACGACGACGAGGACGAAGAGAGGGAGGGAAGGAACGCGAAGAGGTCGAAGACGGTGAGGTCGCCGGGGAGACGTCGAGGACGGAGCGCGTCCGGTGGTAGAGGAGAGACGACGGATGAAGAGGAGGACCCGTTGGATGCGTTCATGGCGAAAAACGACGACGCCATGGACGAAGAGATCGCCAAGACGAAGGAGCGCGAGGAGCGGGAGAAGTCGGAGAGAGAAACGGCCGAGGCGAACGTGGAGGCGAACGCGGAGGCGACGCCGATGGAGGTGACGGAGGAGGAGGCTCTGATGAATATGTTTGCGGCGGCGGGCAAGGCTGCGGCGAGAAACGGGTCGGGAGGCGCGTCGACGTCGAACAGACCGATCGTGTTGGGGGTGAAAAAGTCTGTGGTGGATTTGCGTCCCGTCATCCCGACGGTCGCGAGCAAGTACGTGCCGGTGAAAAAGGTGAGAAAGGCGTCGAAGAAGATGCAAGCCATGAACGACGTCTTCGACGACAGCGACGGCGCGTCGGAATCCGAAGAGGAGGCAAAGCGAGGCGGCGGTAAGACAGCAGACGGTGGTAAAGAGGGCGGCGCGGATGAGGAAATCGATGACGATGATGACGAGGCGTGGGTGAGAAGGCAGACGGCGAAGTTGAGCAAAACCGAACGACTCGGAACTGTCAACCACGACGAAATCGATTACCAACCGGTGAAGAAGAATTTCTACATCGAGGCGAGAGAGATTGCGTCCATGACAAAGGCTGAAACTCGTGCGCTGCGCGTGGAGCTCGACGGGATCAAGTGTCGCGGTAAAAAAGTCCCCAAGCCCATCAAGTCGTGGGCGCAGGCTGGATTGAGCAATCGCGTGCACGAGTTGATTCGCAGGTCGGGATTCGAGAAACCGATGCCCATTCAGGCGCAAGCGCTTCCGGTGATCATGTCTGGGCGGGATTGCATCGGCGTCGCGAAGACTGGCAGCGGTAAAACGTTGGCGTACGTTTTACCGATGTTGCGTCACATCAACGCTCAGGATCCGCTCGCCCCCGGAGACGGTCCCATCGGCATGATCATGGGACCCACGAGAGAGTTGGTGACGCAAATCGGTAAAGATTGCAAGCGTTTCGCAAAGCCGATGGGTTTCGCCGCCGTCTCCGTGTACGGCGGCTCGGGAATCTCGGGACAAATCACAGAATTGAAACGGGGCGCGGAGATCGTCGCGTGTACGCCCGGACGCATGATCGACCTGCTCACGACTGGTTCCGGAAAGATCACCAATCTGCGTCGAGTGACGTACATGGTGCTCGATGAAGCCGATCGTATGTTTGACATGGGTTTCGAGCCGCAGATCACGCGCATTTTGTCGAATCTGCGTCCCGATCGTCAAACAGTGATGTTTAGCGCGACGTTTCCACACACCATGGAGGCGCTCGCCCGCGCGGCGCTCGATAACCCGGTTGAGATTCAAATCGGCGGAAAATCCGTGGTCAATTCCGACATCGAGCAGTTGGTCGAGGTGAGACCCGAGGAAGATAGGTTTCTTCGAGTCTTGGAGCTTCTCGGAGAGTGGTACGAGAAGGGAAAGATTATCATCTTTGTGGCGACTCAAGACAAGGCGGATTCTACTTTTAAAGAACTCTTGAAGAGCGGGTATCCGTGTCTCAGTCTACACGGCGGTAAGGAACAGAGCGATCGTCACAGCACCATCTCCGATTTCAAATCCGACGTGTGTAACATCCTCGTCGCCACGTCGGTCGCCGCGCGAGGTCTCGACGTGAAGGATTTGAGGCTCGTCATCAACTACGATACGCCCAACCATTTAGAAGATTACGTGCACCGCGTCGGAAGAACAGGTCGAGCGGGACAAAAAGGCACGGCAGTCACGTTCATCTCCGAAGACGAAGAAAAGTTTGCGCCCGATCTGGTGAAAGCGCTCAAAGACTCCAAGCAGAACGTACCCAACGACGTGCAACGAATGGCTGACGAATTCAATCGCAAGCGCAAGGACGGGTTGGTCGGAGCCGCAGGCTCTGGTTTCGGTGGTTCTGGGTTTAAGTTTAACCAAGAGGAACAAGAGACGCTACGCAGGCAAAAGCGAGAGGCGGCCAGAGCCGCGGGATTGGTGGTGGACGACGGAGAGAGCGACAGTGAGGAGGAGCCCGTGTTCGGTGGCAAGGCGGAGGATGACGACGGACCGATTTACGCCTCGGTCGGCCCGTCCGGTCAGGCTGCGGCGCACGCTGCCGCCGCAGCCGCGGCGCAGTCCGCACCGCCGCCTGAACCCAACGCACAACCGTCGAGCGCGCCGGCGCCCGGACAATCCGCCGGCATGACGCCCGCGCAAATCGCGCAAGCCGCCGCGCAATCCGTCTTTGCAAAGTTGAAACAATCGGCATTGGCGCCGGCGCCGGCGCAGCGCACGCCGGCGCAACTCGCCGCGGCGCGCGCCGTCACCGGACAAGCGTCGACATCATCTTCCATGACACCCGGCACTCAAAACGCCATCGCCGTCGCCCAGAGCTACGCTCTCGCGCACGGCGCGTCCGCCGGCGCCGCCAAAGCCGCCGCGCTCGCCGCCGCCCTCACCGCGCAACACGCGCGTCCGGGCTCGAAATCCAAACCCACCCAATCCGGTTCTCACTTTGAGACCGAATTAGAGATTAACGATTTCCCTCAGTTTGCCCGTTACAAGGTGACGCAAAAAGACACGCTGGCGCAAATCATGGACCACACCGGCGCCGCTGTCACCGCCAAGGGACAGTACGCGCCGCCGGGACGTCCCCTCGCCCCCGGCGACCGCAAGCTCTACCTTCTCATCGAGGGTCCCACCGAGCGCGTCGTCAAGGAAGGGAAGAGTTACGTGAAAAACATCATAGAGGGCATCATCGCCAAGCAGGCGTTACCCGGCGCCGCCGGTCAACCGCAGGGGAGATACAGAGTCTGAATACCCACACCGATTGTTGATACCCGTCTTTCGCGCGTCACGCATTCGTTCCCGTCACACCGCGTCGTCGCTCGGCGCGGCGATGCGACGCGTCGTTCGAGCGCTCATCGCGTGGTGCGCGCTCGCGTCTCTCGCGCCGACGCCCGCGCGCGCCGCCGTGGACATCTCGGACGTCTCGGTCGCCCCCGCGCCCGCGCTCGACGCCCGCGGGCTCCGATTGGACGTCTTCGCGTATCCGGCGCCGCCGACGCGCGTGCCGGACATTCGAGGGGCGACGCCCGCGCACACGGAAAATCGTGAGAATGTCTCGGTCGTCGGTGCGCTGCCGCTCGCGAGCGGGAGCGTGAGCGCGAACGCGTTGGCGCGGTTTCGAGGACGCCTGCGCGCCGTCGTCACGGGAACGACGCTCTTCGCGCTGGAGACGAACGCGGGTGGGTCGCTCACGTTGAACGGAGGGGTGACAGCGACGTCGAATAAGGGAGGAAACATCACGGGATGGAAGTTTCTGCGCGCCGGGGAGGACGTGGAGATGGAGGCGATCGGGTACAACGGGGCGAGCGGGAGCTTTTCGATGACGTTGTATTGGCGCGAGCCGAGGTCGAGCGCGTTGGTTCAAGTGCCGACGAGCGTGTTTTATGAGAGTTTGGACACGTGTTGCGCGTGCGTGTGCGGTGAGAAACCGTGTAGGTTGGCGGAAGATCAGACGGTGGCCGAGTGTTTCGAGAGGCGGGAGACGGTGGGGGCAGGAACGAGCGGGTCGGCGACGTCGCTGGAATCTGTCTTTGGAGTGCAGTGAGCGAGCGAGCGAGTAGAAGTAGTTCCATGGGATGTAGTGTAAATAATAGAGTTACATGTCGTATTAGATGGTGATCTTTGTTGCAGCTCTGGAGGCGTCGCTTCGGTTCGGAGAAGTATCTTTCGCCGCGGGAGAATCCAACGCCGACTTGGATTTCTTGTTCGACGTCGGCGTCTTCGGCTTTGGTTTCGCCTTGGCCGGCGTGTGGACGAGCGTCGCGTTATCGGAAGATTCATTCTGAGATGAGTCAGTGATAGCTTTCGCCTTCGCCTTGGCTTTCGCCTTGGTTTTCGCTTTCGCCTTGGCTTTGGTCTTCGCCGCGTCCTTGGTACCGACGTCCTCCTTCTCCGAAGACGAGACTTCTCCAGAACCCGATGGGACCTTGTTCGCCTTCTTCTTCTTCGCGGGCGGTTTCACTCGCGCAGACTCGTTCGTTTTCGCATTTTTAGTGCTGTCATGCGTCCCGTTCGTCGAGTGAACTTTCGGCGGCAGTCCCGCCGGAACTGGAGGTTGCACCCCTGGGGGAACGCCGGGCGGCAACGGAGGTGGTGGCGTCGGTGGTAAAGGGGGCTGCATCATGTAAGGTGGAGCCCTGGGTGGGATGGCCGGTGATCTAATTGGAACTCCGATTGGAACTCCCGGCGGCATGGGTGGTGGCATCGGGCTCGTCGGAAGCGGTGGCGGGGGCACATTTGGCGGCGGCGGCGATGGTCGTGACTTTGCGGAACTCGACTTGCGAGGCTGAGGTTGAGCTTTCGGACTAGGAAGCACGTCGAGACTTTTTCTCGACCTCGGTTCCGGTACGCTAATCGCCTGTGTTTTCGAAGAAGTTTTTGCGGGGCTAATGTGAGTCTTTTCCCCATATTTCTTTGCCGCAGAACCAATCGGTTTGGGGGGCGTCCAGAGCTTCTTCTCTTCACCCGGCTCTCGCTTTGAATTCCTGAGATGTTCCGGCAGTTTGGCACTTCTAAACGGAGTCTTCTGCTCTTTCGGTCGAGCGATCACCTTGACACGCGGTGATGAGTCAGCAGCATTATCCTTGCGAGGTTCGGGAACGGAGCCGTCATGTTTAGAGTCTTGCAGTAACCAAGCCGGCGGCGCCAGCCTCGACATGTCATCGCCATCCTCCAGCCACTCACCCTCCCCCTGCGTGATGTGTAACTTCTCTAACGCGCCCTCGGCGATGTGATGGACTTCAAAACTTCTCCGAGGAGCCTGAGCCGCCGGCGCCGTCACAGGCGGCAGGTCTGGTTCCTCTTTGCGCCTCCAACTCTTCTCGCGGTCGGGACTCGTGCGCTCCGGTCGCCCGAATCCGTGATCCCGATCTCTCCAACTACGTCCAAGATCTCTTCCGGAACCACTCATTCGTTCACCGCGATCGCTCGATCGCCAGTTGTCGCCGTAGTCTCTTCCCCCGAAATCGTGACTTCTCTGCCCCCGATCGCCGTCGTACCCGTATCCACGCTCTCTGTCGTCACCGTAGCTCCGTCGATCGTCTCGATATCGATCATGATGATAATCTCTTCGTTGATTCTCATCTCGATCGCCGTTCCAGTTCTGAGCACCGTTCTTTGGCACTAAACGCGCGTTCGGGTCCTGTCCTCCGTGTTCGAAACGTTCGCTCGGCAGCTGCACGGGTTTCGGAACGCCCACCCGTCCGATGGAGACGAATCTGCCGAGCTTTGGAGGATTATTATTCGTCCTGCGCGTCGAGAGCGCGTCGAAAGCGTCGCCGCGGGTCAGTGCGCGCTCGTCCGGGCCTTCTGTGTGTTCAAGTTTCGATTTTGGCGCGAAATCTCGTTACGTGAATTCCACGCCTTGCGCGTCCTCCCATCTCTCTAACCGACGCTCGAGCGCTCGCGCGGTCGACGAAAGCGTCGCGCATCGCCTCCTCGCGCGTGCGCGGTGTCTCCGCGCGATCGCGGTCGCGCAGACGCACCTCGTGGTCGACATTTTCTATCTCGACGCGCTCGTGCACCCTTCGCCGCGCTCAGCCGCGCGTCGACGCGCGCGCACGTCGAGCGAGACGACCGATCGATGGAAGCGTTCGCGTCGCCTCCGTCGCGCGTCCGCGAGAGTATCCGACGACGTCGCCGAGGCGAGAGCGGCGAGCAATGCGGTGAAATCCAATTTCTAATGGACGCCTCAACCACACAACTCGCGCGTTTCGCCGTCGTCTCGCGCGTCATGTCGACGAACGTCGCCGCCTCGCGCACCGCGTCGCCGTTTCGCGTTTCCGCGCGCGTCCACCGGCGCCGCCTCTCGAGCGCGGCGACGCGCGCGACGACCGAATCCTCGACCACCTCATCGTCCTCCGCACCGTCGTCGCCGACGCTTCGCGTCGGCATCCTCGGCGCGCACTCGTCCACGGGTAGACTCCTCGTCGGTCTCCTCTCCGCGCGCGTGGGGGGGGCGAACGTCGCCGTCGCGTCCGAGGCGCTGCACGGCTTCGTCCCGGATGACATGCCGGAAGATATCTTCATCAAGAGGTTCGGGACGACGCGCGCGGAGTTGGAAAAGTGCGCCGTCGTGGACGAGAGCGCGGTGGAGGAGGTCGAGAAGACGATATCGGAGTGTGACGTGGTGATCCTGGCGCACGAGAACGGGGAAAAAGCGGCGGTGGCGGCGCGCGTCGTCGGACGCGGGGCGTCCAAGGCGAAGCGCGTCGTCCTACTCTCCCGAGTCGGGGTGAATCGACGCGGCGAGAAGCCCTTCGACGAGCAAAATAAACCCACGCAAAAAATGGTGCAGGTGGGACAGATGAGTCTACCCATCGGTGGCGATGTGGAGGGGAGCAAGGGTGCTTTGGATTCGTTCGCGGCGGCCGAGGCGACGCTCGCCGAGGCGTCCGAAAAGGTCGGGTTCGACTTGACGGTCGTGCGATCGGGCCAATTGCGAGGCAACGGTCCGCTCTTGCTCAGCGACTACTCGGCGCGTTTGGTCGATAACATGTACGACGTTAAATTCCAGGATTTGTACGTCAAGCAGGGGGACACGAGCGAGGGGTACACAAAGCGATTAAATTTGGCCCAGTTTATGTGTCACGTCTCCACCACTCGAATGAACGACGCTCCCGAGGACGTCGAAGTGTTGAGCGTCGTGACCAAGACGAACTTTTTCGGTGAGCAAACGCTCACGCCTCCGACCGACCGTGAGCGTCGCAAGGGTTACGACATGGCAAAAGGCAAGGCTCCGGCGGCCATCGACGTGTCCGTCATCGAGGAACTCCTCTCTGCAATCTAGCGTTGAGTAATCTCTCTCACTAATGCTGTATTGTCATCTATCTAATTGAGCTATTCTTCGGAATCCGATGAGGAGTCGTCCAACATCGATTCTAGCATCCCCCCCTTGCGTTTGGGTGCGGCGTCGCTCATCTTGGTCTTCTTCGCGACTGTCGTCCGCACCATCTCTTCGATCTCTTTACCTTTCGCCGCGCTCTCCGCGCGCAGTCGCTTCAGCGTGTCGTGTTTCGTCTCATTCTTTAACGCCAACGCCGCCGCTCGAGCCTTCGCGGCGACTTCAGCGCGCCCTTTCGCCGCGACTCCGACGAGCGTCTCGACGTCGGCGCCTCCTCGAACGACGCCACACGCCGAAACGGAAATATCATTCTGCACCTGCGCGCCCTTCTCTCGATGCGTGAACGCCTTCAGAATATCTAATCCACTCACCACGCGTCCCACCACCTGGTGGGACGCGTCCAAGGACTCGCACGCGTGCGTGGTGACGGAAAATTCTCCGTTGTTTCGATCCATACCGACGACGCCCGCCGCCGCGTGCGTCAAATCCCCCTCCGTCTCCAGCGTCGTCGTCGTCCTCCTCCTCCTCGCCGCCTTTGACGCGAACACCACTCGCAATTCATCGTCCACTCGCACGACGTCGCACGAGTCTCGATAACACACCCCGTCGTCGTCCCCGTCGACCAGTCTCGCCTCGAACCGTCTCGCCGCCCTCGGCGCCGCGTCCTCCAGCAATTCGATCACCACCGATCCTCCGTGCGCGCCCGCCACCGCGATGTCCAAGAATGCTTTGGCGCGAGTCGCGTCCCGTCCCGTCATCGTTCTCTCGACGCGAGCGCGGCGAGCGACGTCCTCCTCGTCGCGCTCGAGCTCGGGATGCGTGCCGCTCGTGCGAAACTTTTCCATGCGCAACCTTCGCTCCGCCGCGGACGGGTTGGCGCGGTCCCTGCCGCCGCGCTCGGCGATGGCGACGGGGTCGAACTTGGTCATGGTGGACGCGACGTCGACGACAGCGAGCGACGCGCGGGGGAGAGTGACGGGACATTGAATCGACGCGTTCGCGCTCCCGGGACGCGGCCGAGTCGAGACGCGCGGCGAGCGGGGACGACGGGCGAAGACGAGAGCGATGCGATGGAAGCGGAGGTGGGTGGGTGATGTGATGATGAGTGAAATTAACGCGTGTATAGTACTGGTACTAGGTACTGTAGATGGTATTGATCATGTGGTGAACGTTTTCATCGTACGCGAACCTCTGCGTCGGCGTGTGGTCGAGCGCAACTAGGTGAAACAGCTAAGCTACTGAAGTTGACTTTTCCGTACCCAAAGCGTTCGCCAAAACGGCGGCAGCGGCGAGAGTCTCGTTCTTTTGTTTTAAATTCGCCCTTCTTTGAGTCTTGTTGATGGCTTCGGCTCGCTTTTGGTCGGCGGTCATCTTCATCCGGCGTTTTTTGGAACGCAACCTTTCGCGTTCTCTCTGTTCGTCCGTCTGCTGCTTTCGCCTGCGCGAGCTTCTGAGACGCTCTCGTTCCCGTTTCTTCGCCACCTTGAGCTCCTTCGTCGCCCTCGCCTCGCTCTCCGTCTCGGCGCGAAGATTCAAGGTTGGCCCGCCGCGCCCGCCCAATATACCCTTCAGCATAAGCGCCGCACCGTTCGTCGTCCCTCGCGTCATCGCGCCCTGAGACGCGCCTTTGACGTCATTTCGCAGTCCAACCAACGGAACGTCGGCGCCCCAAGCCCCGAGGACGTCCTTCGCCCACCCTCCTCCGATGTCCTCCGCGTCCACCGTCCCATCCGTATAAAACGCGCGGTGAAACGCCTCGCGCGCGGGCGAAGAGCTCATGTCCCCCATCGACGACCCGCGATCCGAACCTCTCCCGCGCGATCCGACCTCTCTCGTCCACCGCGCGCGTCACCGCGACCCCGCGCCCCGGATCGACGACCAGCCGATTATCCCGATCGATCGACCGACCGATGGACGATCTCCGCCGCCCTCTTCCGCGTCGTCGTCGCGCGTCCACGACGGCGCGCGACGACGACGGTGTCGCTCGCTTCGACGCGCACTCGCGCGCGCGCGCTCGACCCTCGCACGCCTCCGCGCGCGGTCTGCGGACGGTCGGCGCGCCCGGTGGCGGGTGGGCGACGACGCGGGTGTCTCTATGGGTAAACAGTTTGATCTTGAATTACGACTCGTCTCGGGTCCCTCTCCGCGCGGCGCGCGCGTCAGAGGAGGGAGGCGAGAAGCGGCGCGAGCGAGAGACCGGTGATGGTGCCCGCGGCGTTTCCGAGGAGAGCTATCAAGACGCCCGGAACGGTTAAATCGCGCCAGCCGAGGACTTGCGTGAGCGCGGCGGTGGTGGCGGGTCCGCCGACGCACGCGTTTGACGTCAAGAGCGCGTCTCGCCGCTCGTAAGGGACGAAGGGAAGGGCGGGTGGGAGGAGGACGAAGGCGAAGTGGCAGGAATAGAGGACCAAGAGAAAGGTGAAGACGTCGGTGGATGCGGTGAGGGCGGTGAGATTGGCGGCGGCGGCGCCGGAGATGACGAAGATGATGAATATGAGCGCCTCGCCGACGACTTGTCCCGCCTCGGCGAGAGGATCGGTGATGGATTTCGGCGCGAGTGTGGCGAAGAGGACGGTGAGTAACGTCGCGACAGGACCCATCATGTCGGGTGAAATGATTCTACCCACGGTCAAGAGGGCGACGGAGGTGAAGACGGCGCCGAGAACGTCATTCGCCGCGATGGTGGGCGGCGCGCGATGCTGAGGCTCGTCGCTCGCGGGAACGTCGTCCTCTTCGACTTCGACGTCGAGTCCTATCGCTCGCATCGCCTCCTGGTCCACGCTCGATCGTTCAGCGTACGGTACGAAACCCTCTCGTCTCGCAAGCCAGGCATTCAAAGGATAATACGCCAGCGCGAAGACGTTATCCGCGGCCAAGCCCACGGCGAACGCCTCGGGAGACATTTGCAGCGCCGAACCGACGAAGAAATAATTTAATCCCCCGCCTATATTCTTCGCGGCCAACGCGGCGGCGATCTTGTACGCCTCGCCTCCACCCAGAAATATACCGTTCGTGAACAGCGCGCCGTTCGCGAATACGAATACCTGACCAAGAATCGCGCCCGTGATGGTTCCCGCCGCCGCGACGGTAAACGGCAGCAAAAGTCGAAGAGACTTCTCGAACACCACGGTGAGATCGGCACGGAATAAAAGCATCGGCATCGCGACGTTCGCGCAAAAGTTTTGAATATCCAATAAATCACTCTCCGCGCCGTACGGAAGAAGTCCGACGTTCGCCGCGACGGCGCCCAGAAGCAGCGCGCTCACCGGACCGCTCTCGGCGAGTTTGGACAATACGGGCAATCGCTTCGCCTCAGCTCCCGCCCACGCGCACCCCAAAAGCGCGGTCGCCGTGCTCCACGATAAAGAATCCGCGCGCGTTCGCGATCCACGGTCCAAGCGCTGACCGAGCCTTCGTGCCGTCGTCGTCGTCGTCGTCGTCGGCGGCGGCGCTCGCGTCCCGACGCCCGGAGGTCGCCTTCGTCCCGATTTCCCCTCCCGATTCGTCCGAGCGCGCGCGCGAACCCACCGCGTCGTCGAGACGGCGCGCGCGGGGAACACGAACCGACGCACCATCCTCTCGTCGCCTCCGGTCGTCCTCGCACGCGCGCGTCGCGCGTCGATTCGTCGATGACGTTTCGGTTAACAGCTGCGGCCGATTAATGATTAATGCGTCGGTGACCCCCTCGCCGGACGCCCCACCGCGCGCGTCGCGCGTCCGGGACGACTCGCGCGATCCCCCTCGCGTCTCGAGCGAGTCCCGTCTCGAGCTCCGCGCGCGCGAGTCGCGCGAGGGTTGTGACGTCGACGATGGCTCGCTCGACCGATGACGACGCGATTCGGGGACGCATCTCGCGCGCGAGCGACGGCCGCGCGACATGTCTCGCGTCTCGGTGATGCACCGCGCGCGCATCGCGCCGACCGTCTGCCCCGGCGCGCGGACGTCGTCGTCGACGCGAGACGCGCGCGCGCACGGGAAGAAGAATCAAAAGCGCAAGCAAGAGCGAGCCGCCAAGCGCAAAAAGGAGCTCGAGGGATTGGCGTCGCGACGAGATCAGGGGGAGGACGAGGACGAGACGACCGTCGGTGCGTCGTCGCGCTCGGGCGCGGCGCCGCACGAGACGCCCGACATGGTGTTTCACGCGTTGGACCTGGGTGGGTCGTACAAGACCAAGACGGGCGAGAAACTCTTGACGGGGAACGTCATGGTGCACGACGCGGCGAAGGCGCTGTTTAGCGCCCCGTTCGCGTGCGCGAGTCACGATAAAGACGATGTGTTCAATTACGGGAACAAGGCGGCGCTGGCGCTCTGGGAATTACCGTGGGAAGAATTCGTCGGGATGAAGAGCACGAAGAGCGCCGACGAGGGCGACTCGGCGACGCAGGCGGAGCGACGAGCGCTCTTGGACCAAGCCGCGAGCGACGGAGTCATCAAGAATTACACGGGCGTGCGAATGAGTTCGACGGGGGCCAAGTTCCGAATCGAAAACGCGACGGTATGGACGATGAATGATTCCTCGGGGACGAAGACGGGCCAGGCGGTGCGTTTCGATAGGGTCATCCGTCTGAACGACGACGGTTCGGACGGCGACGTTCGCGTCGTGGACGAGGAAGGCAACTGGGTCGCTCCGCCCGTCGTAGAGGAACCACCGCAGATCGACGAGTCCGCGGTTCGCGAACGAATCACCGAGCTCACCGTCGCCGTCGACGCCCAAGCCGTCGTCGTCAGAGGTTTGAAGGATGGAGGCTTGACCAACGCCGACGACGAGGTCAAGGCTGCGGTGAAAATCTTGCTCGATCTCAAGTCTGAACTCTCCAACGAAGAGGCCAAGATCGATTAATCCCGATTCATTCCGCTCGCGACGCGCGAACGTACGTCCGTGTGTATTACGCATTCCACCGCGTTCGGGTATCCGCCCTCGCCGCCCGCCCCGCCGCGCGTCCCTCTCCTCGCTTCGAATCGATGCGCGCGCGCGCGCGCGCGATGATAAAACGTCACAAAAATTTATCACAAATGTGCTGTACAAAAAAAACCATCACGGTCACGCCGCGGGACCTCCCTCACTCCCCGCCCCGCCCCGTCCTCGAACCGGCGCCCTTCGTCCTCGTCAGCGTCGCCCCTCCTCAGGATTCATCCTCATCGATCGCCTCCTCCGTCGCGCTCGCGCGCGGGGACGACTCCACGCTCATTCGACGCTCACCGCGCTCGTCCATGCTTCGTCGTCGAATGAATTCGCCCAAATCTTTTTCACTATCCGCCGTGTGTCCACTCGCCATGGCCTCGATGTACCCGGGCAACGGTGCCTTGGGCGCGCGCGGTTTCCCGAAGAGTAATCGCGCGAAGAATCCGCGCGTGTGCGCGGGAGCGTCCTCGCGAGAGGGCATGATGAAGTCGAAAAGTTTTTATTCGTGCGTTTGGCGTCGAAGGTTCTCGTCGCGCGCGGTCGCGTCGGCGTCGGGAAGTGACGGTCGACCTCGGGGATTCGGGTCGAGAATCGGGTCGAATCGAGACGGCGCCGCGTCAGATTTTTTTGACTGACTGATTACACGCGCGCTCGGCGACGATGCATTCATTCGCGCCCACCGATGGGATGACTCGGCGATGAAGCGGGATGGAGAGGTGAACTAAGGGGCGAGGAATCGATCGTCGTCGTCGTCATCGATGGCGGTGAGGAGATCGGCGCGGAGTTTGGCGCTCCATCGACGCGCGGCGGAGACTTGGTGCGCGAGCGCCGTCTTGTGCGCCTTGGAAAATTCCGGGTGCACAGCCATCCAACGACGCGCCTCGGACTCGGGGACGTAAAAGGCGTCGATGTAGGTGTCGACGTAGCGCCATTCTACGGAGGCGGAGGGCGGGGCGAGCTTGGTGAACTCGGTGCGGAGGGTTTTGACGTCGAGGGTCATGAGGGCGCGACCGGCGTCGGTGCACTTTTTGACGCGGCTGAAACCGTCGACGAGGGCGTCTTGGATGACGCTCGCGGCTTGTCGCCAGAGGATGGTCAGGGCGTCTGGTGCGACGTCCGCGCACGCGAGTTTGGTGGTGAAACGCAAGAGTTCAGCCTGGACGTCGTCGACCCACTTGTTGTGTCTCGTAGGCGCGTCTCGAACGTTGTACTTGCCGGCAAAGGTGGAATTGACCAACGCGAAGCTCGGATCGCCGTCACCGATCGCTTCGGAGCAAAATTCGATGTTCAAGAGGAGAGACGCGACGTTCTTGAACACGTGTTCGCGCAAGTCATCGGCGGCGGCGACGGTGTGAGAGTAGAAACGATCCGCCAGGGCGGCGTCCTTGAGAGGGAGGGATCGTTTGACGCGCGTCTTGATTCTCTTGAACTCGTCGGCGACGCGCAAGAGCGACTCGAGAGCGACGTCGCGCTCTTTTAAACCGTAGAAATTCGTATCAGACAACATGTCTGTCGAGCCCTGCGCCTTTTGCGCCGTGGGACGAATCGCCATGACGCCGCCAGAGTTTCCAAGTCGAGACAGCGTGCCTCGAAGGCGCGGCGTCATGTCGTGACAATCAGGTAACAACGCCTCGGTGCGTCCGAACGCGTTGAACGTTTTCACCAGGGCGAGCTCAAAGAGTTGGCAGATGCCGTTGAAGATGACCGGCACGCTCGGACGCATCACTTGCATGAGCGCCAAGTACTCGACGATGCCTTGGAGTATGTAGAGCGAAGACGCGGTGATTTTTGCGCCCACTTGATCCAACCCGGATTGCGCGCCATTCTTGTCTTTACCCACAGTTTCCTCCGCGTGCTCGCTCGACTCATTCGATACGTCTTCGAGCGCGGAGTCTTGCGTCTTGTCGTCCTCGACGACTTCCTCTTCCGCCGTCTTTGAGTCGGTTTCGTCCGCCTCGGCGACGTCGCAAGTTTTTGAGAAAGCGTCGTCCGCGAAAGGATTCGGTTGATCGACGTACTTGGCGAAAGATTTCGCGTCCAGGTCCTGTTCTGACGAGAAACCCGTGATCACGGTGTCGCCCAAAGTCGTGCCGAGCGCGTGCGTCTGTTGGCCTCGCTGTAACGCGTTTCTCAAATCGTCGCGAACTCGCCGCACCGCCTCAGAGGACACCGGAATCCATGGTTCGTTTTCGAGCACCGTCTTCGTCGCGTCCAATCGGGCGCTGTGTAACGATTCAAAGTATCTGTCACCGATTCGTTCGAGCTGCGCTCGCAACACTCTGGACTCTTCCCCACAGAACGCCTCAGCGCAGTTTATGAAGACGCGACACATGTCAAACACCTCTCTGAACGCCGCATTGCTCGGCGCGGCCGACGCCTGCAACAAAGCAGCGAGACGCACGCTCGCCATCTCTACGATTGGTTTGCGGTTGACTTCCAAGGCTGCGATCAACGCACTGCATGTGTTGATGGCTTCCGTGTCTGAACCATCGACGACTTCGCGCATCGTGGTCTCGCACCACTTGGTCATTTTGTACGACGATAGAAATATTTCATGCAAGCACTCGAGCGTCTTGCGAAGGCAAGGCACGAATTGCATGGGCGATAACTGCGAGCAGAGTTGCTTGTAACCCATTCTATTCTTACGTCTCGTGTCGGCCTCGTCTTGACTGCTCGAGAGCATCGCGTGTAGGCGCAGCATGCCCTCGGTTTGCATCTCCACGGCTTTTAAAAACGCGTCTTGAATCTTGTCCGCCAAATGCTTCACCTCGGGTCCAAGTTTCGGATACGTATCGTACAGCTTCGTTAACTTCGCGGCGTCGAACGTTCCGCATAAATCTATCAACACATTGTCCACGCATGTCACGAGCTCCCACCGCAAGGCGACAAAGTCTTCCCTCAACGTCGAGGTACACGTCAACGCGTGCATGTTCTCAAGAATCATCCAAGCTTTCGAGTACAGAGACATCGCTTCAGCATATTCCGAAACGTCTAACCGACTGCGAATCTTCGTCTCACACATTTGACAAAACTTGATGTTCTCTAAAATCTCCAACACTCCCGTAATCGACCCCTTCGTCGTGTGGGATCCCTGCACTCTCAACGCGCTCTTCACATCAGCCCCCACGCGTTTGAGTAAACGACGCGAATTGTTCAACAACACCCCAGACGCCTCCAGCGCGTCGTGAATCTCGGCAATCTTATTCATGCCCTTTTCGAAATCCTCCCCGTGCGCCAGGATCTCTTTGTTGAGCGCCGTCGACACGCGCTCGACGAGCTCCGACAGACGCTCTTCCTCTTTACTCAGGTCTTCCACCGTGAAATCAGAACCCAGACGATTCAAAGACACCAAGACTGGATCGAACGAAGGTTCACTCGTCGACGGTTCTTCAAAGTAGCCGCGCTCGAGTCCGTCGAGGAGGAAGTCTTCGTCTCGTCTCTCCTCCCCGCCCGCCGACTCGCGCTTCGCCTCCGCTCTCGCGTGTCCCGCCGCTAACGCTTGCGATATCTCTGGACTCAGTACCACCGGACTCGCCATCAATTCCACCGGCGGCGCTGGCGAGCACGTCGCGGCGTGAGTCCCGTTCGCGACGGGCGCCGGCGCGCACGGCGTCTCGCCGTCAGTCCTCGCCGTCGGTCCTCGAACCGGCGTCGTCTCCGCGCTTCGAAACCCATCGGACGAGTGTCCCGGCGAGTTCACCACCGAATGTGCCCTCGCGCGCATCTCCGCCGCTTTCACCTTCATCTTATCCATGAATCCCATGGTTCTATCTCCGTCCCGCCTCCAACAGATTCAACGCCTCCTCGGTAAACTCTCTGAAATCTGGATCCGCCTTCGCCCGCTCCAACGCCTTCCCTCCGTCCACCGCCTCGTCGATCGAGCGAATCACCTCTTGCAACCGCTCGCTGCGCAGCTTTTCCCTCAATCGCGCGTCGTTCGCCACTCGCTCAAAGTCGGCACGATACAATCGCGTCCCGAGCTCGTCCTCGGAGTCCTCCTCGAACGATCGAACCGGTCGCGCGCGCACCTCCGCGGGCGCTTTCGCCTCGACGACCGGGTCGACGGTCGTCGCGCGCGCGCACGGCGTCTCTGCGGCGTCGTCGAACAGAGGTATCGAGCGTCAGTCGTCGCGCATTCGTTCGTCTCTGGGCAATCGACCGCTCGGCGCGCGGCGTCGGTTCGAGCGCACCTTTGTGCGATTTAAAGCACTCGACGGAGCAGTACGGCGCGCGACAGGTTGGACACTTATACGAGGAGTTCTCGGACGCGCACTCGACGCACGCTCGGGCGCCTGGCATGTGCGACACTGAGGCGCGGGCGCGGATTCCAATCCACGCCGCGTTCGAGCGCGTTCGAGCGAGCGAGCGACGCGCGCGCGTACGCGGAGGAGCCAAACGCGACGGCGAAGGAAGACGCCTCGCCGAAGGATCGATCGTCTATCGCGGCGAGAATCGTGATGTCTCGAGCGCTGATGAGAGAAGAGATCGGACCGCCGGTGGAATACAGCGCCGCGTCGCTGAAGGCGGCGGCGGCGGGCGTTCCGCCTCGCGCGACGACGACGACATCCGATCCCAACGCGTCTCGACGCATGAAATCTCTCGAGACTGAATACAACGCGTCGCTCGTCGCGCCGAAACATCCCGATCGAGAATTGACGCCGTGAACGGACCATGGGTCGTAAAACGGATCGTAAAGACGCCGTCTGTAATCGACGCGCATCGGTTCGAGCGTCGTCGTCCCCGCGACGCGACAGTCGCCGTCTATGAAAACCTCGGGCGGCGGTCCCGTCGGTCGTCGTACTCTCGGCGCGATCACCGGCGGCGGTAAACTTTATGGCAGACGATCCGCGCCGCGTCTGGCGACGGCGCCGTTTCGCCTCGTGATGAACGCGGGCCATTCGAGTTTTTGGTACTCGCCGAGCGCGTCGCCATCCCCCTCTCGCGCGCTCGCGTCCGGCCAATACGCCACGCGCATCGACAGCGATAACACGTCGAGAGACCTCACCTCATCGAACATGCGCTGCGCGTTCACCGCGCTCGCGTCGCCGTCGAGTTTCTCCGCGGCGCGCGTCACCGTCCGAAACGCCGCCGCCGACCGCGTCGCCACCACCACCATTTCCCCATCCTCCCCCATCCGCGCGTTCGCCGAATTCACCGGCCATCCCGCCCGCGCCCTCATCACTCGTCCACCTCTCGAGCACGCGCACGCGACGATGGAAAAAAACCGCGTCCCCTTTGGCGGCGCGCGCGTCTCGATCACCAAACGCGTCCTCCGCGCCCGACGTAAACGTCGACCGTCCCCTCCCATCGAACGCTCTCGCGCACACCATCCCGGGATTTCCGATCCCATCCACCCCCCCGCGCACTCCCCCCCTCACCGCTCGCCGCCGCCGCCGCCGCCGCCGCCGCTCGCCGCTCGACGTCGACGTCGCGGGCGCAGGAATCGAACCTTCATCGATTCGCGCGCGCGCGCTCGATGCGTCCCTCGACTCACCGTCTCCACCTCAAGCGCGCACGCCGACGCGCGGGCCGAGTCCGACGCGAGCGCCACCACCGTCACCTCCGTCACCACCCTCCTCGTCGTCCTCCTCGTCGTCCTCCTCGTCGTCAACCATCCATCCATCGCCGCGTCCCCATCTGTCGATTCGAGTCCGTCCGCGGGGCGACACCATGGCACGAGTCATGAACGGTCACCGAAACCCTCCTCTGCATGCCGCGCACGCGTCACCATCCCACGTCGAATGCACGCGCGGGCACGACGCGTCGGACGTCGGTGGGGGCATGTTCGACATTTTTATGTATCAATGTTAGATACTCTTAACGGTTGTTACAGTACGAATATGTAAAATGATACAAAGTTACGTCGGTATCACGCCCGAGTCATGAGTGGATTCGTATGTGATGATGCACGCGACACGTCGAAAACGACGAGTCGTGACCCAGAAAAGAGTCCCCCGCTCTGACGAAAAATGCAGTCGGGTTGTCGCCACACTTCAGATCGAGGTGTGTGGGTGACAAAAAACCATGTTTCGCGGCGTCCTTATCTAGAACGAAATCACTCGGACGCGCGGTACATACATACATACAACAAGACAGACCACACGGAGACACTCGACACGCCATCCATACCCCACCCGCACATGTTCGGACACCCAACACGTACGTCACCGCGCGCGATCGCCGTCGAACGCGCCCCATAAAACCCAATCCACGCGCCCCGCCTCGCGCCCATTCGCGCCGGTGCCCGCGAGGCGCGCGCGCGGGGCGGGACGCGCGAGAGTTTCGCGCGCGAGAGACGCGTCATGGAGGCGTCGCGCGCGCGAGGTCGTCGGAAACCGCCGGCGCGACGCGCGTCGGCGGCGATGGCGACGCTCGCGCGGGGTGACAGGGACGGCGGCGCGGACGCGTCGGCGTGCACGGTCGCCCTGGGCGCGGACGACGACGACGACGACGACGACGACGAGGGTCGTCGCGCGCGGGGGGACGAGGACGTCGGGAACGCGTGGACGACGAGGAAAGTGGGCGCGCGCGCGATGGTCGGGATGGATGCGTCGCGCGGGAGACGGACGGCGGAGGGCGTGGGGGAATCCGTCGCGGGACGACGCGAGAGGGGCGCGGACGACGCCGACGAATACGAGGACGAGGAGGAGGAGGAGGAGAAGGAGGCGACGCGAGGGGTGAAAAAACAACGAAGGCGAGGGGTGAAGCGTTCGTCGGTGGAGACCAAGGCGAGGGTGAAGTCTCCGGGATCGAGCGAAGAGGGGGGCGAGGCGCGCGTGTTGTTTGAGGATAGCGCGCGCGCCGAGTTGTTGACGTCGGGAAGACGCGCGCGCGAGAGATGCTCGACGCCGACGACGGTATCGAGCGATGCGGCGACAATGACGACGTACGCGAGCGGGAGCTCTCAGAAGGGGAACGATAAGTTGATGCGGTTTTACATCGACGGGGATCGCCGACGCGGGTCGACGTCGGCGCCCAAGCAGGCAAAGGCGACGAAGGATGGACATTTACAGTACGCGTTGCGCGATCCTCTGACGTCGGAGTATAGAATCGTATCGCTCTTGGGAGAGGGTACGTTCGGTCGAGTGTTCGAGTGCTGGGACTTTGTCACCGAGAGTACGTGCGCCGTCAAGGTGATTCGCAACGTCAAAAAGTATAGGGACGCGTCCATGGTCGAGATCGAAGTCTTGAAGACGCTCGTGGCCGGCGCCGAGTTGGGTGACGTTGAAAAACATCACTGCATCAGATTGAAACGCGCGTTCGATTATCAGGGACACGTGTGCATGGTGTTTGACAAGTACGGACCGAGTCTCTACGATTTCATGCGCCAACACTCGTACAGGCCGTATCACCCCAAGGCGGTGCAACGCATCACGCTCAAGATTCTTGAGGCTGTGCGATACGTGCACTCACTCGGGATGGTGCACACTGATTTGAAGCCAGAAAATGTGTTACTAGTCTCCGACGCGTTCGTACACAGTGATGAGTACTCCATTCCGCAAGATTGCTCCGTTCGTCTGATTGATTTCGGAAGCACGACATTCATCAACAGACACCACAGCGCCGTCGTGTCTACTCGGCACTATCGCGCACCGGAGATCATCCTAGGACTGGGATGGTCGTATTCGTGCGATATGTGGTCGATCGGCTGCTTGATCATCGAACTGCTGACGGGGGAGGCTCTGTTCCAAACGCACGACAACGTCGAACATCTCAAGATGATGGAACACGCGCTCCGACGTAACAGTTTTCCTCCGAACATGATCATGGGCATGGAAAAAGACGTTCGCACCTTTTTCTTTGACAAACACTGTTCTGTGAAATGGCCGAACATAATGACGGATATTGAATCGCGCACCGCGCTCGGCAAGACTGGCATCATCGACCACATGGTGCGCGAACGCATCCCCGCCGTCAAACCGAGAAACTCCTTTCTCAGCTTGTTGTCTCAGCTGATGAACATGGACCCCAAGTACCGAATCCGCGCAGAGGCGGCAATTTACCATCGATTCTTCTTGGAAGACGTCGATCCACCGGCGAAGCCCAAGAAGTAAGGCTTCTTTCACGAGCAAAGCGAGGACACTCAGAAATGCCCCCGCCTTTACTCTTACGCGAGAACATTCGCGCGCTATTACTAACGCTTTCACGCGCCCATCCATGGAACACATGGTAATACCTTTCCGGCTCGCTTTTAGCAAACTTGTAAAGTACGCAGGACTATGCAGCATCGTCGTTTGGTGAAGTCTTTTTCGTGTACAAGCGCTAATGCAGACCATCGCTAATCATAGTCGTCTTCGTCCTCGCCCACGTCACCCGCGGTCGCGGCGAGCGATCCGGCGAACGGAGCATCGAGAGACCCCGCAAGAGTACCGGTACCGTCCAAACTCGCCATCGCAGCTTCTTCCTTGACGTTTCGCGCGGTTCGACGTTTCGTCGGCTCTTCGTCTGATTCGTCGTCGTCATCGCCATCCGTGTATCTCTTTCTCACGACGCGACCAGATCTCGATCTCGTCGTCTCTCTCGGCGGAACGATCTCATCCGGATCAAACTCTTCGTCCGTTTCGCTCATCTCGTCCACGAAATCCTCCTCATCATCGATAAAATCGTCATCCTTCTTCTTCTTCTTCGCCCTCTTCTTCGCCGCCTTCGGCTTCGCCCTCGACGGTTTCGCCTTCACCCTCGGTTCCAGTTCCGCGTCCAGAGACCCACCAGTGAGATCACCCAAATTCCCAAGATCTTCACCTCCCCCTCCTCGCTTCTTCCCTCGCTTCACCGCCGCTTTCCCACCGTCCTCCTCTCTCGCCTTGAGCTCCGCCTCGAGCGTCGCCAGATCGGGCGGCGGCGGCAGATCCGCCGCCGACTCCACGATATCGCTCAAAAAATCAAACGCCTCCGGCACCATCCCCACCGCCCCCTTCAGGTGCGACCCAGTGACCGTCTTCGCGCCGTGCAGAGTCGCGACGTCCGCGCACACGCGCACCAACTGCGCGACGAACAATTCCAGCGCCTTGGACATGACGACGGGCGCGGGGCCGGCGATCTTTCCCACGTCATCGTCGCGCTGCATCATGCGCTTGATGCGCGCGGCGAGCGGGTTGGAGGATTTTTTCGGCGGCATGCGCGCGGGGGCGCGACGCGAACGGCGGCTTCGCGCCGAGGAATGAGACGGCGCGAGACGACGCGAATTCGATCGGTCGGTCGGTCGCCGCGGTCGGTCGCCGCGGCATTCGTCGTCGCCGCGACACCGACGATGCGAACGTCGACGATGCGAATGCGGACGCGGATGCGTTTGAAGAGAATGCGTGGACGCGTGCGGGCGGTGAGAGGGCGCGGGGAGGGGATGGGACGAGGCGCGAGGCGCGTGAAGGCGGTGGAAGAGGAGGAGGCGGCGGCAGAGGAGATGCGCGTGGAGATCGCGGAAAAGCCCGAACACTGGCGCGCGATCGATGGATTTTTATCGGTGGAGCGCGCGGGTGAGTTGCGAGGAGTGTTTGACGCGCGCATGGAAGATCCTCTGCGGGTGGATCCGGAGAGATTCGTGTGGGATTATTGGCACGTGCCGAATCAGTACACGCTCTTGCGAACGCCGGCGGAGGACTATTTCGGAGAGACGCTGTATCGTGAGCTCGAGGACGCGCTGTTGGCGTACGGGAAAAAAGAGTTGGGGTGTTCGTCCATCACGCCGGTGTGGATGTCGTGTTACGTGCACGGGATGCGACAGGAGTTGCACGCCGACGTGCCGCACGGGCCGTTCGCCTTTGTGTTGAGCCTGACGGCGAACGAGGATGGAAAGTTTGAGTTTCGCGGTGGTGAGACGCAAATCATGCGTCCAGAGCGTCTACATTATTGGAAGAATTTTGATTCGAGTCAAGTCATCGAGCGAGGACAAATCATGGAGACGATTGCGCCGAACTTTAATAGACTTGTGGTGTTCGACCCGAGACTGCCTCACGGCGTGACGGAGGTTTTCGGGACGCAAGATCCGAGGCACGGTCGTCTCGTCCTGCACGGTTGGTTTAAAGATCCCGAGCCATCGTTCAGTGGCGCTCTGACGGAGGAAGCCGCGTCTGAAACGCTCGAAGTCGCGCTCGCGGAATTGTACGCGCGTCTCGTCGAGCTCCCTCGCGCGAGCGGCGTCGTCTGCGCCGCCATCACCGTCGCCCGCGACGGCGCCGTCACCAATCTTCGATGGACGTGTGACACCCTCACTCCGATCCCGCTGCCCGAGCTCCCGAGCGAGACGGAGATCCGAGACGCCATCATGCTCGACATCGCCGAGGCGCTCTTAGAGCTCAGATTTCCCGAGAGCGACGGTGAATCCGTCATCACGCTCCCATTTTGTTTCGAGTAGTCACGTAGAACAGTGTACATTAACCACCATTTCTTTCTTTTCCAACTCTTTGAACGTCGAACGTCGCGTCGGACGGCGCTCGTCCGCGACGGCGTTGCCGACGCCGGTCGGTTGGTAGTTACCGCCGCCGCGCCGTCGCCTCGGCCCGCCATCCCGCGCCTCGCCATGGCCGTCGCCGACGTCGCGGACGTCGGCGCCGATACCATCGTGGACGTTCACGCGTACGCGCTCCCCGACGCGCGCGTCGTCGACGTCGTCACGCTGCGCCCGCGACGTTGGCCCGAGGAAACCTCGACGGCGGAACGCGATGAGACCGGTCGCGTCGCCTGGCGCGCGCTCCCGACGCTGTGCGCGTACCTCGCGTCGAATGCAGGTCAGAGACTCGTTCGCGAGCGTCGACGCGTGCTCGAGCTCGGCGCCGGGTTGGGGACGCCCGGGTTGTTGTGTTGGCGCTCGGGAGCGGCTCGCGAGACGACGGCGACGGACGGGAACAAAGAGGTGGTGGATGATCTGAAACGGTCGATAGAGATGAATCGAGCGCGCGTCGGGGATAAAATAGACGCACTCGGTTCGATAGAGGCGAGAGAACTGGCGTGGGGATCGAAGATGGGTGGAGATGCGAAAACGAGCGCGCCGCTCGTCATCGCGAGCGACGTCGTGTACAGCGAGCGATCGGTGCGAGAGGTGCTAGAGTGCGTCGATGGGATGTTAGAGGAGGGTGGTATTTTTATTTTAGGGTACGTGTCGCGTTGGTGGTACGTGGACAGGGCGCTTCACGAGGCGTTGACGGATGGTGGGTGGTCTACGAAGGCGTCGCGGGTGGCGAATTTCGACGAAATTTGCAAAACCGAGTCGATTTTTGATCGGCCGTGTTTGCTCATCATCGAGCGCGGACGCCCGGGGACAACTAATTGTGCGATACGCGCGGAGGAGCCTTCCTCGAGCGCGAATCGCGAGTGGTTCGATGACACCGATGGGCGATTTTTGATCACTCCGATGGACGCGCTCACCGAGAGCTTTGACGCTGATTTGCGCGAGGCGCTCGACACGCACGGCGATCGCATCACCAGTCTGGAGATCAACGGTAAAGGTCCGTTTAGAATAGAGAGGGACACACTGCGCGTCGCTTTGGACGCCTTCGCAACGCGAGCCTCGGAGACGAAACTTTCCGCGTTAAAAATATGTCATTGTTGGCTCGACGCCGAATGCTGGCGCGAGGTCGGAAACTTTCTCGCCGGCGCGAAGACGATCCAAACGCTCGAGATTCACGATGAAGACATCGATGAAGATTCTATTCGCGCCATGGCGACGGGCGAGGACGCGCGATGGACGGCCGATTTGAAGCGGTTGAGTTTTCGCAGGTGCGAACGCTTCAAGACGGCGGCGGCGCGCGCGCTTCGGTCAGCATGGTTTCCCGCGGGCGCTTCGAATCTCGAATCGTTCGAGATTTCGTACTGCGCCATCGAGGACGAGGGCGTGAGCGCTCTTTGTGAGATGAATCTCGAAGGCGTTCGGCAATTACGGTTCGCGAACATCGAAATATCCATGCTTGGAGGCGCCGACGTGTCGAGGACGCTTGGGTCGTGTAGATATTTACGGGAGCTCGATGTGAGCGGTAACGACGAATTCGGCGCGTTCGGCGCCGCCGAACTCGCGGACTTCGTAGGAAACGTCGGCGAGACGCTTGTCACACTGGATTTACGAGGGTGTAACCTCGGCGATAATGGGTTGACGTGGCTGTGCGAAGCGCCCCTCGGCTTTCGCGCGACGCCTCGACTCGAGACGCTCCGTCTGGGATCAAACGGCATCGGCGACGATTCGATGGAAGCCCTGGCGACGTTGCTTCAACACCCATCGCTCCGCGCCCTCCAACACCTCGATTTATCCATGAACGCCATCACCTGGCGCGGCGCGTTCGACTTCACCGACGCGTGGTCTTCCGCGCCCGGCGGCCCGTCGCTGCGAAGTCTCTCCCTCCGAGGAAATCCCATCGGCGACGACGGCGTCGACGCCATCACCGACATCATCGATTCCGACGTCGACGCCACCGCATTCCTCGCCCTCGAATCCCTCGATCTCACCCACTGCGACCTCGCGTCGCCGCCCCTCGCGCTCGCCGAGGCGCTCGCGTCCCCCGCTCGCGTCGCCGCCGCCGCCCCCCGCGTCCGTCTCTCCATCTCCGTCCCCAGACGCGACGCCGTCGTCGAAAACGTCACACACGATCCCATCGACGATCTCACCGCTCGATTTCTTCGCTCGTCGTCCGTGTCCTTTCGAGTCGTCTCGTGAGCGTCTCGCGTCTCGCGTCTCGCGTCTCGCGTCTCGCGTCTCGCGGGCGCGCAGTCGGGCCCATAGTGTTACAATCGAGTCGACGTCGACGGTGCGTCCCGAGCGGTCGATTCGCGCGCGACTCGCGTCGATACGAACGGGCATTCCCCACCCTCCACCCTCTTCTTTTTTCTCGCCTCCCGTGGGTCGTCGAGACGTCGTTCGGTCGTTCGAGACGACGGTCGAGCGGTCGCCGACCGACCGCCGGTGAACACCATTCATGCATCGACGATCGGTACTTTCCGACGCGCGCGCGATATCCGCGGCTCGAGGAACATGGCTCGAAAAGTGGCTCGAAAGAAGACCGCGCTCGCGGTGGGCGCCATCGCGGCGTGCGCGCTCCCGGGTGCGCTCGCGGGCTCGTCCGCGCCGCCGAAGTTCCCGACGGATTGCATCAAGCAAGCCACTCTCGGGAAGTGTCTCGCCGGCGACAAGCTCTTCGGCGCTACACCGGACCTAGACGCCGTGGAAGGGATAAAGGGTATACTGTCCGATCCGTTGATGATCGGTCGGGACGATGTGCATGATGAACCGACACTCGGCGGTGGACTCAAGAAATTTGTCAGGCGCGCGGCGGGCAAGTCGTCCGCGGCGGCGAAGAAGGCTGCCGCCGCCGCCGACGACACGAAGTTGGACGACAGCGATGCGCAAGACGACCAGGAACACACCTCGACCCAAGACATGACGCATACCCAAGACATGACGCATACCGCCGACGACTCTCATCACGAATATCCCTCTGATATGTCGGCTGACGAACACGCGGCTGAAGAGGAGTCCATGAAGGACAAGATGTCCGAGATCAAGGCTGGCTTCCAAGGTTGCGACTTGTCTGCGATCGCGCAGTGCATGATCGATTCCGACGCCGAGGAAGCTCAAGCCAAGGGCAAAGAGATCAATGATTTGATCGCCAGTCCGATGTGGAAATCTGCCCCGGTGGAGTGCTCCTACCCGGCGGCGAGCGGCGGCAAGCCGTCCTGCGAGGATTTCATGAAGCATGAAGCGAAGTTGGCGCTGAGCAGAGGTCGCGCTCCCCGTCGCGCGCAGCTCGGTGCGGAGCTCGCTCAAGGCCAAGCCGGTGCGGCTTACGTCGCCGTCATCGCATCCGTCGCCGCTTTCGCGGGCTACACCGTTTACCAACGTCGTCAACAGTATGAGTCCGTACCGACGAACGCAGGCTACGGCGCCATGTAAGCGTCGGTGTCTTCGTTTTTGAATTACTCAAGAAGACAACACGAATCGTTAGGCTGTCGCGACGACAAGCGACGACGAATCGTCTGCGTTTTCAAATGTTTCGTAACGCCATCCTGAAATTGGATACATTCGTTGGTGCTTGGAAGTGATGGTTGAACAAATTTTCTCGTCAGTTTCCCGCAGTGTTGTTTGTAAATGATACGGTATGAATTGAATAACCACTCATCTCGCGTCGTTCCCTCACAATCGAGCGACGCAAAAATGTCGAGCGACGACGTCGGACGAAGGACCGACGAGGACTCGCTGAGCGATGGTTTCGACGAAGATGCGATACGCCAGGCGCGTCTCCGCCGCGAAAACTTCTTCTCGAGCTCGAGCAGAGCTATATTAGGAACTCGGCATCGCAAAGTTAAGTGACGCGCGCACTGACCGGCGAAGCTTCTGTCCACCTCGATAGATTATCGAATCTTTACCTCGAGATGATTCCTCGGACGCACATGCGAAGAAGCTCCGAGAGGAATGCGAGAAGGTGAGAGTCTCTTGCAGAGTCGCGAGCTCGAGAAGAGGCTTTGATTGCCAAGTGTTCCGCACTCGCCGCAGAATGCCGAGGACAGGCGAGGAAGATGATGACCTCGCTCGATTTATCGAAACAAGATCAATCGACCATCGACGCTTTAAAGTTGGAGCTCGAAAATTCGTGGGCGACGATAGATGAATTGCACGAGAACGAGTTGGCGAGTAAACGGGAGGCGAGCGAGTTGAGATTGGAAATAGAGCGCCTGACTCGGGACGACGATCGACCGGTGACGCACGGACGGAGCTCCACGGGCGGAACCGATACCGAAGACCCCTTTGCGTTTCAACGCCCGCGCCCGCGCCGTGTGGACGCCCGCGAGATGGAGAAGTTACTGAGCGCCAAGGAAAGTCTCACCGCCGAACGAGACGAGCTCCTCGAGCAAACAGTGAAGCTTCGAGAGGATATCAACAAGTTTGCAGAGCGGACGCGACGAGCCGAGATGTCGAAACTGGACCTAGATCTGGAATTGCAAAAGGTACAAGACGCGATGCACGCGAACGCGATGGAGATCGAGCGAGAGAAACGTGCCAAGGAACGTCTTGAGCAAGAAACGACGGAGGTGAACGAGCGTTCCCGACAGCGCGAGGAAGAAATCAAAGAGTACAAGATGAAGATGACCAAGGCTGAGGAGATGATACAGAAACTAGAGAAAGAAACCAATGTACAACAACGTCGCGCGGAGGCGATTCAGAAGGAATTGAATTTACTCGCGAGCAAGTCGGACAAGCTTCATCGTAAACTCGACCAGATGCGAGCGAATAACAAGAGCGCCGAAGACGCGAACGCCGCCAAGATGCACGAGATACGAGCGCTGAACGCTGAGATTAAAAATTACGAACGCGAAAACGATAAATTATCAAAGAAGTCATCGCAACTCGAAGCTAAACTTCGCACCGCGGAGCAATCAAAGTTGAACGCGGACAACGCGAAGGATTCGCTGAAACAAGAGGTTCAAATGTTGGAACAAAAGTTGGAGCGACAGAGGAGAGATTTAGAGCATGAGCAGCGAAAAAGGAATGACTTACTTCGAGAGCGCGATGTGCTCCTAAAGACGACGACGCAGGCACAAAACGCCACGAGTCACCAACAAGACTTACTCCGCATTCACGAGTCGCAGCGACAAACGTTGGAAAACGAGCTCAAGAGTTTCAAGGTGGATGCCGCCAAGCAAGACGTGAAAATTAAACAGCTCGACCAAGAGCGAGCCAAGCTGTCGATGGACGTTAAAAACGCGGCGACGCTGCAGGAAAAATACGAGCACGACATCGATGAACGAGAATCTCGCATCGTCGACCTCCAGAAGGAGTTGCGAGAGGCTGAAACCGAAATCAAACGCGTCGAAAAGGCGTATGACGCGATTCGCGCCGAGCGTAATACCCAGTCAAAGTTTCTCGTGGATGCGCAATCAAAAATAGCGGATATTCAACACGCATGCGCGATGAAGACATCCAAAATAGATGCGTTGCAGGAAGAAATCCGAGCGAAAGAATCCATCATCGCGAGCGAACGTTTTGAACACTGTAAACTGGATCGGGAACACGAAGCGCTGACGAGACACGGTGACAAGCTACATTCAACGCTTCGAGAGACGCAAGACGCGCTCAAGCACGCAAACGACGAGGCAAAAACGTTACAAACATCTGTTTCGTCCCTGCACGATCACTGCGCGGCGCACCGAAAACAGATCGATGACGTCAATCGCGATCGCGACGTGCTCAACGCGCAACTCACCCAACGCAATCGAGAGTGCACGCTGCTCTACGAAAAGGTGAAGATTCAGCAGCGAATTCTCAATCAGAGTCAGGCTGAGTACAAGGAGCGCGTTCACGAGATTAAGATGTTAAAGCTTCGATTGGCTTCGCACGCGCGTGAGCTCGCGTCGCTTCGAGAAGCCGCCGCGAGCATCGACGCGCTAAAGCAAGAGGTGAGAGCGCTCGATCTCGAGCTCGTGCACGAGCGCACCAAGGTTAAGGCGCTGAGCGAAGAGCTGGAAACGCCCATGAACGTGCACCGTTGGCGACAACTCAAAGGAAGCGACCCGACCATGTACGAATTGCTACAAAAAGTCCGAGTGTTGCAGCGTCGACTCATCACCAAGACGGAGGAGGTCGCCGCCAAGAAGATTCTTCTCGACGAGAAGAGCAAAGTGCTCGTGGAACTTCGCGTCGTGCTCTCACGTCAACCCGGTCCCGGCGCATTCGAGGAGTTACGAGAGACACACGCACAGATTAAAGATAAATCGCGGCAAATCAAAGGATTACAGAGCGAGTTGAAGATGTTCATCGCACACCGAGACGCGTACACGCACGAACTCGGCGCGCTCCACGAAGAGTTAACAGTCTTGCGAAGAAAAACGTCTGACAGCGACAAGGGACGCGATTCGCCGGAAAAAAGGGTTTCGACGTCACCCCGCACCGTCGTTTTCGCGCACGCAAACGGGTAACGCACGCGCGCGCGCGAGTCATCATTCGCGAGTTCATCCGTCTCGCTCGCTCCGCGGTACAGCGCTCGGATTCTTTTGACATTACACGGACGCGACTAGGCAAATTTTCTACTTGGCCTCGAGCGCAGCCACCATAGCGCCGCACACATCGATACCAATCTGCGCCTGCGCCTTTTCATAGTCATCCTTCGCGCTCGCAAATTTACTCTGATGTTCCGCCAACCCTTTCCGCACCGCGTCCCCGTCGAGGTGCTCCACCGGCACCGCCTCCACCGCGCAGACGTCCGCCGTGGAGTCGGCGTGCACGAACGCGAACCCACCGCTCACGAAATACTTTTTCACATCCTTATCGTTCACGTGCACGCTCACGACGCCCGGTCTGAGTTGTGACACCGTGGGGACGTGCCCGGGGAGAATACCGAAATCACCAGTCGTCGCCGGCACGAGCACCATGTCAACCTGCGCGAGACGGTGCGATCGGAGGTCAGTCGCTATGAATGAATGGAATGCGTCGCGATGCGATGCGATGCGAGACGAGACGAGACGATGGGTACAAAGACCAGCGTTCGTGCGCATTCATCGCGCGTTCGTTCGCGTTCGTTCGCGTCGTTCGCGACG